>ENA-OURQ01000019-OURQ01000019.1-human-gut-metagenome-genome-assembly--contig:-NODE-19-length-164204-cov-7.641362_pt1 | contig 164204 bp, 252 predicted proteins | sample MGYA00242105_ERZ508999 | MGnify/ENA primary metagenome ERZ508999 (study PRJEB26280, sample SAMEA2338771) | human gut metagenome | biome: human gut; feature: human-associated habitat; material: faeces...
TAATTAATTATAATAATTAGTTGATTTCGTAAATTCTGGTTGCTCCAGATATGTTTAAAAGGTTTAAAAGGAGATTGTAAAAAATGGCTGTAAGTAAGAAAACTATTAAAAATACAGAAGAAGTTGTAAACGAAACTAATAAGGAACAAATTGCTGAGAATGCGGAGACTTCTGTTAAGGAGTCTCCTGCTACTCAGTCTTCTATCTCGTTAGAAGATATTCAAGCTATGATGGCAAAGTTCCAGTCTACAATTGAATCTTTGAGTAGTGAACTCAAGGAAGAGAAGGCAAAGAACGAAAAGTTAGCAGAAGCAATCAAAGAATCTACTTTGGGTGATAGAGAGGGCAATACAGAAAGTTCTTTTAAGGAAAAAGAAGTACAGGATAATACTTCTAATACAACAGAAAGACTTTTGGAAATTCTTGGTAATAGAAAGAGTGACAAGGAAATTGTTATTGTTCATAATCGTGAATTGCTTGGTGGTCTTTCAACCGCTATTCAGCTTACTGGTTTAACTATTAATTTCCATACTCTCGGTGAACAGCGTGTTCTTAGCTGGCAACAGTTTGAGGAATGTGTTTCCAAATATCGTAAGTGGTTCGATAAAGAAATTATTCTTTTGGCTCCCGAATTCGCGGACGTTGCGGAACGTTATAATGTATCTTGTTTGAAGAGAGAGGGTCACGCTGTTGTTACGAAGGGAGACCTCGTAAATATTTACAAGAAGAGTGAACGTGAACTTGAGGATTACATGAATTCTTTGACTGAAGCTGATAAAGACTTTATTTGTTCTTATTGGCTTGGAAAGTGCTATGAAAATGATGCTAAATATCGTGTTAGAAGTAAAGTTGAGCTTCTGAACAGAATTTCTAACAAGGGTGTTTTTGACAATCTGTTGGCTCAAATGAATTTTGATTCAATAAGACATTAAACAAATAAGGAGGGTTTAAATGGGCATTTTGTTTAGTGATGTCTATCGAAAAGCAATAGCCTTATTTGATGACCCAAGGATTACGACAGCGTATGAGACTAATCCTTTGCAATTTAATAAGATAATGTACACCTATTTGCAAAATGCAATATCTATGTTTAACAACCCTCTAAGCGTTTCTTTACGTTTATCTCAATATAAAGAACCAAAAGGTATCATGCAAGTTTTTGAAGGGGATGGCAAGAATAATAAATTCGAACTTGACCCTGAGTTTGAGATTCAGGATAATTCAATATATAATTATATTGAAGGAGAATTATTGGTGCAAGGCTCGATTGATAAAGAAGCTCACACTGTAGAATTCCCTGATGTGTTACCTGAAGGCAAGCAATATGCAGTTGAGCAATATTATGTTGGTGAATTTACTGACAATTTTGAAGGCTTAACTAACAAAAATGTAAATGGTACAAGTTTAGTGGTAGGTTATGTTAAAGATATTCTTGCTCGTTTGCTTGTAAAGGCATGGGGAGAAGAAGAACGCAATTTGTTATTAGATATTCGCAATTTAATGCAAGACAGCGATTTCAAGATTATGTCTAATGACCGTATCTTAAAAGCAAAAAACGAATGGGTAGACCAACTTGATTCAGAAATATACAATTATCAAAATAGACTTGCATGGCAAATCCGTTTTATGGGTGGTAGTAAGTTTATAGGAAGGGGGTAAAGATGGATAAAGACGAAAAGAACTTCAAAGTAGTTTTATCTATTAATGAGAAAATTGTATGCTTAGAAGAAATAATTTCAAAATTGAAGAAAGTTCTTTATGTATATGACAAATCTCAAGAACCCAATTCCACTTATAATTACCGTGTGTATTGTGGTGGAATAATGATGTATGTTTCGTCAAGTAATATTCTTTTTGATGGTGAATTAGTAAGTATTATAATTAATATCAATGCTATTTTAACGAATCAATTAGATAAAGGATAGATTAAGAAATTAATATTTGAATCAATCAATTATGCAGAGTATTTATTAAAAAAATACAAAAACGAAGGCTAAGGAGATTATAGATTAAAATGGCGATTTTAAATACTACTGATATTGTTGATAGCAGTATCATGCTCAAAGCTCGTTTAAAGCATAATATGGTTGGAGATAATTATTATATTCAAAATCTGCAATATAAACGCGATTAGGATTGGGAATATAGATATAATACTGTTGACATAGAAGAAGAAAAAGACCGACAAATTGAATACACAACCAAAATGCCTGAATATACACCTCTTGAGACTGTTGTTATAAGAAAAGTTAAGGGTGAACGTGGTGAAGATTTGGGTACAGATTGGGCAGAAATTTCTTTTAGAGATTTAAAATATCCCAATCCTCTTGGAAAAAGATATCGCTTTTCTTTGGAATTTCAGGATTTAAGCGCTATGACAGAGGAAGAAAAACATTATAATACGAGTGTTTGGATTGCTATAAATAAGTCTCCTATAAATCCACGGAATTCTTGTGTAGTTCGTAGATGTAATGCTAATATTGCATTACTTGGGTCTTCAACAAACAGTCAAACAGATGCCACTGAAATAAGGTATGAGCCTATTGTACTGGAAAATGAATTGAAATATATGAACCAGTATTATAATAAAACTTTGGTAATACCTCAAGCTGAGTGGTATGTCACTATGCAATTAAATTATTTTTCAAATGCTGTTAAAATTAATAGCCGAGTTATTCTTGGTGGCACAGATTAGAACGACATTGAAAATAATGCTATATATAAAGTTAAAGCTGTTATAAAGAGTACATCTACCAAAACTTTTGCAAAGAGTGGTTTTACTGGATTAGAAGATATACCTTTCGTGGTCTTGGCGTTGGATAAAGATTTATGGAGTGCTGATGACGATGCTGTAACACGTGTCGCTAATAATGCTCCTTTATATCTTATTCCAAAAAAGGAAGACCTTCACGATGAGGAGTATCATATTACTCTTAGAGATTGTGACGATTATAAAATAATTCTTGGCAATAGCAAAGAATGCGAAACTGAATTAAGTTTCAAAGGTGGTACACTTCCCACTCACTTCGAGTACAAAGTTGTTTTAAATGGTATAAAAGAAGAAAATTGGTCTAAATATTATGAATTTGAACAAACTGGTGATAACACCTTTAAGATTAAAAATTTAAAAGCTTGCAATAGGGGTACATTAGATGTAATTGCTACTTGTGCCGACCCTGATATTGCAGGGGTTACTATTAGTGAGACTTTTAGTTTTAAATTGGGAGGTTTTTATTAATGTTAGATAGTAGTTATGCGCCATCTGCGTTTAACCGTTTTGTAAATTTAGACGGAGTGGAAGATAGAATAATTTATTATTTGTTATCTCCTAATAAAAAAACTCCTGAAGAATTAGAACAAACTCATATTATTTGGAAACTTTTATATTATAATGATGCAGATGCTCTTAATAGAGAATTGCCGACATATCAATAGATTACTTCTTTGATATGTTCTGATGATATAACACAAACCGATAAACGTATTTTTAGAAGTCCTCATTTTGAAGATGCTTGGATAGTTGAAAGTACGTTATTAAAGATTTATATCGACCAAATTATTCCTACAGATAGATACAAAGCTGTTGTTAACTTTGGAATTGATATAATTACACATAATAAATGTATTAATATTAATCCAAGTGATGATGATAAAACTTATCCTGTTGATACGGTTGATGGGGTTGAAATTCCTATTACTGGAAAAAGTCGTGTTTCTACTTTGTTAAAAGCTATTTTGTTTTTGCTCAATGGCGCTCATGTACAGGGTGTTGGCAATTTAGAGTTTTCAACAATGATGAGTAGATTCCAATAGGCTCAATATGGAATTTGGAACAACAGAAATTTTGAAGGAATTAAAGTTGTATTAGGATGCTACATGAGTGGGGTGTCTTAATTGGCAATATCTAAAGAGTTACAAGCTAAAATGGAAATGTACGAACAAGCCTATTTCGGTTTGGATTTACCAGTGCCATTTAAAGGCTTGTTAATTTATCCAGTTTTAACGAAAGATTACTATAATTTTTATGCTAATTTATCTTGTTTTACTCAAGATAAAAATATTAAAGAAATAAAAGTTGTAGATGAAAATGGAATAGAAACCACTAAAAAAGTGGCTAATCCTGAAGGTATTGGTATGTCTTATATGGCATATTTAATATAGAATATGGAAAATCAAGAATATGGACCTATGGTTACTTCTTAGGTAATTAATATGTTCGAACTTGTGCTCCATGAAAAAAATGGTTTGTTTTGTCCTCATTGTGGATTCAAACGAACTTAGTTTGAAGTTATCAAAGAATATGCTAAATTCCAAGAAACATTACCTGATAATTTAAGCGAAACTGAAAAGAAAGTTAAAGCTCTTGAGTTTATTAATAATTATGCTATATGTCCAGAATGTAAAAGTAAGATGAGAGATATTTATGGTATAAAAACAGAAGCTAATGGTATGAAAAAATTATATATATATGATATAGTTTTAGAGCCTAAAGAACTTGATGAATTTATAGCTATTATCACACACCAAAATATTTTGGATTACGATGGAGATAGGTATATTGACCCCAATTTAAGAGAAGAAATGGAATTAAAGGCGAGGATGTAGAACAAGAATTATACTTCTCCCAGTTTGGAAAAAATGCTTGTTTGTATATCCATTAGTTCTCCATACACCATGGAGATGTTAAAAGAACAAGTAAGTTTGAGAAAACTTTCTTTAATGCTAAAAACCATTGATGCCAAGGGGTATTATTACGCTTAGATTTAGGGTGCTATGTCTCGGTTAGTTTAGTTCAAGGATGGAGACATTCACCATTGGATATTTACTGATAACAAGAAGGATATGTCTAAGGAAATTATGACAATGAATGATTTCCAAAAGAAGTTTGCTTCTGTTACATAATGGGGATTAATTTCTCCAACTGATTTAAATCAGGGAAAAAATGATTAAAATAAATAAGGAGGATATATATTATGTTATTTTTAGCTGGTGTGGGCCGTGCGACCCTTTTGGATGGCGAACGCCTTGTCGCTACTGCCAATACTTTGATTGACTCCAGTATTACTATTCGGATTTCGTTCGAAGACCTCCGCGCGGGAATGCGGAACAAGCTTTATGGTCGTTATGCGCATACTTCCACTTTTGACCTGAAGCTGACTGATGCCATGTTCAGCCTTGAGTATCTTGCTATGAATACTGGTTCTGATGTTACTCTTGGTGGTGACGCCATGAAGGATGAGAAGCTGACCGTTTCTAATGGTAAGGTTACTCTGTCTTACGAAGCTAAACCTATGGTTGGTAATACAAATACTTATGCTTATGTAAAGAAATCTGGCACTGATGAGGGTTATCAGCGTTATCCTGTTACCAATAAGAAAGAAGTTGCTCTTGATGCTTCTTTGAATGATTCTGAAGTTTGTGTCCGTTATATGTATCACAATGATATCGCTTCTAAGATTACCATTAGCGCTAACTTCATTCCCAAGACCCTGACTTGCATTCTTGAGGCTAATCTTTACAACGGTGGTTCTTGTGATGTTGAAACCTCTACCCTCGCTGGTAAGGTTATTATCAAGGTTCCTCGTTTCATGCTCAATGGTTCTCAGGAACTTAGCATGAGCGCTTCTGGTGTTTCTAACACTTCTATTGAAGGTTCTGCTCTTGCTTCTGGTTGCGCAGGTTGCGAAGGTGACGGTGTTTATGCTGAAATCGTTCAGGTTCTTGAAAACAAAACTGCTGCTGATATGTTCGCCAGTATTGTTATTGAGGACAAAAACCAGACCGCCAAGGCTGGCGATAAGATTGAACTTAACGTCTACGCTTGCCCTGTTGATGGTGCTCCTATTAAGCTGAATCCTGACCAGTTTAAAGTTACAGGTGAAGCTGCTACTTATGATAATGGCCTTCTCACTGTTAAGGCTGCCGGAGATGTAACTGTTACTTTTAGTTTGAATAATAAACTTACTGATAAGATGACCATTACTCTTGCTCAGTAATTTAAGCTGGGAGATTAGAATAAATGCTTTGCGGTAATGCACAGCAAGAAAATGGCGGAAGAATAACATGCAGAGCCGATGGGAAGGAACCTCATCGGCTCTGTCCTTATCAAAAATATTGTCATTAGAAGTGTGCATGGGAAAATTCTCCTGCCATGACGAGCTGTGAGAGGAGATTAAGAAATGGATGAAATAAACAGCGCTTTTGATATTGAAGTTTCTCCTAAAAAAGAAAATAAAGAGAAGTAGATTCAATATAAGAAGTATGACAAAAACAAGCACAACAAAGAAATTGTAAAAGAAGAAATTGTTGAGCCTGTTAAGCAGGAGTTAAAAAGTGTCACTGAAGAAGAAGTTAAGCCTATTGTCGAAAAGTCTAAATTAAAAGAAGGTTGGGCAAGAGGTATTGTACATAGTAAGTGGAAAACTTCTGCTTGGGTAATTCTTGAAAATGGTACAGGTCTCACAATGGATAATTTTGGTAAATACTCTATTGGTGAGACTGTTGAATTTGAATTGCCTTCTTGGTATAAAGATTTACAAAAGAGTAAGTAATGACAAATAAATTGAGGATGGGGTTAATCCCATCCTCTTTTTAGACACGAAAGAGAATAAAAAGTGAATTTTATTTGGTAAAACAGGTGCATTTTTTCCAGTAAAATCAAGGATTTTGAAAAGCATCTTTTTGATGAAGATTTTATTTGACAAAGATTTTTCTCAAAGTCCTTGACAAAAACATTAATATTTGTTATTATGTGTATACAAATAATAATGTATATAAATATATCAAGGCAAAAATCTACAATTAAAAAAATTGTATTATTTGTATTATAGAAATATAATATAAGTTCCTATAATAGCATAGGGGGTAAAGTATGAGTAAAAGCAAAGACAAGATTAGAGTAAGTTTTATTGGTAATAATGCTACGAGCGTTGCTGGTTCTATGACTTTAATCACATGGGGAAAACCTCAGCGTTCTATTTTAGTAGAAGCTGGTCTTGTGCAAGGAGAAAAAAGTTTGCTTGGTGAATATCAGGCAAATAACGCAAATTTTAAATTTAAAACAAAAAATATTGATTATGTTTTTATGAGTGATAATCACGGGGACCATTGCCTTTTGTTTCCTTTGTTAGTAAAAAGAGGCTTTAAGGGTAAAGCATTTGTCCCTGAAGGATTTACAGATATTTTTAAACCGATGGCATTAGATAGTGCTAATATCATGGAGCGAAACGCTCTTGATTTAACCAAGAAGTTTAAGAAAAATTATCCTCCAATTTATGATAACGGAGATGTTTACGCTGCTACAATGCTATTAGAAGAATGCGAATTTAATAAAAAGATAAAAATTGATGAAGATATTACTGTGGAGTTTGTTCCTGCTGGCCATACTTTACATTCTTCTGGTATTATTCTTTATATTAAAAATGGTAATACAATTAAAAAGATTGCTTTTACAGGAGACATGGGAAATATAGCAATGCCTAAATTGTTTACCAATACTTTTCAACCTATTCAAAGTTCTAATTTGTTAATTTCTGAAACAACCTATGCTGATGCTAAAAGAAGTGCGAATGGGAAAGATAGAGAAAAAGACATAGAAAAAATTAAATCTATAATATATGATTATGTAATAGATAGAGAAGACGGGAAAATTCTGTTTCCGACTTTTAGTTTTATGAGAACTCAAATTATTTTAAGTATATTGTTTGATTTGTTTTATACTGATGAAAAGTTTACTTGTCCAATTTATGTGGCTTCTCCACTAGCGTGTAAAATTTGTGACGTTTTTGATACACATTTAAAAGGGGACGAGTTAGAGAAATGGCAAAAAATTAGAGGATGGAGTCAAGTTCATTTTATAAAAGATTTTGAGACTTTGGAGAATTTGTTGAATAAACATACCAAGGAAAATTCAGCAGCATTGTTCTTGGCTTCATCACGGTTTATGCAACGGCGGTATTCTGTTTATTTGGCGGAAAAATTACTTCCGAGTTCCAAGAATATTATTGCTTTTTGTGGCTATGCCACTCCTACAAGTTTAGCAGGAAAAATAAAACAAAAGAAAACAAAAACTATAGTAATTAATGGGAAATCTATCCCGTGCAGAGCGAATGTTATTAATCTTCAAAGTTTTTCTAGTCATATTCAACATGATGAATTACTTAAATTATTATCTGGCGGATATGGTTAGGCAAGCTACGAAAAAATTGCGCTTGTTCATGGAGATTTTGATGGTAAAGTTAAGTTTGCTGAGGAACTAAAAAAAGAAATTAGTAAACGAAATAGAACAGATAAAGTTATAATTGTAAACAAATCGACAGAAATCTTACTTTGATAATTAGTAGAAATACTTTTTATATAAAGAAACGGCTTGGGACAGGGAGTAGCTACCTTTTGTTCTATCCTGTTTAAGAACAATTACCAAGCTGTATTCTTTTTTAATGCTATAACAGGTGGTGTTAAAAATGGAAGTAAAGAAAATTGAACATAAGGAATTAAAATTGATTCCAACCATACTAAAAGACGAAAGGGAACTTTCCGCTCATACTAAAGAGGTTCGCAGAAAAGAACCAAGCGGTGTGTATGTAATAACTAATTTAGTCAACGGAAAATTTTATATCGGTAGTAGTGTTGGTATTAACACTCGTTGGTGGAATCATTTGGTAGATTTGAGAAATGGAACGCATGAAAATCCACATTTGTAGAATTCTTTTAATAAATACGGAGAAGAGAATTTTGCTTTTTCAATAATTGAAGAAGTAGAATTTGATGAAGAGGACAAAGTTGCTTCTGTTCGTTTAGTTAGAGAATTAGAATAGATTTATTTAGATTATTATCAACCTTTTGATGGAAAAATCGGTTATAATTTAAGCAGAATTGCTAACGGTGGTAAAAAGCAACATACAATAGAAGATATAATTAATGGTAAATCTTCTTTTAATATTTAGCAATTTAATTAGGCTATTGATATGTTATGTAACACAACAGATAGTTTTGGAAAGATAAGTGAAAAAACAGGTATTAAGAAAAGCACTATAAAGCGGTTTTATTATAAAGTTATTATGCCTGATTTAATGAAAAGTTTTACTTTTCTTCCAAGAACTAAGAATAAGAAATTAGAAAAAATAGCTTCAAATCCAGATGCACTTAAAGAATTTAAGGAACTAATAGTCACAAAAAGTCGGCAAAAAGAGCTAAGGCGAAAATATGATTGTGATATTAGTACATTAAGAAATTGGTGCAAAAAGCTTAATATAAACACTGAAGTAGAGCTAGAAAGTAGATATATAAAACAAGAAGAAGTTTGTTAGTACACTTTATTGGGAGAGATAGTTAAAACTTTTCCAGATGTTTATTGTGCAGCAATAGAATTAAATATTAATGCTGAAGCAATCAAAGGAGCTTGTAAAGGCGCTCAAAAAACAGCCGAGGGATATTATTGGTCTTATGGAAGGAAAAATTTTCCTAAGCCAACATATTTAGATTTATGTTTGGGATAGTATTTCGATTTAGACAAAAGATTAAGTCCGATAGTAATGTATGATGTAAATCATATTCCTGTAGCTTTTTATTCAAAAATTAAAGATATAGAGAAAGATGGTTTTCTTGAAGGAGAAATTTACAAGAATTGTGCTGGACAAATTGAATGTTACAAAGGTTATTATTTTCGTTATGCTAAAGATGTTCCAGAAAAAGATTTGAAATATTTGTATAAAAAGCTTTACAAAGCTTTTTAAATAAACCTATTGACACAAGAGGTCAGGGTTGCCAGAGAAGTTGTATATTGGGCTACCATCCAGTGATGCAATGGAGGCTTATTAGGGTTGTCAGGTTTCCACAGGGTAGCAATTAAAACTGTCCGACCAACATACTTTCATGCGTGGTTTCAAACGGAAGAGAAAGGCGTTTTAAGGTGTCGGCATAAACCTTATCACCTTATATACCATGTTGTATATTTAGGCCAGCTACGAGGCATAGTCTTGCAGCTTTTTAATGTGGTGTCCATGAGCACAGGATGAGGACTTAAAGAAGACCAAATTTACGGGTTCGTAAAGCGGGTCTGAACCACATATCTCATGTACCATGTGTACAAGGAGTTCCTTAAGACGTTAGAGTTTAGCTTTAGCGTTTTATGCAATAAAGAAGGACAGGACAGGGAGTAATTAACCTTTTGCTAAAATCTTGTTTGTTTAACAATTACTGTTCTTTCAAATATATTTTTTAATAAAATAAAAGGATTAAAAGGTATTAAAATGGATAAAATTAAGAATGATACTTTAGATGATTTGTTCTGTTTAGAGGAACTTGGTCCAGAAGCTAATTTACAGCTTCCAGACCCTATTTTAGTTTAGAAATATAGGTCGCTTAAAAATAGGGAGCTGTGGATAACCAAGGATATTGATGAAACTTTGTTTCAAGAAATGCAGCAAATTATTCGCTGGAATAAAGAAGATGCTGATAAAGATATTCCTGTCGAAGACCGTAAGAAGATATTTATATACGTCCACTCTTATGGTCGGGATTTGTATTCAGCGATGGGTTTTTTGTCTGTTATGAAACTTTCTAAGACTCCTATTGTTACGGTTAATCTTGCTTGTGCCATGAGTTGCGGTGCTATGATTCTTATTAATGGACATAAAGGACATAGATATTGCCTGAAGAATTCTACTGCGCTCCTGCATTCTGGAAGTGCTATGCAGCGGGGCGATTTTAACGCAGTTCAACAGCAAAATCAACAATATAAAAATTTGATTTCCAGAGTTCATAATAATATTATTGAGAACACTACTATTTCCAAGTCTACCTTAACTAAGAAGCTTAAGACTGATTGGTATTTGGATGATGCTCAACAGTTGCAGTATTCTTTGGTTGACCATATTGTTGATGACATTTCACAGATTCTTAATTAAGGAGATTTAAAATGGCTTTAGTTACAGATAAAGTACCCGAAGGTTATCTTCGTGAAATGCGTCAATTAATGATGGATATTTCAAATGGTGACGCAACTTGGAGTAATGCAAATGATATTCGTAAAAAATATGGTTTGCCTTCTCTGACTATTGATACAATTCGTAGAGGTGCGCTGCTTTATTCTGAATTTAATGCTTCAGGATGGGTTAACGAACCTGTTAATAAAAACATTCCCACTAAAAATACCACTACTTTAGATAGTAATGGTGTAAGAACAAGTGAGAAATTCGTAGCTTTATCAGAAGATGAGCTTACGGATAAAACAGCTCTTTTAAAAGCACACGGGTATAATCCAGTTCAGTTTGAATTGCTTAATGCTAAGAATAGTATTTGGCAACAGGGTGATGGCAAAGGTGGTTTAAAGAATCTTTATTCTTCTCGTATTACTGTAAAGCCTACTGATTGTGGATTAGATTTAGAAGAGCTTAGAAAATATTTTGAGGGTTTCAAGTCTCCTCGTAAGACAGAACATATTAGAGGAGATATTAGCAATAAACCTAATGTGGTTTTCTTCAGTCATCTTGATGTACATTTTGGTAGAATTTCTCAACCTTATGAAACAGGGGTTGAGTATAATATGGAAATTGCAAGACAGAATATGCTTTCTACCACTAAGAAGATGATTGATTCTGTGCATTGGAATAATGTGGGAAAGATTATTTATATGGTTGGTAACGATTATCTTAATAGTAGCTTTACTGGTTATACAACAAGTCAATCTCATATGCAGGATAACGAAGGAACTTTTAATACTATCTTCAAAAAAGGCACAGAAGCTTTGATTGAAGTTATAGATATGCTTAGTAGAGTGGCGCAAGTAGAAGTTGTATTTGTTTCTCGGAATCATTCTCGATTTGAAGAATTTGCATTAATGCAGATAATTGAAGCGTATTATAAAAATGTAGAAGAAGTTAAAGTTGATGCAAGTCCTTTCCCAAGAAAATATATTAGAGTTGGCAAGACTCTTCTTGGTTTGACTCACGGTAGTGATGAAAAAGACCGTATTAATGGTTTGATGCAAGCCGAAGCCAAAGAAGATTGGGGGCAGACATCTTATCATTATTGGTTGTGTGGTCATTTACATCATAATGATTGGGCTTTAAGGGAAAATTATGGCGTTTCTGTTTTCACTCTTTCCGCCATGACAAAAATGGATAATTGGACTGCAAAGAGTGGATATACTATGGCGGATGCTGGATGCATTGCTTTTGTTTTTGATTATGATAAAGGACTTAGTGATATTAAGTTCTATTATGTTTAACTAAAAATAAGAGAGAATTTATGGGTAAGAAAAATAAAAATTAGGCTTTTGATTAGTACAGAGATGATGAATCTGAGGAGAGAAAGCCGTTTAAGAAAAAATAGATAGTGAAGAAGAAAAAAGAAGAAGAGATTTTTGAATTCGAAGAGGATTACGAAAAGACTCGAAATAGAAATAGATATGAAAACCGTAAAAAGAAAAAGAAGCATTATGAAGATGATGACTACTATGACGGTTGGAATTAATTGCCCTTACTTAAAGTTTGTGGCTTAAAAAAGTTTTGAATGATTGAACTGGATAATCAACGTTCATGGGAAAGGAGATAGCTTAACTGAGTAAGGTTGGGCTATCTCTTTTTTTCCCATTCCAAAAAGGTTAAAAGAGGTGAAAGATGAATAAAGGAAAAGCTTTTGAAAAAGATTTTCAAGAAGCCGCTAAGAATGACGAGTTGTTTGTCTTAAGATTGCATGATACTTCTTTATCTTGGTAGCATGAAAAAACTTCAAGGTTTCAACCTGAGAACCCCTGTGATTTTTTGGTGTATGAACTTCCCAATTTATTTGCTATTGAGTGCAAAAGCACTTGTTATAAATCTTTGACTATATAGAGAGATATAAAAGACAAAACCTCCAAAATGATTAAAGCTCATTAGATTAACAGTTTAGTGAAGTTTGCTCAACAGGAAGGTATATTCGCTGGCTTTTTATTTAATTTTAGAGATGATGAAGACATTTCAAATAATGTAACTTACTGGTTATCTATATAGAATTTTAGTAAGTTTTTATGTGAAAATGATAAACAATCCATTAATAAATTAGATTGTATTCAATATGGAGCAATTATAATTGAACAAAAAATAAAGAGGACTCATTATACTTATAATATAAAGAAGATGCTTGAAGATATTAGAAAGGAGGAAATTGAATAATGTATAATAAAATTTTTGATGAAGAAAAGTGGAAGCAAGTAAATTAGGAAAATAAAACCATTATGGAAGATTTTCTTCTTGAATACAAAGCAAGAAAAATGAAAGAGTCTACTTTAAAGTAGTATAAAAATGATTGTAGAATTATTCTTTTGTTTGTATTAGATAATTGTGGTAATAGACCACTTACAGAATTAAGAAAGAAGGATTTCCGTAATCTAAGTTTATGGTTAAGTGACACTTTAGGGGTATCTAATGCTCGTACTAATAGATTGATGTCATGTTGTCGTTCAATGCTTACATATGTTGAAGAAGATGATGATTATGATTATGATAATAATTTAGCAGCTAAAGTAAAAGGTCTTCCCAAGGAACATGTAAGAGATATTGTTTTTTTAGATGATAGTGTTATTTTAGAACTTGTTGACAAGTTAATGGAAAAGAAAGATTACAAGAAAGCCACGTTGGTTGCTTTACTTTACGATTGTGGTTCTCGTAAAAATGAAATTGCACAAGTTGAAAAAGAAAGTTTTTATGATGAAAGTAAAAGTTTAACAAATTTTTTAGTTGGAAAAAGAGGTAAGAAATATAGGGCAGTTTATCATTCTTTAACTAAGAAGTGTGTTAAGAAATATTTAGAAGAACGTGGAGAGGATGATGTAAAAGAATTGTTTATTACCGAATCTGGACATCCTGCTCGTGCTGAGAATCTTTATGATTGGATTATTTCTTTAAGACCAATTATTGAAGAAATAACTGGCAAACCTTCTTTGACAAACGTGCATACGTTCAGACATAGCTTCATCCAGAACTTGTCGGATGGAACACATTATTTATGTAGGGAATAGAATTTAGGTAAAGTACCTCTTGACAAAATTAAATTATTAGTGAATCATTCTGATATTTCCACTACAGATTCTTATAGAAAAGATACCAGTCTTGAAGAGATTGGTGAACTGTTTGGAATTGACATGGATGAATAAAAGGATTAAAAGGAGAGAATAAAAATGGCAGATGAAAACAAACTTTTATCTGATGAAAAACAGGTTGGTTTGACCCAGAATGAACAGAAAAACGAGGAAAAAGTTGAGAAAATTACTTTGGAAGAGTTAATTTACAACGCTTCTAAAATTATTTCTGGTAAAATTAAGGAAGAAGATTTGAATGCTTTTGGGAATAAATTAATAGTTCGTACTTATCTTCCAATCCTTGATAAGATGAGAGCAATGATGACTCTTATTTTTGATATGAATAATCAAGATGTTGAAATGGAAGAAATTAGAGTTGTTTCTTTAAGAAAAAATATGTTCTTTAATGTTCTTCTTGCAGAGTATGCAATGATTGATGTTTCCAACAAAGATTTGCAAACTTATCAAACTTATGATTTGCTTTATCCAATTTTTGCTCCTTTTATTTTGCAATATTGTGAAAAAGATTATAATGAGATGAAAGAAATGATTCAAGAATCTTTAAATATTTATGCAATGAAAGATTTGGATAGCTTGTTGAGTAATATTAATTATCAGGCACTTGCGGAATCCGCGAAGAAGAATGAAGAGCTTTTAAATAAGATGGCAAGTGATAAAGAAGCTCTTAAGGAAATTAGAGAACTTTATGAAGCATTAAGTAAGTCTCAAAATGCAGATAAAGCTACAGAAGCTATTAAAAAGTTGACTCAATTAGAAGCTATTAGAACTGGTAAAGAGAAAAAAGCAAACAAAAAGGATTAAGCCACATTAAATTGTGGTTCTCTAGCTAGAGATACATATTATATATCTAAAAGAGGGAAGTAAAACGCTTCCCTCTTTAATAGTTTAAAGAAAGGAAAAGAATATGAGTGATTTATCAAATACAGTTTCAAAAGCATTTGAAGATGCTTGCAAAGAAATTGTAAAGAAAATAGAAAAACAAATGCCTCAAAGAATGGCAACCATTAAGAATGAAGTTTCTTTTGAATATATGTCTTTAGTCAAAAATGTTTTTGAAAGTGTTTTTGATAATTATTACGGGGACAATTATGATAAAGATAGTTTAATGGATTCTTTATTTTTTGTTCCGAGTACAAAAAATTTGTGGCCTGATTTAACTTATAATAAAAACAAATTAAAATTTTTAAAGCCGATAGAAAAAGAAAAGAAAGCATTTAACAAAAATGCAGTAAGAGAATCTACAATAAAACAATTTGGCGATACAGATTTAGTTTTTGATATGGCTACAACTTTATTTAACGAGGCAGAATTCGAAGAGGATTTTGCGGGTTTTGATTCATTATCTTAGTGGGATGAAGTGCAAGAATTAACATTTGATTTTTGGAATATGACAAGAGCAAATAATAATAGAAATAATTTAAGTCTCTCTCCTATTGAAGAGACTTATAAAATAGCTTATACACGAAGTCAACGAGAATTTGAAAAAAGATTTAATACGGTAGTTAAGCCTAAAGTTTTAAAAAAATATGGAATAAAACTTAATTAATAGGAGGGAGAATTTATATGAATGAATACGAAGTCCAAATAAAATTGGGTTTAGATAAAAGTGTTGAGGTATTAGATAAATAGATTGGAGAAATCGAGCAAAAACTTCAACAAAGAATGGAAAATGTTAACAAGAGTTTTGAAAAGAGTATAAAAGGTAAAAATTTATCACCCCAAGAAAAATTTAACGCTAAATATAATTATGCTAATAATAATTATAATAATAGTAAATATGTTCAAAATTTAGAAAAAAAGAAAATTTCTTTAGCGCAACAAAGACAAAATGCTGTATAGATGTCTAAAGATATAGATTCTATTGGGCAAGGAAGCGAATCTTTGCCTAAGATAGAAGATTATATTAAAAGTCGTATTGATTTTATTAAAGGGTTAGATTCTTTGGTAAAAAAATATGGAGAGGAAATTGAATCTTTTAAAGCTATTGTAGATAAAGGAGCAATGTAGGATTTTGTGGCGGCTGCGGGTACAAAAGGTAAGACTCGTGCTTCTACTAAAGTAACTTCTCAAGAGCCAGCTCCTAAAAGTACCACTCAAAAAGTAAGAGAACTTTCTTCTAAAGCAGATAAAATGCAAGGAGAAAAACAAGCAAGGGTTGATACATATTATAAAAAAATAAAAGAATAGGCCAAATCTTCTGGAATGTCTGACACCGATTTTAATAAAATCAAGGATAAGATATTGTCTGATTTGATGATTCAAGTTGAGAATGAATTTCAATCTGGTAGGAAGACTGTTTCTGGTGGTAAGAGTGGTAGAACAGTATATGGATATCAATCTGGCGGAAAAGTTGACTAGACAAAAGGACAATTAGCTTCTAAATATTTTGGTTCTTTTATAACAGAAGATGGTAAATATGTTTCTGGTATTGATTCAGAAGGTAAATCAAGGAAGACAGTTATTGTTGATGATGCTCGTTTAGCTAACCCCAAAAATATTGGCGGGGTTGGAGATTTAAGGAATTCTTCTTTAACAGGATTAGAAAAAGCTTTTGATAGTTTAATGAAGAAAGCTGTTTCTTTAGAAGAATCTGGTAAAGGGGATAGTAAAGAATATGGTTTAATTAAAAGCTTTTTATCTGATATCTTTAGTAGTATTAAAGATTCTTATGAGAATACTTCTTCGGATGAAATTAAAGAGCTACTTAAGAATTCCTTAATAAGTACCAAGAGTATGAAGGAAATTGAAGCGGTTAGAAGTGAAAAGGGTTATATTCCTAATCGTGATTCAGCTTTAAGTAATTTATTAAGAACTGGTCTTAAATTAGAAGGGGAAGTTACTAAGATGCAACCAAATGAGTATGGTTGGTCAGATGAAACTGCTAATAATAAGACAGACCAGACAAGTGAAAAAGAAATTTAGAAAGCGGCTGAAAGAGAAGCAGATTCTAAAATAGCCGAAAGGAAAGAACAGGATGAGGCTTGGAATGCGATAAAAAACAGTCGTGAAGATATTAAAAATAGTTTGTTAGAGTTTAACGGTGCTTCCGATGAATTAACGCAAGCTGTTTTAGCTTTAGCCGAAGGAATTCTTAATGCTACTGGTTTAGATATTGACCGTGAAAAGGGAATGTCTGAAGTAGTTCCAAAAGGTTCTTTAGATAGAAGTGTTAGCGAAGGAAGCAAAACCACTTTTGGAGATTTGGTTAATGCTGAAGATTATGCTGAACCTGTTATTACTAATTACAATGCAGAATGGGAAGCTAGAAGAAGACGTATGGCTGGAGGACTTGGACCAGAATTTTAGAAAATTCAAGGTGCAATTTCAGCTTTCCAAGGAAGTAAAAATGAATTAGCAACAGATGATTCTGTTCCTCAAGTAACAGAAAGATTAAATTGGTTAGCTGATATTGTAGAAGAGATTAATCAACCAGAATTAGCAACAGCGTTAAAGAAAATTGCGCAAGGATATCCTACTTGGGCAGGAATGGATTCTGATACTGTTGGTAATTCTATTTCTAAAATTGTTAGTTATCCAGAAACCTTAAAAGCAAGTTTAAAAGCTGGACACCAAAGATTTAATGAAGCCAGAGTTAAGAATGGACTTGAGCCAGTTGATTATAGTAATTATGAAAATAATTTCTTTGCAAATAATCCAGAAATTAAGGCTAAATATGAGACGAGTTTGGCAGCAAAGAACAGATTTGATAATGCAGAAGGAGATATTTCTGATAAGATTCAAGCTTTTTTCCAAATTGAAAGCAGTGTTGAAGATGGAATTAATCAAACGATTGTTAATCTGAATAAGGCTTATGATAATCTTGATTTAGAAATCTCTCGTGTGGCTACAATTCAAGAAACAATTACTGATAAATCAGGAAAAGAATAGACAGTAGATTCTATTAAAACAGTAAAGAAAACTGGTAAAGAATGGGTTAATTCAATTGTTGATTATAGAACTGATACTACTGGTTTTAAAATTGACCCTAACAAGGGAATAAATCGTGCTTATTATGAATCTACAGGAGCAGCTCCAGAAGAGGTTAATTGGGGTGAATTGGAATTAAATCCCACTCCCGCTTTGAAAACCGCTTTGTCTTACAAAGGTGGTTTAACTGGCTCTTTATATGGTGGTAAAAACAATTCTGAAAATATTGATATATTAAAGAATTTACTTAAAAGTAAACAAGCAGAATTAGAAAAGATTAAATCTTTAACTGAGAATGCTGATAATGAAGGAGATAAAAAATCTCTTTTAAATCAAATCGCAGAAGTACAATCTGAAATAGATTTTTACAGGGAAGATTTAAACAAACTGATTCTTTTAGAAACCAACCCTGTTACTTATAAGAATAGGGGCAAAAAGAAGACTACTACAACTGCTATTGCAGAAAAGAAAGAAGACCCGACAAAACAATTAAAAGAAAAAATTCGTTCCTCTGGTTTATCTGCTGGAAGTAGTTTTTCAGCCAAGAATAGCAAAAGAGGAGAGTTTTCTGGTACTATTCAAAATATTAGTGGACAAGGACAAAATCAAGTTATAGAAGCATTGCTTGATTCTGGAGAAACTGTTCGTTATACTTTTGAAGGATTACTAAATCAACTTGTTTCTTATAGTGACAAAGCTTCTCAAGAAGTTGTTGCTAATGTTGAAGAAGTTCAAAAAGCAACCGAAAAAGTTGGTAATGATACAGGAGTAATTAAGCCTGAAGAAACAGCTTCTTTAGAAAACAACACTACGAATTGGCAAAAACATTCTACAGCAGTTGATGAAGCGACCGAAGCTGAACAAAAGAAATATATCGTTTCTGAAAAATTAGCTTCTCAATTAAAAGAAGAATAGAATGCTACCGAAGATTTAAATTCTGCTTTAGAAGACCATTCTAAATTAACAGAACGTGGTAGTGTAAGCTATACATATAAAGATTTGCAATCTTATGATGATGCAACACATACTTATACCGATACTAATGGTAATAAGTTAAGAAGTATTACTCAACTCGGTGGAGCTTTAAAGGGCTTTACTCCTTCTGCAACAGCTATTGCCGATGAAAAAGCTTTTATGGCTGCTATTGCAAATACTCCTAAAGGAGAACAATTAACGGCTGAAAAGATTGGCATGACCGCACAAGATTTTGCTAAAAAGAAAAATGCTATTATAAGCAGAGAAAAAGGCAATTTAGAGCATGAGGTTTTTGACCTTTTAAGTAAGACTGGATTTTCTGGAGTTGAAGGTTTTGCTGGAAAAGATGTTGAGGTAAAATGGAATGGTGCTACAGAGGTAGTAGACGCTCAAGAACAATTTGCAAGAGTATTAAAAGAAAAAGCAGACCTTTTATCCAAGCTTGGTATTGATAATGCTGAACAACTTTTATTGCAAGCTGTTGAAAGTTATACTAAAGCAATAAATAACGCTCATATTCAATTAACTCCTTTCTCTGAAACTCCTATGGCTGCGAGTTTTAGTGGTCCTAAAGGAACTTTTGATTATTCTTTTACGCCTGACTAGATTGCAAGAAGTTCTGATGGCTCTCCTCAGAATTTTATTCTTGATACCAAAACTGGTAAGACTTATGGTACAGAAAGTTTTCAACTTGCTGGACAATTATATGGTGTTTTAGCTAATGCTCAAAATCCTGAATTCCAAAAATTATATCAAGAAAGTGGAATTGACACAGACAAAGATTTCTCACTTTTTATCGCTGATGTTAAAGATGGATTTACTCAATTAATTCAACATATGGCCTTAACTGAAGAGGAATTTTATGACCTTCTTGTTAGAGCAAATGATATTATAGATGGTAAGGCTGAACCTTTAACTAAAGATGAACAAGCAACTCTCATGAACAGAGAGATGACTACAGGTAGAATTTTTGGTAGGGCGGAACCTCCTGTATCTGAAAAAGCTGCTAATAACAATTTTGTTTCTTACGCTCCCGATGAAAATGGTGGCATTGATAAAAGAGAGCAAGCTATTATTAATGCTTATGTTGGAGAATATCAAAGATTAATTACTTTACAAACTGAACTTAATAATTTACAAGAACAAAAGAACACCTTGGCCTAGGATGGAGTAAATTTTACAGAAGACGAAAGTAATGCTTTAAACAAACAAATTGAAAAGCAAAAAGAAGCTATTTAGGCACAAATAGATTTGATGTCTGAAAGAGAGCTTACTCTTTCTAATGTAAATGATAATTCTGCTATAGGTAAAACCATTTTGTCTGCTAAAGGTAATGAAGATTTATAGGCAAAATTAAAGAGAATTGAAACAAAAAGCGAAGTTAAAGAAGCTAAAAATATTTAGAATGTTACAACCGCTGTCAATACTTCTCAAACTAAAGATTTGAATCAGATGTTAAAGCAATATACAGAATTGCTTGATTTGAGGAATAAATTAAAAGATTCTGATTTAAAAGCTGAAGGTTTAACAGGAGACAAACAAACAGCTCAACAAAAGTTAAGTCAAACTCTTCGTGAACAAATAGAAAGTCTCGAACAAATTTTAACTATAAATGGGCAAATTGTTGATTCTAAAACTTTTGAAGAAGAAATTACTAAAGCTACTTATTTAACTGAAAGTGAAAGAAAAGAAAAGCTTGATGCTTTAAGAAAAGCTACGAATGAAGCAGCAAGGACTTCTGCTACTACTGATGTTAAATATGCTCAAGCGGCAAGAAACAATAATCCCACTCTTCAAAATACTTTAACTGGTTATTATAGAAACCTTGAAGAGCAAGGTAGAATAGAAAGAGAAATTGCTAGAGCAGAAAATAAGGGAATGTCTTTAACTGGAAATGCAGCCATTGAAAATAAATCCTTTATTCATTCTCTACAAAGTTAGAAAAATAATTTAGCAAATCAATATAAATATGATGAACAAAAGAAAACTTTAAATGGTATTGAATTAACAGAAGAGCAAATTAATAAATTAGAGCAAGAAAGAACTCGTATCTTAAATAACAACCAGATTGAAATGGATAGAGTTGGAGATTCTGTTAATCAAACCAAAGGCTTTTTAACTCAACTTAAGGATAATTTTAAAGATAGCTTTTCTGAAATTGGAATGGCTATAATGTCAATATTTTCTTTCCAGTAGATATAGGAAGTATTTAACGATTTTATTTCTGCTACTGAAAGACTCGACTAGAAAATGGTTGACCTTCAAATTGCAAGTGGTTATACCAAGAATAATATTCATGATATGATGCTTGAGTTTAATGATTTGGCAAAAGAAATCGGTAAAACTACCGAAGAAATTGCTGAAGCTGCAAACGATTGGCTTCGTGCTGGTTATGAAGGACAAGAAGCATCTCAATTAACTGAGGCTTCTATGCAATTAAGTACGCTTGGTATGATTAGTAGTGCTGATGCTACGAGTTATCTGATTAGTGTACTTAAAGGATGGAAGTTGGAAGCAACCGAAATTCAAGGAGTGGTGGACCGTTTGAGTGCGGTTGATATGGCCGCTGCAATTTCGGCTGGTGATTTGGCAGAAGCTATGTCTCGTGCAAGCAACTCTGCACAAATGGCTGGTACAAGTTTAGATAGATATATTGCGTATCTTACAACCATTACAGATGTAACTCAAAAGAGTGCTGCATCTGTTGGTGAATCTATGAAAACGGTTTACGCACGTTATCAGAACATTGCCGCTGGTAAATTTGTAGCTGCTGAAGCTGATATTGAAAGCGAGAATTATAATGCCGATGAATGGGCTAATTTAAATGATGTTGAAAAAGCTCTTGGTGCGTTGGGTATTAATATTAGAGATTCTGTATCTAGTTTTAGAGACTTTGATGATATTATGGATGAAATTGCTAGCAAGTGGAATACATATACGGATGTTCAAAAATCTGGTATTGCTACTTCTCTGGCTGGCGTAAGGCAGCGTGAAAACTTGCTTACCTTGTTTGAAAACTGGGATGCTGTTGAAAAATTTGAAGAAATTTCTACTAATGCATATGGCACTGCTATTGAAAAAATGAAATCCTATACTGATAGTGTTGAAGCTGCTAAGAATAGAATTACTGTCGCTCTTGAAAAGTGGGTTTTGGCTCTTAATCAGTCTGATACTTTAATTTGGTTCTATAATGCTGTTGCAGAAGTTTCTGATAATCTTGTAGCATGGGCGGGAGCTATTTTACTAGCAACTGCTGCAATGAATTCTGTTGGTTTTGGAAGCACTATGCAAAATGCATGGTCTAAATTTGTCTCATCTTGTATTAATGTTTCTATGAAACTTGATAAAATGAATATTTCAACTTAGGGATATTTTACTCAAGGTGGAAGACAAAGTTTAGGAGAATCTTTAAAAGCAAATTATACAGAATCATTTAATGTAGCTCTTAAAGAGAATTATGCAAAAAGCTTAACTAATACTATTAATAGTTTAGATAATTTAACCGATAATACTAAAAAAATATTGGTTGATGGCTATGTTCCTATGCAAAACTCTATGCTTAATTATAACACCGAAATTAAAAGAAGTATTGCCAGTATTTTAAAAAATACTGAGCTTACAGACGAGTAGGCGGCATTACAACTACAAAGAAATTTGGTCGGTCAAAACAATGCATGGGTAGATGCTATGTTATCTACTATAGATTAGGAAGAGCTTCGTTTAAGAACTGAACAAATTACTCAGGGTCAAAGAAGCTTAACAAATGAAGAAAAGCTTTAGATAGCCACAGAAGAATTGGCAAGAAGACGTAATGATGCAGCAATTAGAACTGTTGCAGATGATTTAGATGGTGCTTCTAGGACAAGTCCACAAAGAGCCGCTTTAAGGGGTGGTGCTACTATGGTCGGTTCTGGTCTTGGGGCTTTAGCTGGCATGACTATTGGAGAAAACCTTCTTGGTGGAGGCTGGGCTACTTCTTTAGGAACTATGATAGGTATGGGTATTGGTGGAAAAGCTATTTCCACTATGGCTCTTGCATTCGCTGACTCTATGGCGGCAGGAGGTTCTATTTTTACTGCTATGGGTGCAAGCGCGATGGCTTTAGGCCCTGTTCTCGGTATTGGAATTGCAGCTTTAGCTATTGGAGCTGGCTATGCTTTGTATAAAAAGCACCAACAAAAAATGATAGAAGAAGCTAAAACTGCTTTTACAGATGCGGCAGAAGAATTAACTAATGCTAAATCTTTACAAGCTACTGCTTAGAAATATGATGAGCTTTCTAAGGGAGTCGACTCTTTAGGCAGAAATGTTTCTCTTACTGATGAAGAATATGAAAAATTCCTTGATTACAGTAATCAATTAGTAGAAGCATTTCCTGAATTGCGCGTTCGTACAGATGAAAATGGAAATGCTATTGCTGATATGGGCAATGAAATGGAAACCACTTCTGATAAGGTTAAGCGGTTAATAGATTCTTTACAAACTTTGGCGGATTAGAGAATGGTTATGGGTTCTGATGGTGAAAGAGTATTACAAGATACTTTAGATACTGCGGCTCAAGAATATAAAGATGCTCAAACAGAACTTAATAAAGTTAGAAATGACAAAGGCAATCAAACAGATGTTGAATCTTTAAAAAAACAAAGAGATGAAGCTCAAGAAAATCTTGATAAAGCAAGAGCTAATAATAATTCAGATAAAGAATTACAACAACTTCAAAAAGATATTACAGAAGCAAGAAAAAAAGAAGCATATTATAAACAAATGTATGAAAATGGTGTAAGCGGTAGTGGCGATTTGTATAGAATGGCTACAAGTCAGCGCCAAAAACTCGAAAAAGATTATAATTTAAAAACTGGTACATCTGATGTTACTACACTTGAAAATCAAGTTGCAGATTTAGATATTAAAATTAAAGAAGCCGAGGCTGCAAATGCTGCTGGAGCTTCCGCTGTTGATGCAGCGGAGGGAACTTTTGATAGAGCGGTTGAAAATGCAAAGTAGACACTTGGAGAATCTGGTAAAGCTTATGCAAGACTTATGGGTGCTTATGATGATGTAGATGATGTAACTAGCAATCTGCTTGATTCTGCTATCGCCTCTATAGATGTTGTAGATTCAGAAGGGAACGCATTAAGTCCTGATGCTTACAAGCAAAAAGTTAGAAGTATGATTAATACTGTTAATGAATTTGTTAATGATAAAACATTTACAGCTTTATTGGATGCTACGAATGAAAAAACAACAGATGAAATGACGGTGGGTGATGCTGTTAACGCCAGAGAGAAATTAAGAAAGTATCTTGAAGATGCATTTCCAAATGTTGAAGATATAGATGAAAATTCCATGAAAATTATTATTGGATTGGGGTTCAAAGTTGTTGATGGAGAAATTGTTGATGACGATAATATTCTTTAGAAGTTTAAAGAAGATTTTGGCATAAGTGATTAGAATGGTGATAAAATTTCTTTGCAAAATTTAACTCAAATCGAAGTTAAAGATGCAAGACAAATTTATGAATGGCTTAAAGATGGCACACTTGAAATTACCGATGATATGATGACTGCTGTAAAATTGCTTCAATCTGCAAGAAGTATGCCGACAGGTAACTGGGAAGCGATGGATAATTATATGGTAAATCAAACATCTAATTATAGCGAGTTAGAAGATAAAGCTCGTTCTTTCTTTACTTCTGGGGATTACAAAACTAAAAGAAGTGCTTTGGAATTTTCTGATTATGCCCCTGAAGTTCGTGCAGCTATTGATAATATTACTCAAGCTTTAAATGATGGTATTTATGATATAAATAGTGATGCTTTTAATGAAGCTATCAATTCTATGATGAGCTCTGGCTTGGCGAGTTTGATGAGTTGGGGCTCTGAATATGCTGAAGCATGGAAAAATTTATATTATCCCGAAGATATGGATGTAGAGGGACATATAAATACTTTTAAAGAGCTTCAAACGGCTTTGAAGGAAACTGCTCAATGTTATGAAGATTTAGCAGATGCTCAAAAGGAACAAGCAACCAATGGAAAACTCTCCTTATCTACTGTTCTTGATTTATTAACCACTAATTCTAATTATATTAACTTGTTAGATTTTGAAAAAGAGAAGTTGGTAGATGCCGCTGGTAATGAGTATGAACATGTTAAAGCTATTAAATTGAAGAAAAACGCTGCTGAAGAAATGGCGGCTTCTCAATTATTAGCTGCTCAAGCAAGTGCCATGTTAACAATTCAAGAATTAACTGAAAGTAAAGCAACAATGATGGCTCGTGCCGAAGCTGTTCAAAAGACATTGGCTGATAGAGAGGGTACAACTGCTGCTTATGGAAATGCTGCTGGTGAATATGCAAATGCTCAGGCTAAAAATGATGTCGCACAAGAAACAGTACAAACCACGCAGGTAATGGCAAAATATGCTGGTATTCTTGGTGGTATTTTAAATATTCTTGATTCAGTTGCTTCTGGTGAATTTAAAGGCGTTGCTGCTGCATATAGGCAACGGAAAGCTGAAATTGAACAAGCTATTGGTAATATCAGTACAAAAGTTACTGACTATGCTTCTAAAATAACTTAGAATAAAACTGACGCAGAAGCATGGATGAAAGTTTATTCTAATTTTACTAACGAAGAACTTCAAACGGAATTAAAAAGCTTAAATGGTCAATTAGGTCCTGATGGTCAGTGGATAAGTGGACAAATTGATAACACCCAGAAACAAATTGATGTTTGGAAATATTTTTATCAAAATCTTGATATATCTGATTTTAAGGGCGCTGGTAATTGGCTTAAACAAGAAAAATTTATTGATAATGCTAAGAATGCTGGCAAAGCCGCAAAGGACACTAAAGATAAAGTTCTTGACCTTCTCAAAGCTTATGATTCCTTAATCGACAAAGAATGGGAAGCAATGAAAGTATTTGATGAAAATACTTTAACTCCTACTGGATATACCCAATATTTTGAAAAGAAGAGAGCAAGCCTTGAAAAATTAGCAGCATATTATGAAGGTATGATGCAAAATACCAATCTCACAGAAGAAGAGAGATTAGATGCAGAAAAGAATTATATTGAGAATCAAAAAGCCATCAATAATCTTGATGATGAAGAGGTTGAAGACAAATATAAGATTCTTGAATTATATGGAGCTTCTATTAATTCTTTGATTTTGATGAAGCAGCAATTAGTTAAGACTTCTGATACTTATGAAGAACTTCTTGAGAACCAGAAAGACCTTAATAGTCTGCTTCAAGATGAGATTGATTTGCGCAAAGAAGTTTCTGAATGGCAACAGAAGTTAAGTGACCGTGAACTTGATTATGTAAAAGGAAGCGCGTGGAGTAATAGTTCTGCTTATGATGCAGCTATGAACGCTTCTCTTGCAGAAATTGATAAATAGATTGAAGCTGTTAAAGCTTCTATTCAATTTAATTTCAGTCAAGCAGTTTATGGTTACATGACCGAAGGCATGAGTGAAATGGAGGCTCGTGCTTACGTTGCTTTTGGTAATAGTGATTATTCCAAGGCATATCGTGAAGCACAGCAAGAATATCTTGATTTAATTGACTCTAAGACTGAATATGTTGTTAATAGAACCTCTGCACAAATTGAAGAACTTTCTAATAAATTACAACTTCTTGAAGATTCCAAGCCTCAAGAGTGGGTTAGAATTTCTGATATTGAAAGCTACTATGCAAGTAGAAGTACTTTATTGCAAAATCAAGTTAGTGTTTATCAAAAAGCATTGGAAGATGTATCTGATTTAACGGATGAACAAATTAAAGACCTTGTTGATGGCTTAAATGAAGCTACGGTTGCTTTACATGAAGCTAAGATAAATGCTTTGGAAGATAAGACTGAACTTCAAGAAAAGCAATATGATGCAATTGTTTATAGAATTAATCTTTATAAGGATGAGCTGCAAGATGCTATTGATGCTATTGAGTAGGCTTATGAAGATGAGATAAAGCCTTTGGAAGACGCTAATAAAGAGCGTGAAAGGGCAATAGAACTTGAAAATCTTCTCTTGGTGAAGAAAAACGCTAACAAAGAGAAGGAGAGAGTTTATCGTTAGGGCCTTGGTTGGGTGTTCGAATCTAATCCAACTAAACTCAAAAAAGCTCAAAAAGACCTTGATGATTTCTATAAACAAGACCGCCTTGATGACCTCAATAATACGAAAGATGCAGAGCAACAAATTCTTCAAGACCGTATAGATGCTTGGGACAAATATCTTGAGCAACTTGAATGGGATTATAAGGAATATGAACGTCTTGAGAATGGACGCATATTGAAAGAGCTTATGAATGCGAACTCCGAAGAAGAGATTCGTGCTCGTATCACAGCAGATATGCAGAAGTTTAATTCTAATGTTCAGCAGAACTACAAGAATTATACTACGATATTCCAAGACAACTTGCTTACACCTTATCGTCAAGCTAATGAACAATTAGCAGAATTGCGTAGACAAAGACTTGAATTATTAGATACTTCTGATTTCTATAATAAGAACAATAACCAAAACGGTTATATTGAAGAAGATGACCTGAATACTTATGATTTCTCTGACCTTGACATGAAGACAGATTATCATGCTAAAATGATGGCCGCGAGGGATAAGACAGAATTTGATAAATGGGCTGCTTATCGTACTGAAAAAGCTCGTCGAGATGGTACAGATATTAGCGGTAATGCTATTGGCTATGATGCTGCTGGTAATCCATATAGAATAAAAAGCAATGCTGAAATTTATCAAGAGTGGCTTGCATAGCAAGGAAAAAATAATTCGTCTAATAGCACTCCAAACAGAGTTACTTCTACCTCAAGTAATTCTAGTAGTTCTAATAGAAACAATTCTGGAAGTAGTTCTAACAGAAATAATTCTGTGAGTTCTTCAAGTTCAAGTAGTAATAATAAAAAAAATACTCCTTATGGAACAAATTGGTCTGCAAATATTGATTATGGCAAGTTAATGCTCGTTGCTAAAGATGACAATGATTTTTGGCGTTTAGCTAAATATAGAACAGATAAAGCATATGCTATGGGTATTACTTTAGGTTCAGCGGGAGTTCCTTCTAATCAGGAATTGTATGAAAGATGGAAAAAGAGCAAAGGTTACACTTCTTCGGCTAAACCTAGTGGGGGCAAGAATCAAAACAATGTTGCTCGTTATGCTACTGGTATTGAAGAAGGACCTGTAACTTATACAGGACTTGCGATGTTACATGGTACGCCTTCTAAGCCTGAATATATCTTGAATAGTGACCAAGCTTATAATTTGTTACGCAATATGGCAACCACAAGACTTCCTGAGATGGAACGTACTGGAACTGACAATAATTGTGGTACACAGTATATTGTTCAAGGCGATGTTGTACTTGAAGGAGTTAATGACCCTGCTAAGTTCTGGAGTGGAGTAACTACAGCAATGGGGTCAAGGTGGAATGTAACCCGTAAAACCAGAGGATAAATTCGCCAAAAAATAAAATCCTCAAAAAGAGGATAAAAAATTTGGAAAAGTTTATTGACAATTAAATAAAAATAGCTTATAATAAAAGCATGAAAAAAAGGGGTGTGGTGTGGAACAAAAACTCGCCACACCTCATCCCTTAGACGAAAAAAATAACGAAAGGAGTTAAAAGAAATGATATATAAAGCATCTTCACTAAGTCCAAACCTGAATGAAATAGATATTTTATCTACCGCTCGGAACCCATTTTAGGCTCAGGTTAACACCCTTGGAACATCTGTAAAAGCTTATTCTGTCAATTTTTTGTCAGGAGATGGCGCTACAACGATTCTTAATTAGCCTTCTCAAGCATTAGGATAGGAAATTAGGAATAAAGAACAGCTTTCTTTAAATTTAACTGTGGATTCTTCTGGTAATTTTGTTACTTTTAAAGAAGAAGGAAAAAAAGGATTGTCAGCGACAGCTTAGTGCGAAGAAAATTAGTCTTTTCAAAATGGAAAAGATTATCAATGGAATATTAGGATGTACGAAAATCATTCTCCAAGAACAGCAGACGAAGACCCAACAACTTTAGTTTGTTCTGGTTTTACTGTTGGTTCTACTACTTCTGTCATTTGGGTAGATTTAAGCGGAATTAGTAGCGAAGAAACTAAGAAATTAGTTAAAGACCAGCTTAAATATGATAGATGGATAGAGATATCTGCTTCAAGTAAAAATGATGGTATGATGACTATTACTCTTCCAAACGAAGATAATTTGGCTTATCCCACTACTTGGCCTTATAGAGAACGTAGACAAATTAACTGGGTTTATACAGATTTAGGTTGGAATAAAGATGTTATAAAAATTGAACTAACCGAATCTTTTACATATAATTATACGAATGGAAAAACATTTACTCTTTATAATGTTTCTGATTAGCACACTTTAAATAATTTTTATGTCGAGCCCAATGATGATATTGAATTAGGCAATTATATTTCGTTAAATAACAATGATAGTGAAAAAAGAAAAATTATTGGATATGGACAAGAAACTGGTGAAATTAGATTATAGGAGGGTTTTGCAACCGTTCCCAAAAATGGAGATACTTACAAACTTTGGACAAAAGATTTGACTTCATCTTCTTCACAATTTTCACAAAAAACTTACCACAGTTCTGCCGAGAGAAAAATAGGTGGCACTCCTATTACGAATCCTAATTTTAAAATTATGACTTCTTATTGGAATAGTGAAGCAGACCATCAAATTTTTATTCAACCAAATATAAATATTAAATCAGATGCTTTAAATCCTCCTCAAATTGTTTGGGAAAATGGCGTGAGATTAAATATAACACAAAAAATTAGTACATTAGGACAATATGTTGCAGGAAAGAAAACTGATATTACTTTTAATAAACTTGATAATACTCAATGGTTGTTAAAAGGAAATTGCAAAATTGCAACTCAAAGTACAGGCGATATTTAGCAAATAATTGTTCCTCAAACTGATTATACAGTTTATACTGATTTTATGGACTCTATTCCAAATGCTGTTTTATATGCTCGACAAGCTCCAACATTAGGGATTAAATATAAAGATTACCGTGAATTGGATTTAGAAAACATACCGTATATAAATATTGACTAGTCTGTTCCTGCTCCATGGAGAGATGTTGCTTTTTTGGGTACGTGGAATTCTATAAATAATGTTGAAATTAAATATTATCATTATTATTTGTATTCAATTGATAATTATAATAATGAAACTTTAATTGCTGAATCTGATGATATTTATGACTCTTCTCTTGAATGGAATTTTAAAGGTTTTGAGACAAATAATTTTTATAAAGTTAGAATAACCATTCATGATAAATATGGTAAAGCATATAGTGAAGAAGACACTTTTTATATTGAATATGCAGTTTATAGCTCTGTGATTCCTTTGGCTAATTCTTTAATTTGTGATGAACAAGCCATAAAACTTGAGGTAGTTAGTCCTGTTTATGTTATTTCTACAGACAAAGGGTCAGAAAAAACAATTACTTCAAACGATGTGTATTTAAGTAGTAATTCAAAATATTATTATGCAGATACAACTTCTGGAAGGGTGTTAAATTATACTCAAGTTGCAGATGCAAATAATACCCCTATTTAGATTCCAGAAGTGTTTTCTTTCTTTACAAGATTTAGATTTCCATATGTAACTTCTGATAGCAAGGTTGGTTTTTTTAACAACATTACTGGAACTGATTTAAAAACCTTAATGGAAATTGCTCATACTAGTTATACACAATTTTATTTGAATCAAGTAGATACAGTTCTTTATAATGAGCTTTATTCTACTTTATATACAAGACAAGATAATCAAGCTCTTGCAGATGCAATTCCACTTTATCCTGATGGAATTTCTATTGTTTTGTATTCAGATGAAACTACTCCTATAAAAGACGGTGCTGGTAAAATTGTATATTATACTTTAAGTAGTTATACAATGTCTTCTACTAAAATTGTTGTAGAAGAGAAAATTGATACTCCTGTTACATCTTTTGACCATTATGTTTATTATGATAAGGTTACTAAGGATGAAATTGGTTCATCAGCTTCTTTAAATAATGGATAGCTTGATAGACGTTCAGTTTATCTTTCTATTTTTTCAGATGAAAATTCTGCTGATGAATATAAAAAACTTCTTTCTTATAATAAAGAAACAGGAGAACTTGTTATTGAAAGTAGCTTAAAGAGTGATAGCTATAATCATCTTAATTATAAAGCATATACTCTTAAATCTGCAAATAATTATATTCCACTTCCTTCTTCTACATCAGGTGATATATCTCTTGGCGGAGATGTTTATACTGTAAAAGTTGGAGGGCTAGATTTACTTCTTGTCGATGAAAAAAATAAAATAATTCGTAAAAATCCTAATATGCTTAAAATGCAAGTATTTAAAAATGGTTCAAATGAACCTTTAGCTTGCTTTAATGGGGGTAAATCTACCAGCTATGATATACAAAGTATGTTAAGTAATATAACTGTTCCTGATAAATTTGGTTTTGCTCTCCAATATAAATATACAGATTCCAACAAAACTACATTAAAATATATGCTTGTAGAAAAATTTAAAGAAGAACCTGATTACATGGATTAGAATATGATTTATATTTTAACTAAAGATATTGTTTTTGCTCCTTTCGGAAAAGAAGCAAAAACTTATTATGTTGGTCAATATAAATATACTGTTAATGCAGATGGTTCTGCTGACTGGATTCTTTAGGTTGATACAGAATATTTGTATCTTGATGAAAGTGGAGATTACAAAGATGAAGATGGTAAAGCTATTGATGTTGTAATTGATAGAGATTTAACCGAGGGAGAGTCTTCTGGTGGAAGTTAGACTTATACCTCTATCGCTACGAACGAATATGACACTACTTTAGCTAATGCATTAACAGCAACGGCAGATAATCGAATTTTTACAACAAACGAATATAATGAAAAATTAGCTAATTTAATGACTTCTCATTCTAATTGCTATATATCTTTATTAATTTCAGAATCTTTAACTACGGATTATACAGATTCAAATGGAGAACCCATTTTATATAAAATTATTTCTTATACTGGCTCGGTATTAACTTTGGAATCATCTGTAACTTATACAGGACAGATATATGGTTATAGAGCTTATTGGCAAACGAATAGCGGGATTAATATAGAAGATTCCACGATACTTGATGGTCTTACTGATAAGGGAATTACTCCAAAAACTTCGTATGTATATCTTTCAGTGATGAATGGCACAACAACATTAATAGATAAAAAGAAAATTTTAACCTACACCGCTAATAAAAAATTAACTATTGAGGGTGGAGTTTCTATTTTACTTTCTAATTCTGACCTTAATTCTTTAACTTATACTGCTTATAATTATATTAGCAATACTTACACTGAATTGGGGAAAACTGGTGATGGTAAAATTATTGCAAGTGACCCAACAGGAGGTACTGTTAGTGGACCTGTTAAATATCGTTGGGGACCTAAAAACGGGTCAGGAAAAGAAGAATCAGATTATATTTGGATGCCTGATTCTCAAGCTGTTAAACAAACTAATATGGCTTAGATTTCTTAGAAATGGTTTGATTTTAATTTAACAGTAGATAATTCTAAAGAAGTTCCTGTTAATTGTTCTATTGTTTTAGTTACAGAATAAAGAAAGGAGGATAATTAATGAATATTAATAGCTATATTTATTATGCGCCACGGTTAGAAATTCGAGATGTTGGTATTGATACTGATATTACAAAATCTCCTGATACTATTCGTAAAGAAGTTACTGCAAAATTGAAAGCTAATCCTTATTCTTCGCCTTTGTCCTCCGACTTGATTTTGTATAATAAATTTAATTTGAAGGATTAGGGTACTGGGACTTCAGTTTTAGCTTATTATTTTCAAAGTTTACTAGGGTCAAATGGTGCTCTTTCTGTTTACAAAAAAGCTCCTGAAGATAGTTTTTATACATATATTTGTGATATGTATGGTAACTATAGTATGTTGGATTATAATATTAAAGCTAATGCATTTTATCATTATTTAGTTGCCTATCGTCAAAGTAGTGGTTCTTATAAAATGTATGAGGATACCATTGTAAATCTTGACGGTACAACCTCTCCCGCTTATATTCCTACTAAATGGGATTCTTGGACTATTTGTGATATTGAAGAAACTGAAACTGAAAAACTTTATGTTAAAACTGGCGACATTTGGCAACTTCGTTATAATATGGATAATGGAGAGTTAACTCAAAATAATAGTATTTCTACTTGGGATACTTTGGGACAATTCCCAAAATATTCTAAAGGTAAGAAAGATTATATGAGTTCTACTGTTACTTGTTTGTTAGGTGATATTTCTGATTATTCAGAAACAGAAGCTATTACGAAAGAAGAAAATGGTTTAAGTATTACAACCTTCAAAGTTAAAACTGCAAATGGTTATACAGAACGAGTTAATAAAGAAGATATGTATTCTCGTGAAGTGGAAAAATATAATGCTTGGAGAGAATTTATTAACAATGGTAGTTTAAAATTATTAAAAGATTACAAAGGAAACTCTTGGGTTATTCAAGTAACTTCTGCTCCTACTTATAATATAAATATGCAATCTAATCTTTTGCAAACAACAATTTCTTTCTCTTGGTAGGAAGCTTTAGACATAGATTCGATTTCTATTGTTTCAAGTGCCAGATAAGGAGGAAATATGGCTGATAATATTTTTGGCGATGTGTTATTAAGGGATGAAAATGCTATTCCTTTTAACACTTTAAAAAGAATACTTGAGAGACCTGTAATTCATCCTCGTTATAGACTATCTATTCTTACTCCTGATGAACAAGTATCATATATTATTCCAGAAAGCGATATTACTTTAGATGGCTTAAATTATACTGAATCTTATCAAAATGGGCAAAGAAGAAGTATTACAGTTACTTTAGCAAACGAAAATGGACAATATACTCCTAATATTGATGGTATTTGGGTAAATACAAGATTTGGATTTGATGTGGGTATTCAATATCAAGATACAACTATCTGGTTTCCTAAAGGAGTTTATATTTTAGGAGATGTTAGTTTGACAAGAGATGATTCAAACAAAACTATTCAACTTCAACTTTCTGATAAATACGCTGTTTTTGAAGGTAAAACAGGTACTCTTGAGACGGCGTATGAAGTTGAATTGGGTAGTAATATTATTGATGCTGTTAAAGGGGTTTTAAATTTTTCTTGTGGAAATGGCTATATCTTAGATTACAAAGAACCTATTTTTGACCCAAGTTTTATTGGATTGAAAACACAGCAAACAATTAGAGCGGAGCAAGGAGAGACTTTGGGTTCGATTTTGGATGCTTTAGCAACACAATTATCTGCTGAATATTATTATAATACAGTTGGCAATTTATGTTTTTATCCAATTAACGAAACAGTTGATGACTCTGTTAAACCTATTATTTGGACTTATCCCAAGTTTAGTAGAGATTTACATAATATGGATTTGCAATATCAAAATGAGCAAATTATTAATTGTGTAAAAGTAGTGGGAGATAGTGTAGATTCTACTATTTATACCGCTACGGTTACAAATAATAATCCTTCTTCTCCTATTTGTGTAGAACGTATTGGAAAGCGTATGGATGCTCCATATACATCTTCTCAGGTGTGGAGCGATGACTTAGCTTATGATTTGGCCAATTATTATTTGAGAAAATCTAGTTTTGTAGGAGTGCAATTTTCTGTTTCTGTTAGTTTCAATCCGATTTTGACAGTAAATAATTTATGTGAAGTTGAAGATGAATTTTTGTCTTTGCAACGAGAAAAGTTGTTAATTACTTCTATTTCTTATAATAGTAAAGATGGTAAAATATCATTAAGTTGTTGTAATACGTCTGACTTACCTACTAATATATCCGAGAAGGAAAGTCAGGGAGAGAAAATAAGATGGTGATTTATGATAAACCAAAATAACAATTATGACCAATATGCAGATGAAATGCTGAACAGAATACTTTAGTGCGTTACGGCAGAAATTAAAAGAACCTCACCGAGAATTGAAAGTGCTACGGTGACAAATGTAAATAGTGATGGTACTGTGGATGTTATTTTGCCACGGGAACCTGAAACAGAATTTACAAGAATTCAAAATCAAACTCCTTTTGAATTAAGAGAAGGAGATTCTGTTGAAATAATGCTTAAAAAAGGAAGTTTTAATAATTGCTGGGTTATGGCAAAACATGGAACAACAAAACGTTTTGGTGTCGATGATAATGGACTAACCGATTAAAAAATTTTTGCCAAGTACTTGACAAGATGAAAAAACTATGCTATATTTTATTCACAACCAAGGTAGGTTGATTTTTTGAATAATTAGGAGATAGTAAAATGGTTAATAATCTTGCATGTGAAGATTGTCGTTTTTTGGTAAAGTGCTCGGCGTATGCAAAGCTTAAGCCTTTTCTTGAGGACGCTCGAAGAGATTTGGGTGTTACTTTGACGTTTGAGTCTTGTAATGATTACAAGTCTATTGACGATGATGACAATGACAACAATGATGAAAATGAAAATTAAAAATTAAAAGACAAAATTAAAGGAGTACAAAAATAATGGCTACAAAAAATACTGACCAGATTCGTAGATTGACAAATAGCGTGACTCTTGCGGGTTATCTCGCTGATATTGAGTCCAAGTAGGGTGTGGACAAGAATGGTGTTGATTACATTCGTATTCGTGGGCAGATTCAGTGCGGCGAAGAAAGTGTAATGACTCGTTCTTTCACATCTTTTATCAAGGCTAAGAAAGCTGATGGTACAGACAGTGAAAACTATGAAAAGGTTCTTGATTGGGTTAAGAAAGCAGTTCCTATGACTAAGGATAAGGAAAATGCCACTATGGTGAAACTTGTTGGTTCTCTTAGTGCAAATGATTATGTTGGTTCTGATGAACAGCTTCACGAAGGTACTGTTGCTTCTATGCAATTCTTTAATGATTTTGAAGAATTTGCTTGTGACCTTGATATTGAGGGATATATTAAGAGTATTACTGATGAAGAGCGTGGTCCTGAAGATGATAAGAAGCCTACTGGTAGAAAGCGTTTAAATCTCATTAGTATGGATTTTTATCATAACGCTCTTGATATTAAGAATATTATTATTCCCAAGGATTTTGTGGATGCTCTTGAAGATAATGGCTATGTTAAGGGTGCTACTGCTAAGATGTATGTTAGCTGGAAGCCCAATGAAAAGAGTGAAGCAAAGCCTAAGACCAAGGGTTTTGGTCAGCAGAGAGTAACTGAGGGTAAGAGCTATCTTGAAATGGTTCTTACTGGTGGTGATATTGCTTATGACGAAGATGAGCAGGAAGATATGATTATCACTCCTCAGATGTGTAAGGCTATGCTCAATGAGAGAGCAAGTCGTTTGAAGGAACTTGAGGAAGCTGGATATCAGGGCTCCAAGGGCAGTAGTGGTTCTTCTGCACCCACGGGCTTTGGTAAGAAGGGGTCTGGAAAGATGTCTCCTGTTGTTGATGATGACGATGATATTCCTTTCTAATTTCTAATCGACAACTAAAAATAATTCAAAATTTTTAAAAGGAGACATTTAAATAATGGGTATTGATATTTTTAGCATTAAGCCTAATGTGGTCACTCGTGACCTTAGTGGTAAGAGTTTTCTCATTTATGGAGAGAGAAAAAGCGGCAAAACTACAAACGCTTGTAAATTTCCCAAGCCTATTTTGCTTGGCTTCGAAAAGGGCTACGGTTTCTTGGATGGCATTATTGCACAGCCAATTAACACTTGGAAAGAAGCTCTTGAAGTAAAAAAGCAGTTGCTTAAAGATGCAGATGCGGCTGAAAAAGAAAATAGAGAAACAATCTTTAAAACGGTAATTGTTGATACTATTGATATTGCCTACGACCTTTGTGAAAAGTATATCGTAGACAAGGAAGGTGTAGATTATCTTGATGAGACTGAAAAGATGCGTGGCTATCGTGCTTTGTCTCGTGAGTATGATAAGTTTTTCCAAGAGATTGTTAAGGCTGGTTATACTTTGATTTGTATTTCTCATGCCACCACTAAGCAGATTAAGGAAAACGGCGAAAAATATGATAAGACTATTCCTACTGTACCTGACCGTGGATTTCTTGTTGTTTCTCGTCTTGTTGACGTAACTGGTTACGCTTCTTATGAAACTGATGAACAAGGTAATGTTCATTCCATGCTTACTATGAGAGGTAACAAGCATCTTGAAGCTGGTTCTCGTAGTCCTTATATGTCTGAATGCATTCCATTTACTTATGAAGCATTGCGTGAAGATATGGCAAAGGCTATTGACAAACAAAAGGCTAATGGTGCAACAGTGGTTGATAATGAGGTCAATCTCTTTAAGGATAACGAAGTTACCGAAGATGAAAAGAAGAGCGTTGATGAGATTATTGCTGAAATCGGCAGCTATGTAAAGGCTATTCATAATACTGGTAGTACAGAATATAAGAAGATTATTGCAGAGTATCTTGGAAAGGGTAAGAGTGTAAAAGATTGCGATGAATCTCAATTGGATATGCTTTTGCTTATTCTCGATGATTTGAAGGATTACTGTACTGAAAATAATATTACAGTAGAATAAATAATTATTGGGGAATAGTAAAACTAATTACTATTCCCCTTTATTTTCCGTTTTAATATTTTAAGAAAGGAGTGAGGATTATAGCACCACCAAAGAAGAATAGAAAATGTAGTGTTTGTGGTAAGATGCTTCCTACTGAAGAAATTATTACTGTAAATGGTAAAAATTATTGCCCTATTTGTGGTAAATAGCCAGCACAAGATGCAAAAGATTATAAGACTTTAACTGATTATCTTTGGGACGTTCTTGGTATAAGAGAGTGGGTGAATGCGCCTCTTATAACAACATATATAAAAAGAATCAAAGAAAAATATGGTATGACCAATTCTCAAATTCTTTTTACTTTATATTATATGTATGAGTATGCTGACAATCCAGCTCCCAAGATAGAAACAGAATCAGATATCTTCATGGTTGTACGTTATTTTGCTGAATCAAGAGAATTCTGGCAAAAGTATAAAGAGATGAGGATGACTAAATCTGAATTTATCGAATATATATTAACAAAACCGCCTGTAGCAATAGATGTGGCTCGTTCCGAAATTATTAAAAAACAAGAAGAGGATGACGAAAAACGAGACAAACGAAATCACAAAGAAGAAATTTCTGCGGATGATATCGTTGATGATGGTCTTGTTAACACAGATTTTATTGGAGATTATAATTTTAGACGAGAAGTTCAAAAGCAAAGAGGGAAAGATAGTATGTATTTATCAGAATTACAAAGAGATATTCAGGAAATAATGTCTGAACATCCTGAAGAATGGGAGGTTTAACTTGGCGGATTATAGAGATTATCAAAGCAAATCTGCAATTAAAGAAGTTCTTGGCTGTTTACTGTAGAATCCGACTTTATTAACAAGTAATAAAATCGACAAAAAAGATTTTGTTGAAGCTTTCCATCAACTTTTGTTTGTAGCAATAAACAATCTTTTCTCTCAAGGTGCGGTAAAGCTCGACCAATACATTATTGATGATTATTTAAAGAATAATCTTCAATCTTTGTATAATATTTATACAAGGAATAATGGAAATCTTTACGTCGAAAAAGCTAAAGAATTAGCTACCCCAGAAAACTTTAATACTAATTATCAAGAAATGAAAAAGTTTTCTCTACTTCGTGCTTATCTTAAATCTGGTATTGATGTAGATGAAATTTTTGACCCGAATGAAGAGGACCCTGAAATCGCTGATGAACAGAGATACCAGTTTAGTCAAATGACTATTGATGAAATCTTAAATCATTTTAGACAAAAGGTGTCTAATATCACTCAGGAATATAGTCCCAAAGTTGGACGTGATAGTGTTAAAGCTGGTAGTGATGAAGCTCGAAAGCAAAAAGAAGAGTGGAAGAAAACTCCTGCTTATGGTTTGTCTTATGCAAGTAACTATATGACAACTATAACAAAAGGTATTCAACCGAGAAAATTTGTTGTTTCTTCTGCTGGCACTGGTGTGGGCAAAACTCGTCTGACTATTGCTAATCTTTGCCATTCTTTTACTCCGAAATATTGGGATTCTAATAAGATGAAATTTGTAGAAAACCCGAACGGTACTCAGAACGCTGCTCTTTATATTGGAACAGAAATGGAACTTATTACAGAGATTGAACCTATTTTATGGGCTTATATTGCTGATGTTCCTCAAGAGCATATTATGACTGGTAGATATTATGGTGATGAAGAAGAGCGAGTAGATGAAGCCATCAGGATTTTACATGAAGAAGGTCATATTTATCTTGAATATGTTCCTGATTATGATATTGGTACTTTAGAGAATATTATTGAACAGCACGTTCTTCAGCATGGTGTAAGGAATGTTTTCTTTGATTACATTCATGTTACTACTGATTTGATTAGCGAATTCCAATCTCAAGCTAAGGCAAGAATGCAAATTCGTGAAGACCAAGTTCTTGCGAATTTGAGTTTAAAGTTAAAAGAGCTTACTCGAAAATATGATATTAGCATAGATACTTGGACACAGGTTTCGGGTGATTTTAAAAATGAACAAAATCGTGACCAGACAATTGTTCGTGGTGCTAAATCTATTATTGATAAGGTAGACACGGCTTCTATTGTGTCAGAAGTATCTAAAAAAGAAGAAAAATATTTAGAAAAAATTATTAAAAATAGGTTCTTGAAATATAAACCTAACAGGTGTATTTCTGTATATAAGAATCGTGGTGGAGAATATACCAAATGTAAAATTTGGCTATATGTCGATTATGCTACAATGCGAGTTCATGATTTGTTTTGTACTGATTATGATTATGAACTTTTAGATATTCCTCAAACATTTACTCGTGTTGAAGAAGACCAGAAAGTAATCTTTACAAATGATAAAGATGCTATTAGAGGTCAAATTATAAGTGACACTGTAGATATTGCTAAGACAGCTAAAGAAGAAGGTACTTTTGATGTCTTTGAAGACACGGAAGAAATTGCAAGAAAAATAAAAGAGACTCTTGAGAATGAGGAAGACCCGTTCTTAGAATCTCCAGAAAGCAAAAAGTTTAGAATGGTAGAAGATGATGACGAAGAAGAACAAAAGACATCTTCTAAAAAAGAGGAAGAAGAAATAGATTTCTAATAGAGGTTGACTATGATAGATAAAGATGAACTGTTGAAGTTGGTAACAGAAGATGTAGTTATTAACATCATGGAAGAAAATGGTTCTCCTTTATACTCAACTTCTACAGATGGAAGAACTCAACAAAAATGTCTTTGGTTTAAAACAATTTGTCATGGTGGAGATAGTCATAAATTATGTTTCTTTACAGAAAGCAAAGACTTTTTCTGCTATACGAATTGTGGGCGAATGAATTTTTTTGAATTTATCAAAAGAATTCGTAATGCTAAAGATGGAGAGTTTTATAGTAAGGTAATTGTTTACATAGCAAAAAAGGTTGGAAAATCATTATCTCGAAGTCGTGTAGGCTTTGGAAATGATGTTTCATCAGAATTACGTGGACAATTATCTGATATGGTAAAACAGTCAGAAGATATTGAAAGAAGACAACAATTCCATGAAGCTAAAATTACAAAGTTTTATGATGATTATAAATGTCTTTTTAATTATTTTGACCGTAATACTTTTTATAAGGGTTGGATTGATGAGGGAATTAGCATTCCCTCTATGGAAAAATTTGGTATTGAATGGTATGAATATCAAAAATATATAATTATTCCTCATTATAATATAGATGGTCATTTGGTTGGTATTAGACGAAGAAGTTTACAACCAGAAGATTCTAAAAGAAAATATATGCCTTTATTTATGACTGGTAAAGAATTTGACCATCCTCTTGGATTAAATTTATATGGTCTTTATGAGAATAAAGAAAATATAAAAAGATTTAAGAAAGCAGTTATAGTTGAAGGGGAAAAAAGTGTTCTAAAAGCAGACACTTATTTTAAAGGTAAAAGTTGCGTAGTGGCAACTTGCGGCTTTAATGTTTCAGATTGGCAAATTAGAGCTTTAGAAAAACTTGGAGTAGATACAGTTTATTTAGGTTTTGATAAAGACTTTGACGATAAATATGAAGAAGTTTATAAAGCTGACAAATTGTTATATGACAACTATTTAAGATACAATGAACGATTAAGGACTTTAGCTCAGAGACTTGCTTTAAGTTTTAATGTCTTTCTTATTAAGGACACAAAAGGATTGTTAGACATCAAAGATTCACCTCTTGACAAAGGTAAAGATGTTTACAATCAATTAATAAAAATGGCAAAACCTGTTTATTCTTACGGGGAAAGGCAAAGTTCTACGAGTATATTTTTAAGAGGTAATTAATGGAAAAATTACTATGGGAGACAAAGTTTTAGAATAACTTTGATGATGAATATGATTTTCTTGAAACTATTTTAAGAAGTTATGATATTTAGGATGTAAAGAGTTTTCTTCATCCTGTAAAAAACAAGGTCATTAATGACCCCTTCCAAATGAAAAACATGGATAAAGCTGTATAGATTTTCCATGATAATGTTAACACTGATAAGAAAATTGTAATTAAGGTGGATTGTGATTGCGACGGATACACATCGGGTATTTTAATGAGTAAAATCATTGAGTATTTTAATCCTGAAGCTAAAGTAGAATATATTTTTAGCTTTAATAAAGAGCATGGATTAACTTATAAGATGTTAAGTGAATATCCAAAAGATGATGTTGGTTTAATTATTATTCCTGATGCTTCAATGCTTTGCAAAGATGCAATTCAAATTACTAAAAATTACGATTGCCCTATAATTGTGTTAGACCACCATTTAGTTGAAATTGAATATTTAGATACTAACACAGGTAAATGGATTTCAAAAAATGAAGCGGATGAAATTAAAGAAAAAGAGTCTGACAGAATTAAAGAAGATAGTTACGTTAATTATTGTGTAGCTGTAAATGATACTGATGGTAACTATCCCAATCCTACTTTGTCTGGTGTGGGTGTAGTTCGCAAATTTGGTGAAGCTTATTGTGAAAAGTATCACTGTAGTGATAGTTGGCTTGATGAATATCTTGATTTAGTTTCTCTTGGTATTATTGCAGATAGTATGGATTTAAGAGATTTAGAAACAAGATGGTATGTACTTGAGGGCTTAAAGATTGAAAATCAAAAGAATGATTTTCTCAATGAGCTTCAAGAAAGAATGGCTGATGAAATTCATTTCGGTAGAACTATTACAAATGTCGGTTGGGTACTTGCTCCAAGAATTAATGGTGTAGTACGTTATGGTACTGAGAAAGAGCAAAGAGATTTATTCCGAGCTATGGTTGGAGAACAAGAAACTGTTATTTATCAGCCGAGACGAAAAAGAGTTACTGACCCTAAACCTCTTCCAGAGGAACATACTCTTCAGTGGGAGATGGCGAGAGTAGCTAATAATGTAAAGGCTCGTCAAGATACAGCAGTTCGTAAATTTATGGAGCAAATTGTTGATAAAATTGACAAGCAAGGACTAGATAAAAATACTATTTTATTTGTCGATTGTACCGACATAGTTGATAAAAAATCTGTTACTGGATTAGTAGCTAATAAGATTGCTTCAAAATATTTGCGTCCTGTAGTGCTTCTTAAGGAAAGAAGTGCCTCAGAATTTGGTGGCTCCTGTCGCGGATATGATAAAGGAAATATTAAAAACTTGAAGGAGTTTTTAGAGCAAACTGGACTTATAAGTTGTGTTGGACATGAAAATGCTGCTGGTGTATTTCTTAAAAAGAAAAATGTTAATGAGGTAATTGAAAAGTGTAACGAAATGCTTCCTCTTGACCAACTTAAAACTATTTATCCAGTTGATTGGGAAATTCCTGCTAATGAAATGCAAGTAAGATTTGTGAAAGAAGTAGCTGAAAATTATGAAGTGTGGGGTAATACTGTTCCTACGCCTACTTTTGCAATTACAAATCTTCATATAAATGCCAGTCAAATTAATGGCTATGGCGAAACTAAGAGTTTTATTAGATTCCAGCATAACGGTATTACTTATATTAAAAAGTATTGTCCTGCTACAGAATTTGATATGATGACTCTTAAGGATAGACATACCTTTGGCGCTAACAAAAAGAATTTGGTAATGAATTTAATTTGCCAGTTCCAGTTAGAGTCTTGGGAAGATAAGATTTATCCAGAAGTTAAAATTCTATATTATGATGTTATGGAGGATAAAACAAATGAGACTCCTGATTTAAAAAGTAAGACCAAATCTGACGCTATTCTTAATTCCAAAACGACATCCTTAAATGCAAAATCTATTACAGATTTTGATTGGGGTGAAATTGAAAAGCCTAAGAAGAGAAGAGTAATGTTAGATAAGGATTTAGAAGATTTAGATTTTTAAGGTTGACAAATTAAAAGTAACATGATATAATAAGACAAAAATATAAAGGAGAGTAATGCCGTGTTTGTAGGTGTACATAATCACACAGACATAGGCTCCAATACGAGAGGTTTCCTTGACAGCACTAATACTGTCAAGGGTCTTCTCACATATACTTAGGAGCTTGGTCATAAAGGTGTTGCTATTACAGACCATGACTGTATTGCCGCACACGTTGAAGCATTAACTCAAATAGACGATTTGCGAAAGAAAAATCCTGATAAGTGGAAAGATTATAAACTTATTTTAGGTAATGAAATTTATCTTTGCAATCGAAAAAGCATTGAAGAAGATAAAGAATATATTTTTTATCACTTCATTTTGTTGGCTAAAGATGCCATTGGACATAAACAAATAAGGGAATTAAGTACAAGAGCATGGATTGACAATTCCTTTACTTATGTTAATATTCGTACTCCAACTTATTATGAAGATTTGTTTGAAGTGGTTGAATCTGATAGAGGTCATATTATTGGTTCAACTGCTTGCCTTGGTGGTCGTTGTCCAAAATTAATTTTAGATTCTTATAAACAAAATCCTTTACAACCTGATTATACGGGCGTTAAGAAATGGTTAAAAAGACTCGATAAATGTTTTGGCCATGGTAATTTCTTTTTGGAATTACAGCCATCAAAGAGTGAAGAACAAATTATTGTAAATCAAGCTTTAGTAGAATTGTCTGCTGAACTTGATATTCCATACATTATCACTACCGATAGTCATTATCCTAAAAAAGAAGATAGAAAAGTACATGAAGCTTTTCTTAAATCTAATGAAGATAGTGGTAAAGAACGTGAGGTTGGAGAGTTTTATGCTACGACTTATATGATGTCAGAAGAAGAAATTCATTCTTACATGGATGAATTTTTGACTCCAGAAGTTGTACAAAAAGGTTTAGATAATACCATGTTGATTTATAACATGGTTCAAGAATATACTTTATTTGCTAATTTGGAAATTCCTTATGAGCCAGATGATTTAACTGAACCTGATTTGGGTTTATCTAAAAAATATTTTAAAGATATTCCTATGTTAGAGTGGTTTTTTAATTCAGATTATAATGCTGATAGACACCTTGTTAGAGAAATTGTTAAGCGTCTTGAAAAAGATTCTGATGAATTAGCAAATAAAGAAACTTATGATGCAATTCAAACATGTCTTGAGTCTATTAAAGCAAGTTCAGAAGCTAATAATGCTCATTGGTCAGCTTATTTGTTACAGACTCGTGACTTGGTAAATGCGTGTTGGGCTTGTGGTTCTTTGGTTGGTCCTTCTCGTGGTTCAGGTTTAGGATTTATTCTTTTGTATATTTTAGGAATTACTCAGGTTAATCCTCTGAGAGAAGATGTTCCTTGCTATCATTGGAGGTTTTTAAATCCTAAACGTGTTAGCCCATTAGATATTGACGTGGATTTTGAGAATGCTTACCGTGATGATGTTATTCATTATTTGCAACGTAAGTATTGTGGAGAAGACCAGAGAGCAGGAAATCGTCGTGTTATGAAGGTTCAAACACTTTCTACGATGAAAGCTAAAGTTGCAATTCAAACTGCTTGTCGTGGTTTAGGTTATCCACCTGAAATTGGACAGATGTTAAGTTCACATATTGGTCAAGAACGTGGCATTCAGTTTACTTTAAAACAATGTTTTTATGGTGATGAAGAAAATAATTTACGTCCCGACAAAGAATTTGTTAATTTAATGACTAATGAATATCCTGATGTTTGGGAAGTTGCTCAAAATATTGAAGGGCTAGTAAGTGGGGTTGGTTCTCATGCGGGTGGTGTAGTTCTTTCAGCAACAGACGTTGTAGACCATGCTGCTTTAATGAAGACAACGAGTGGAGATATTATCACTCAGTTTGACCTACACGCTGATGAAAAAGTATCTCTTATTAAATGGGATTTGCTTTCTATTGATGCTCTTCAAAAAGAACATGTTTGTATGAATCTTCTTATGGAAGACGGTAGGATTGAATGGCAAGGTGATTTAAAGTCTACTTACGAAAAATATTTAGGCGTTTACAAAATAGAAAGAGATAATCCAGAAATTTGGAAAATGCTTAATGAACATAAAGTTATGTCATTTTTTCAGATGGAAAAACAAACTGGATATCAAGCTGTTGCAATAGGTAAACCTGAAAGCTTAGTAGACTTATCTGCTTTAAATTCGGTAATGAGACTTATGGCTCCCTCTCCACGGGCAGAAACTCCTCTTGAAAGATTTGGTCGTTATAAGAAAGATATTTCTCTTTGGTATAAAGAGATGGATGATTATGGTTTGACTAAGCATGAGCAAGAAGTTGTTTGTAAATATGCTAAGAAGAGCTATGGTTTATTACCTAACCAAGAAGACTTTATGATGGCAGTTCAAGACCCTGAAATTGGTGGCTTTGATTTGCTGTGGGCTGATAAGCTTAGGAAAAGTATTGCTTAATTTTGGGCCGTTTATTTGGTGACAAGTAAAATGAAAAGGGCAAAATCGGTGAACCCTGTAAAATGGAAACACCGAGATAACTTAATAAATTGCGAAAGGTTATTAAGTATTGTAGAGCGTAGATGGTGAATAAATATAATCTATCCAAGAGTGTCCTTTAACTCGTTAGAGTTAATAATGTACGCCGAGCTTACAAGAAATTGTAAGAAGCAGAGATAAAAAGCTCTGTGATAACAAAACTGAAAAAGAATCCTAAAGCTTATGTTGAATTGCAACAAGAATTTTATAAAAATATAGAAGAAAAACATCTTTCTTCTAAATTGTGCCATTATGTATGGGATGTACTAATTTCGATGAATCGTGGCTACGGTTTTAATAGTGCGCATACCCTTGCTTACAGTATTGTTGGTTTACAAGAAGCCAATCTTGCTTATCATTATCCTGTTATTTATTGGAACACTGCTAATTTGATTTCTGATTCTGGCGGTGAAGATGGAAATACCAATTATGGTAAAATTAGTAAAGCTATTGGCAACATTAAAAAAGAAGGTGTTACTGTAGCATTACCTGATATAAACCGTGTTAGATTTGGTTTCCATCCCGACGTTGAAAGAAATGAAATTGTTTATGGTTTAAAACCAATTCAAGGTATTGGAACTTCTATCGCAAAAGCTATTATTGATAATCAAACTTATTCTTCGATGTGGGATTTTTACGAGAAGATGCAGAAATACAAATCTGAATCTAAAGAAAATAAATTTGGTGATACAGCTATGATTTCTCTTATCAAAGCTCGGTGTTTTGATAATCTTGAGAAAAAAGATAGAAGAGCAATTATGGAAGACTTTATTAGATTTATCTCAAGTCCTGTTAAGTCGCTTAATATTTCTAACATTGAAGATTTGGCAAATCTTGATTTATTAACTGAAAATCAAAAAAAGTTTGAATTAAGATTATATAGATTTAGAAATTATGTTTTCCAGAAAAAATTCTTTTATAAACAAATAGGTAAAAGTGCAAGTACAGCTTATTATATCCTTGAAAATAAATTTGCATGGCCATTCTTTGAAAAATATTTTCTTAATGATATGGTTGATAAAAAAGATTACGATTGGAGCGACGATGGACAAAGAGTTGTTAAAAGAGGTAGTTTAGACCGAGTTTTTAACAAGCTCATGGCAGATTTTAAAGACAATATTTTAAACGACCCTAAAATGCTTGTGGCTGTAAATGAAGCAAAATTTAAAGCTGTATGGGATGAAAAAGCTTCTGGAAGTCTTTCTAAATGGGAAATGGATTCTCTTTGTATGTATTATCATGAACACGAACTTGCTCATGTAAACAAGGAGAAATATAGTATAATACCTTTTGAAGAACAGCCAGAAGAACCAGAAGTAGCTTATAAATATTATTGGCATGACCAAGAAAAAGCTCGTTTTGTCCTTAAAAGAATTTGTGGCACTGTTCTTGATAAAGATACCAATAGAAATACAGTTACATTATTGACTCCTGACGGAGTTTGTGATGTAAAATTTTATAAAGGTCAATTTAATTTTTATAATAGGCAGATTTCTCAAATAAATGAAGATGGAACAAAAACTGTTCTTGAGAAATCTTGGTTCCAGCGTGGAACTAAACTTCTTGTTACTGGTTTTAGAAGAGGGGAAAATTTTATTCCAAGACAGTATAAAGATAGTTTGTATAAACATTCTGTTCAGTTAATTAAAGGTATTGATGATAATGGAGACCTTGAAATGATTTCTGACAGAATAGATGTAGAGAGGGTTGACGATGAGTGTTGATACCGAAGAAAAATTCATAAAGATAAAAGCGTCTCATTCTAAGACCTTCTATCCGAGTGCTGGAATTGGGTCAGACGGTAAAAATTGGGGAATAGTTTCTTGGAATATTCTTGAAGTAGAACAAGGAAATCCTACCATGAGTGTTTATGGTGAAGTTACTTTTACAGGGGAATATACTGATGGAATTGACCCCAATTCTGCCTATGTATTGTTAGGTAAAGAAGTTGAACATCCTAAATATGGTGTTCAGTATCAATTAGTTTATTATAATAAAGATATTGATTTTTCTAATCAGAAGAATCAAAGAGCCTTTTTAAGAACTTTCTTATCAGAAGGTCAAATGGATGAGTTGTTTGCTGTATGCGATGACCCATTACAAGCTATTGCAGACCATGATATAGAAACTTTAAAGAAAGCTAAAGGTATTGGAGATTATATTTCTAACTGTATTATTGAGCGTTTTGAAGCCAGTAAAGACATGTCTACTGTATATTTAGAGCTTGATAAGGTTGGTTTTTCTCCAAACTTTATTTCTAAACTCATTGAAAAATATAAAGCTCCACAAAAGGTAATTGATATTGTAAAAAATAATCCTTACCAGTTAGTAAAAGATATTAAAGGAGTAGGATTTTTTACTGCGGATAAAGTGGCTTTAAGGTCAGGTTATAAAACTTATGACATAAAGAGAATTAAATCTTATATCCTATGGTATCTTGATGCTCAAGGAGAAGAAGGTCATTCTTGGGTGTCTGCTGGTGAATTAATGGGCTCTTTATACGAAGACCTTGGTGGAAAACAAAGTTTAATAGTAGAAGATGAAGATGGTAATCTTGTAAACAATGTTGGTAAAGCTATTAAAGAACTTCAAGATGAGGAGTTAATTCGTGTTGAAGAGGGCGATACTAAATCAGGTCGAAGAGTTTATTTAATGAGCTTTTGGAATCTTGAAAAAGATATTGCTTATCATCTTAAAAGATTACTTCAAGGTAATAATTATTTTGTTGCTAATGATTTTGAAGAGAAAATAAAAAGAGCAGAAGAGAAACAAGGTTTTCAATTTACTCAAGAGCAAATAGACGGAATTAAGCTGGGAATTGAAAAACAAGTTTGCGTAATTTCTGGTTTAGCTGGTTCTGGTAAAAGTTCATTAGTTACAGGTATTTTATCTGTACTTGATGAATATACTTTTGCTCAATGTGCTTTAAGTGGTAAAGCGGCGGCAAGATTACAAGAAGTTACTGGCAAAGAAGGTTTTACTATTCATCGACTTCTTGGATATACTGGTGGTTGTGGTTTTTCTTATGGAGAAGATAATCCATTACCTTACGATATCATTATTTTAGATGAAGTTAGTATGGTTGGTGGAGAAATTTTTCTCGATTTAATTAAAGCAATTCCCACAGGCAGTAAACTTTTAATGCTTGGTGATATGGGACAGCTTGAGTCTATTGGTTCTCTTAATTTAGCGGCAGATATGATTAACAGCAAAGAAATTCCTACTGTTGAACTTAAAGAAGTGCATAGACAAGCAAAGGCTTCTGGTATTTTAACTACTGCTTATAATGTAAGAAATGGTATTCAATTATATCAAGATACTGATTACGAAGGTGTTGAAATTCGTGGAGAACTGCAAGATATGGTACTTGATATTAGGAATGAAAAAGATGATGATAGAAAAGATACCATTGCTTATTTTGAAAAATATTTTAATAGTCCTCTTGTAAATGGTGACATTAAAAAAATTCAAATTATTTCTCCTGTGAAAGAACGTGGAGATGCTTGTGTTCACAATTTAAATCTTGATATTCAAAAATTAATTAATCCTGTTGATTTGAATGAATCTCGTCCAAGAATTTATGTTCAAAAGATGAAAGATGCTTCTGGAAATGACAGGTCTTTTTGGATTCAAGAAGGTGATAAAGTAATGTGTATTAAGAACAATTATAAAGTTTTTGACACAAGTGGAGCACAAACAGCCATGTATAATGGGTGGACTGGTGTAGTTACAAGTATTGATTATGAAAATGCCATCGTTGATTTTGATTTAGGAGATGCACCTATTATTTTAAAACACAAAGAAGTTAAGGAACATTTAATTTTAGGATATGCCTGTACCACTCATAAATATCAAGGTTCTGGTTGTCCTGTAATTATTGGAGTAATAGATTATAGCACTCCTCCAATGATGCTTTGTCAGCAACAGATTTATACTTTATTAACCAGAGCTAAGAAATTGTGTGTACTTGTAGCTCAAACTAAAGCTTTACGACGTTCTATTGATACAAATTTTGTTTCAACAAAAAGAACATTCTTACCCGAATTTTTAAAATAGGAATACAGATAGCTTAGAGAATAGTATAATGTATTTCATAGAAAAGAAGATGAAGAACGTAGAGCTTTAATTAGGCAATTAAAAGATTGGAAAGAAAAAGATGAAGTACAAGAGGAATAATTTTTATTATCCTCTTGACAACTTCATTTGATTATGTTATTATATAAATGATTCAAAGGAGTAACTATGAATCGAGAAGAACGTAGAGCGGCTGTAAAGAAGCTCACTAAAAAAGGTTTAACAAAAGAAAGCGCTATTACTTTTGTTAAAAGAATGGATAGTATTACCACCAATCCCATTACTGCATGGGAGGGTGAAAAAGTAACTTTAGATTATAATCGAATTATTTCATATCCAGATTGGAAGCAAATGAGAGAAGATTATAGAAATTGGGTTACTGAACATAAAAATGATATTTTTACAGTTGAGTTTGACCCTTTAAAAAAAGAAAGGCAGACTGCTGATTATAATAGCCTTGTTCAATTTGTAGAAGATGAAACTAAACCAAAATGGTTATTTTGGGCGGGAGATTTAATTCCTGTTGAGGGACAAACAAGACCTATTACTGACAAAGAAAAGTTAGTCAAAGAATTCAACGAAAAAGTTGATAGCATTCTTGCTAAAATGAAATAAGGAGAACAAAAATGGAACATACGAATTTTATGATGATGATTGGAGTTGTTGCAAGTGGTAAATCTACTCTTGCTCAGAAACTCAAAAATATGTTGACTAAAATGGGTCAGCCTACAATGATTGTTTCATCGGATGAAATTCGTGAAACTGTTTTTGGGGATGTAAACGACCAGACTCATAATGACGAGGTTTTTAAGGAAGTTCGCCGTCGTATTAATAATTGCATTGATAAAATGAATGTTATTGTTGATGCAACCAATATTAATGTTAAATCTCGTAAGAGTTTGTTGGATATTGTTCGCAATAAGGAAAATGTTAATAAAGTTGCTTATGTTATGACCACTCCTGTCGCTGTTTGCAAAAGGCAGAATAAAGCGAGAACTCGTACAGTTCCCGAAGAAGTTATTGATAGACAGATTGGCAAGTTTGAAATTCCTTTTTATGAGGAAGGTTTTGATACAATTAATTTAATTGGTTGGAATTTTAACCAGTTTGAAGTAATTGTACCTCTGTCTAATTGGACTACTGACGATGATTATATTATGAGTTTGATGAAAGGTTTTGACCAGAAAACTTGTCATCATAAGTATACTTTAGATGAACATTGCAGAATTTGTGCGGAAGAAGTTGCTAAAAGAACGGATGATAAGATTCTTTATAGAGCTGCACAAATTCATGATTTAGGTAAGTTAACTACTGGACAGCCCAAGGAAGATGGGTCTGGAGATTATAGATATTATAGTCATCATAATGTAGGAACGTATGACCTTTTAGCGAATCTTGATTGTATTGGATTTACTAACATGGACGATATCTTAAAATGTCTGTTTTATGTTAATTTCCATATGCTTCCATTCTTTCTTGAAACTGAAAAGTCTAAAGCTAAATGGGAAAAGATTATGGGGAAAGAAAACCTTGATAAGCTTTTTTTGTTTAACGAATGCGATAAAATTGCAAGTGGAACTTCTGAAAGATAATTCAAAAGATAAAAAATTAGTAAAGGAGAGTTTAAGATGAATTTTCATTTTAAGAAAGAGTTTCTTTGGCATCCTCTTTATGAATATGTTATGACTGTTAAAAGAAAGTATATTCAATCTTATACTCTTCTTAACAACGAACCCTGTCCTGAAAATTATAATTTTAATGACTGGCTCGATAGAGTTTTTGAAGCGTGGGAGAATATTACTCCTAAACTTAATGAAAAGTTGAGTAAGATTTTTGACCCTCTTCAGATTACTTGTTATGACCATTATGTACTTTTTAAGTATAAGAGTTTTATTGAATTGTCTGATGATTATGATTTGGGCTCTTTCTTTGAATTATATAATGGTCTTTATAGGGAATGTCGTTCTTGTGTTTTTGATGTAAAGAATGATGAAATTGCTCTTGCATCTTTGGCAAAGTTTAAGAATTATGGCGAGGATGATGGCGATTGGTCTCCTAAAAATATTAGGTCTAAATATAATTTTGCTCATTCAATTTTTATTACTAATAAGCTTGATGGTTCTTATCAGCAATATAGATATATTGCAGACGAAGACAGAATTTTAGGTTCTGGTTCTCAGGCATTAGACCCTGTAGAATCTTGGAGACTTGCGGAGGGTTATAAACTCTTATCTGATGGACAAAAAGAATTAATTAAGGATTATCCTGATTATACTTTTATTTTTGAATATATTTCTCCAAAAAATCCCATTGTTGTTAAATACGATGAATCTCAAGAAGGATTGTATTTACTTGCGGCAAGGGATGTTAAGGATGGCAAGGAAGTTTCTTTTGATATTCTTAGTGATATGGCTGAGGAATATGATTCTAAAATGACTCAATGGTATTATAATGCTACTTTGTTTAGTGTTTTAGCTGATACCGACAATTATCTTTCTTCTGAAAAAGAGGGTTGGGTAGTTGATATGGTTGATGGATATAAAAATCATTTTAGATGCAAAATTAAAACCTCAGATTATGTCTTGATGCATAAAGCATTATCTAAAAATATATCTCCTAATGCAGTTATTAATGCTATTCATGAAGATAGATTTGATGACTTTTTAGCAAAGTGTCCTGAAGCGTATAGAGAATTAATTATGCAGTATTATAATACTGTTCATGAATATCTTAATCTTTATAAAGAGCTTATTGATAAAATTTTAATTAAAGGAAATGCAGAATGTGTAGATTTTTGGAATGATAAAAAAGAAGCAATGCTTTGGATGGATAAACTTCCCAAAGTGTTAAAGGGCAGAACAAAGACCAAATATCTTGGACAGGAAAACGATTTCTTGTTAAAGAGACAGTTTTGCTATAAATATTCTGAAATTACAAAAGCCCTACACAATTTAAAGCGTTTTAAAAATTCTATGGTGGAAGGGTAACTTTCCACCATTTTTATATATAACAATAGTAAAATAAAAAAACACGACTTAAATTTAAACAAAGAAAAGGATTGACAAATATGGATGTAAAGATTAAGTTGCTGTCTAAGACAGCTAAGATGCCTGTTAAGGCGCACGAGACTGATGCTTGTTTTGACCTTTATGCGGATTGTCCTGATGATACTTATTATAGTTGGGATATCCAGAAAGATGTGGCTGGAATTAAAATTCGTCCTCATGAAACTGTAAAGGTAAAGACTGGTATCGCAACTGCAATTCCTGTTGGATATTGGGGTGCTGTCTTTGCTCGTAGTGGTTTAGCTACTAAGCAAGGTCTGCGTCCTGCGAATTGTGTTGGAGTAATTGACGCAGATTATCGTGGCGAGTGGATTGTTGCTCTTCATAATGATAGTACCGAAACACAAATTATTAGACATGGGGATAGGATTGCTCAAGCTATGATTCTTCCTGTGCTTCCCACTACTTTTGAACAAGTAGAAGAACTTCCCGATACTGAGCGTGGTGTTGGTGGATTTGGAAGTTCTGGTAATTAAAATTTAAAGGAGAAAGTTATGTAGGATTTTTGGAAATTAGCCTTAGAAAATCTTTTAGCTGCTTTGGTAGGATTTTCTATTTTTGGCATGGCATATCTTTCTAATGTTAGTTTCTCTTTGTATTATAATATTAAAATTGCAGGAGAGACTTTTGAAAAACAAAGATTAATAAATAGTCTTTATAAAATTTTAGCTTTTGCTGGTGGTACAATGTTACTTGTACTTTCTACCTCTTTAATTATTCCTTGGGCAAATAAAAATAATCTTCCTATTCCTGCTGAATATAGTACTGTTATTTCAACAGTGGCAACTTTAGGAGTGTGTTTATCTGGTTCTTTGAAATATATTGTAGAAGCTTTTAATAAGATGAAGAAAATTTTGGCTATTAAAGATGAAAATAATATTATTGAAGCAGCAAGAGCAAATGCTCTGGAATCTAATAAAGCTGTAGAGGGAGAGTAATTATGGCTCTCCCTAATTATAATAAACTCGTTATAGGAGATACTGAAACTACTGGATTTAAAGAAAATAGAATTGTTAGTATTGCAATTTTAGTGTACGAAAACGGCAAAAAAATTGCTGATAAATATATATTAGTAAATCCGTAGACATAGATTGAAAGTGGAGCATCTAAAGTAAATGGTATTACTTATGATACTATAAAAAATTGTCCCACGTTTGATGAAGTGTGGGAAGAAATAAAAGATTATATGACAGATAGTGTTTGGATTTTTCACAATGCCAAATATGACGCTAACAAAGTAATTTATCCAGAATTGAAAAGATACCATATTCCAATTCCAAATCATGCTGTTTGTTGCACCTTAGAAAATGCGAAACGCTTAATTCCAAAGACAGAAGTAGCTAATTATAAATTAGGGACTTTGCTTGAACATTTTGGTTATACTTTAGAAAACGCTCATAGCGCAGATGCAGATACTTGGGGGTGCATGAAATTATATAATTAGTTAGTTAAATTATCTGATGGTAATTTGGATGTTACATAAAAGGATAAAAGGAGATTGATGTTATGGTTGTTTTGTATACCACTAATTGCCCTCGTTGTATTGTTTTAGAAAAAAAACTTAAGCAAAAGGGAATTGAATTTGAAGCCAGAACTGATTTTGATGTAAAGGAAATGATTAAAAAGGGTTTTGCTTCTGCTCCATTACTTGAAGTTGATGGAGAAATTATGGCTTTTAATGAAGCAAATCAATGGATTAATAATAATTAAAAAGGAGGAAAATTTTATATGGACATTTCACTTCGTTTAACAAAAGATTTTGAAAGATGTCTTGAAGATTTAAAAAAGAAATATGGTGAAGATTTCGAATATATTAATGGGGTTCATTCTAGTTAGTTAGATTTTTCAGAATTCTTAGATAAATTCGTAAATCAAAGCACAATGGCAGATGCTACTATCGACCCTAATGCAAATGCTAGCCATAGAGATATTCGTTCTTTTATGACTGAAAAGGGGAAGAGTGAAGATAAGCTTTTCGGTTTAAATAAAATTTTCCTTGAAATTAAGAAAAAATGGGGACTGCGCACTGCTAAAGCTTGGTTAGAATAGGAATTTAGCAAGGGTTTTTATCTTAATGATTCTGCTACGGCAAGTTATTTTCCCTATTGTTGGGCAAATGATTTAACTCGTTTGGCAAGAGAAGGATTGTTTTTCCTTGGAGGATATAATAATCAGCCTCCTAAACATTTGGACACATATTTTGATGATGTTATTGAGTTTGTTTCGTTCCTCAGTAACCGTCAATCTCGGGCCGTTGGCCTCCCAAATGTAATTATTTGGGCTTATTATTTCTGGAAAATGGATATAAAGAATGGACATTATTTTAAAGACCCAGATACTTATTTAAGACAATATTTTCAGAAATTTGTTTACAGATTAAATCAGCCGTTCCTTAGAATTGACCAGTGTGCTTTTACAAATGTAAGTATTTTTGACCGTCCTTATCTTGAATCTTTGTTTGGTGGTTTGGAATTCCCAGATGGGTCTTTCGCTATTGACCAAATTGAAGAAATTATGAAGTGCCAGCGTTTATTTATGGATGTAGTAAGTGATATTCGCAGTGAAAACATGTTTACTTTTCCTGTTTTAACTTATTCTTTACTTTATAAAGATGGCAAATTTGAAGATGAAGAAACTGCTCGATGGGCTTGTTATCACAACATTAAGTGGTCTGATTCTAATTTCTTTGTATCTGATAATGTTGGCGTGCTTTCAAATTGTTGCCGTTTACTTTCTGACACCCAAAAGCTTGATGCTTTTGTTAATTCTATTGGTGGTACAGCGTTGTCTGTTGGGTCTTGTCGTGTGAGTACAATTAATCTTATGCGCATTGCATATGAGACTAAATTTAATAAAAAGAAATATATTGAACTTCTTAAAGACCGTGTGCTTTTGGATTGCAAGGCATTAACTAGTATGCGTCATATTTTGGAGCGTAATATAGAAAAAGGTCTGCTTCCCAACTATCAAGAAGGAGCAGTTGAACTTGATAAGCAATATTGTACTATTGGTATTCTTGGAATGTATGAAGTTATTGATTCTTTTGGATTAATTAATACTGACGAGTTTGGTAATAAATATTATACAGAAGAGGGATTGGAGTTTGCTTGTTAGATTCTTGATACTATTAATGAAGTAAAAGATAGCTTTGAATGTGATTTTTCTTTTAATGTTGAATCTATCCCTCGGGAAAATTGCGCTGGCGTAATTTGCACAGCAGATAATCTTCTGTTTGAACAAGACAAGTATTTTATTTACTCAAATCAGTGGATTCCATTAACTGAACAATGCACTATTAAAGAAAAGTGTCGTTTAGGCAGCGTGCTTGATGAAAAATGTGGTGGTGGATGCATTGCTCACATTGATATTGAAAATCGTTTTGCAACAAAAGAAAGTGCTTGGGACATGCTTAATTATGTTGCTTCTAAAGGTGTAATTTATTTTGCGTTTACAACTAAAATTAATGTTTGTGAAGATAAACATTCTTTCATTGGAACTCAAACATGTCCTATTTGTGGAAAGCCTATGGCAGACCAATATGCAAGAGTAGTAGGTTTTTATACCCCTGTAAGTAGTTATCAAAAGATTAGAAAAAAGGAATTTAATTTAAGACGTTGGTATAATGTTTTAGATGCAGATTCTATTATGAAAGGATAAATTTATGGAAGAGAAGATTCATCTTAAAGGTGTTGTCATGGAGGACTTTGTTAATTATGCGAAGCCCTCCCTCTTCCTTATCACTTGTAAATGTGATTGGAAATGTTGTCATGAAGCTAATATTCCAATTACTGTATGTCAAAATGAACCTGTGGTAAGACAAGCTACTAAAGAATTTTTAATTTCTTCTATTTATAAAGCTTATATAGACAATGAAATTACAAAGGCAGTCGTAATAGGAGGTTTAGAGCCTATATTGCAATTTGAAGAAGTTTTGTCTTTATTGGATTATTTTAGAAAGCAAAATTGTAATGATGATTTTGTAATTTATACGGGATATTATAAAGAAGAGATAGAAAAAGAAATTGAGCAATTAAAAAAGTATCCCAATGTAATTTTAAAATATGGTCGTTATAAACCAAATTCAGCTTCACGTTTTGATGATGTTTTGCAAATTACATTGGTTTCTGACAATCAATATGCAGAGAGGATATCTTAATGTTAAAAATTGTATTGAACGACGATAAAGATTTAGTAGACGAAACAAACCGCCAGCTTGCAGAAATGAAAGAGAAATATGGAAAACAATATTGTCCATGCGGTTTAACTCAAACTGACGATATGGTTTGTATTTGTAAAGCCTTTAGAGAACAAAACTATGTTGGGGAATGTAATTGCGGAAAGTATAAAAAGATAGAAGTTGATTAAGGGGTATTATACCCCTTTCAACTTATTTCTTATAACTTCTTGACAATACAAAATTTATTTGCTATAATGTCATTAAGTAAGAATAGATAAATGTATTTATATATTGTTACTTATTTACATTAAGGAAGGTAAATTATGAATTTAGAAAAGGTTAATAACAGAGTTCATTCAGATTATGAATTTTTGAGTGAACTTGGATATAATGTAGTTGGCGTATTTGTTTATGGTAGTAATAATTACGGAATGGCTACGGAACATTCTGATGTTGACACAAAAGCAATTGTGCTTCCTCATTTTGATGATATTGTTGATTCTAAAGATTGGGTTAGTAAAGAATATCATCGAGATGAAGATGGAGGAAAGCTTGAAGTTAAAGATATTCGTTTAATGTTTAATAGTTATTTGAAACAAAACATTAATTTTACAGAAACTTTATTTACTAAATATTTTGAGCTTAATCCTGAATACGCTGGAATGTGGTTAGGAGCTGTTGTTAAAAATAGAGAAGCTATTGCACATTATTGTCCTCAAAAAGCTGTATTAACAATGTATGGTAATATGAAAACAAAATACAAACAAATGTTTCATAGAGCTCCTCATAATGAATTTGATATTGACAATTATGGATATGGGCTGAAGGATTTTCATCATATCGCAAGATTAGCAGATTTTATTAAAAGATATATAGCAGATGAACCTTATGAAAAAATTTTAACCCCTAAAAATCCAGAATTGTTAATTAGTTATAAGACCACTCCTCTTCCAGTTGAAGATGCTAAAAGAATTGCAGAAAATTTAATTACTGAAGCGGAAGTTCTGGTAGATGAATATGTAATGGATAAGCATTTTGAGACCAACAAAGAAGTAGAAGATGTTTTAAGAAATGTACAAAGGACAATGATTGCTAATTCTTTAAAGAAAGAGCTTTTAGAAAGTGAGACTAAATTATGAGTTATGCAGTAGTTGGTATTTTAATTGTTTGGGTTGTTTTATCTTTGCTTATTATGAGCACAATTGATAAGTAATGGAGATTAATATGAATAATTACGAAAATATTGCACGTATTAAGGAATTAACGAGTCTGTTAAACAAGTATCGAGATAAATATTATAATTATAGCGAATCTTTGGTTTCTGATGCAGAATATGATAAGCTATTTGACGAATTACATGAATTAGAGACAGAAGAAAATTTTATTCTTTCTAATTCTCCCACTCAAACAGTTGGTTATGAAATTGTTGATTCTCTTAAAAAAGTTAAGCATGACCATTTAATGCTTTCTCTTGATAAGACTAAAAGTTGCCAAGATTTGCTTAATTTTGCTGGTGACAAAGAAGTAGCTTTATCTATGAAGTTAGATGGTCTTACTATGTCTGTTAAATATGAAAATGGTAAGCTTGTTTCTGCTGAAACTCGTGGCAATGGCGTTGAAGGCACTGATGTTCTTAATAATGCTAAAGTTATGAAAAATCTTCCTTTAACTATTGATAGCAAAGAAACCCTTGTTATTGATGGTGAATGTATTATTCTTAGAGACGATTTTGAACGAATTAATGCAGAACTTCCTGATGGAGAGCAATATGCTACTCAGCGCAACCTTGCAAGTGGCAGTCTTTCTCTTTTGGACAATAAAATTACGTCTCAGAGAGGTCTTCAATTTTGGGCTTGGAGTTTGATTGAGGGAACTACGGGTAGTTTTAGAAAAGATATGAATAAGCTTCAGTCTTTAGGTTTTACTATTGTCCCCTGTAATTATTTCAATGGCGATAATGTTGACATTTGGGGAGTTGAAGACTTAACTATTAAGTTAAAACAAGTCGCTGACAAGAAGGGTATTCCTGTTGATGGTTGTGTTATTACTTATGATGATATTGCTTATGGTTTAAGCCTTGGTAACACTGGTCATCATTTCCGTAAGAGTTTGGCTTTTAAGTATGAAGATGAAACTGCTGGAACTATTCTTAGAGATATTGAATGGGCAGTTGGTAAAACTGGCGTAATTACTCCTACTGCTGTGTTTGATTCTGTTATTCTTGATAACACAGAAGTAAGCCGCGCATCTGTTCATAATATTAGTATTATTAAATCTCTTGGATTGAGAAAGAATGGTTCTATTAAAGTTTTTAAAGCAAATATGATTATTCCTCAAATTCTTTCATGCGAAGACGATGGAGATGCGGATTTTGAAATTCCTAAAATTTGTCCCTGTTGTGGCAAGCCTACTACAATTAAGGTTTCTGAATCTGGAGCAGAGACTCTTTGGTGTGAAAACCCTGATTGTCCTGAAAAGAATTTGGCTAAGTTCGTTCAGTTTGTATCTAAGCCAGCAATGAATATTGATGGTTTAAGTGAAGCTACACTTAAGAGATTTATTGATGCTGGGTATGTTAAGAAGTATGCAGACCTTTATCATCTTGATAAATATAAAAACGAAATTATTGAGATGGATGGTTTTGGGGAAAAGTCTTATAACAAGTTAATTGAATCTATTGAAAAGTCTCGCCATGTTAAACTTGAAAATCTTCTTGTCGCTTTAAGTATTCCTAATATTGGCAAGACAGCGGCAAAGGAAATCAGTAAACATTTTAATGGAGATTGGGTGACTTTTGAAGAGGCTCTTGATTTTAATAAGTTTGATTTCTCTACTTTAGATGGCTTTGGTGAAACAATGTCTCAAGCTTTGCATAACTGGTGGAATAGTGAAGATTTATTGTTTACAAATCTTATTTTTGAATTAAATTTAGTTTGGGATAAGCCAGTACAGATTGCAACGAATGAGTTTATCAATGGTAAAACTTTCTGTGTTACAGGTGCTTTTAATACTATGAAACGTTCTGAAATTGAAAAGATTATTACCGATAATTGTGGAAAGTTAACTGGTTCTGTTTCTAAAAAAACTGATTATCTTTTGACTAATGAAGCTAATAGTGGTTCATCTAAAGCTAAGAAAGCCGCTGAATTAGGAACTCCTATTATGAGTGAAGAAGAATTTTTGAAGAGGATTGGAAAGTAATATGGAAGTAATTAGAGAATTTATAGATGCATATGCTTTTCTTTCTAATTTTTATCATTCTCCTGTAAAGTATAGGAATCTTATTTATTTAAATGCGGAAGCAGCGTTTCAAGCTCAAAAAGAATCTTGTGAAAAAGATAAAGAGCAATATACTAGGATGAATCCTGCACAAGCAAAATTAGCAGGTAGAAATTGTAATCTTAGAGAAGATTGGGAAGAAATTAAAGAGCAAACTATGTATGAAATTGTAAAAGCAAAGTTTACTCAAAATGAAGCCCTCGCAAGACTTCTTCTTGCAACTGGTGATGCTTATCTTGAAGAAGGTAATTGGTGGCATGATACAACTTGGGGTGTTTGCAATGGAGTCGGTCAAAATAAATTGGGAAAAATTCTCATGCGAGTAAGAGAAGAACTTGATGGAGGAACTTGGGAATGAATAATCAGATGGCTAATAAGATAGACCATACTATTGATGGTAAATGTTCTGGATGTGGAGATTGTTGTTCTGCAATTCTTTGTGTAAGTGATGCAGAAGTAAAGAAAATTAAAAAGTATCTCGGTCAGCATCCAGAAGTAAAAATGATTAATCGTAACACTGCTTTAGATAAAGATTTTAAAGATATTTGCCCTTTTTTGAACGAAGAAAATAAGTGCCAAATTTATGAAGTACGACCTGAGATTTGTTCTCGTTTTATTTGTTCTGCTTTTAAGGATACCTCTATTCCTCCTCTTAATCACAGAAATAAACGAATTATTAATATGATTACTACATTTATGGGAGAAAAGACTTGTCCAAATGCTCCTGACCTCGTAGGATTGAACAAGTTTTATGAAAGCAAAAAGAAAGAGGTTTATGGAAAATGACAATTAAATATTGTTGTGAAAAGTGCGGTAAAGAGTTTTAGTCTTTAGATGAATGTTATTTACATGAAAGAAAATGTATTGATGGGATAGATGGCAAGAAAGCTGTATTAATGCTTGAAGAATTAAGCAATCCTTATGGGCAAGTTGTTTGTAAACATTGTGATAATCATTATATGGTTTATGGCTGTGAGCTTTCTTGCAAGTATGAGAGGTCTTGTAAAAAGAGAGACAACTATCCTTTCTGGAAAGAAGAGGAAAAGAAATGAATCTTCCAAAAAAGCAACTTTTAGAATCTACTAAATGGTTAAAATACAGATTTAATAGGAAAGAAGATAACATTGAAGATGCTCAGAACAATTTGTTAAATTGGACACTTCTTGTTTATAATCCCGTTCATAAAGATTATGTTTTAGCGGGTGTAATTACTAAAGTTACAGAAGACTATGTAGAATTTTTAGGAGACCCTTCTGTTGTTGATACCAGTTGGTGTCAGCAATCGTCTATTGGAAATAGTTTGGAGTGCTTAAGTTAATGAATTATTATATTTCAGATTTGCATTTTGGACATAAGAACATTCTTAGGTTTGATAACAGGCCATATGATACAACAGAAGAAATGGAGCTTGACTTAATTTCTCGTTGGAATAAACAAGTTTCAAATGCAGACCATGTATATGTACTTGGAGATTTTCTGTGGAAAGCAGGGTCAGATGAATGGATTCGTATTTTAAATAAGTTAAATGGTAATATTCATTTAATTCAAGGTAATCATGACTGTAAACAATATTCTACAGGAGTTAGGAAAAAATTAGCTGAAATTTGTCATTATAAGGAAGTAACTGAAACAGTTGATAGTAGACCTTATCGTTTAATTCTTTCTCATTTTGCTATTCTTTCTTATTATGGGTCTTGTTATGATAATTGTTTCCATTTACATGGACATACTCATACAACCAAAGAACAAGATTTAGTAGAAGATTTTGCTAAAATGGCAAAAGAAAAATTAGAAAAGTCTAATGGAAATGAATATTTAAATAGAGCACAGATGATTAATGTTGGAGTTATGATGCCTTATATGAATTATACTCCTCAAACATTTGAATATCTTTTAATGAAATACAAGAAGGGAGAAACAAAGGCATAATGTAGGTAACACTTTTAAATCCAGAGGTTCTTAAAAACTTGTATAAAAACCATGGAGAATTTGCTTGCGAATGTTATGATACTGATAAAAAGTATGCAACCAAGGTAGGTAAGTCTTGTGAAACTTCAGGTCATATGTCGGGTTCTCGTTGTGAATATATTAAGTTTGAAATTGAAGCTGATAGAGGAACTTTGGAACAAATGATGCGTTCTGAAATTGGAGTTAGATATAATCCAGAAGAGAAATATTATTATATGGATATGCTTGAAGCTATTCCTCGTGTTTCTCCTGATGAAATTGTAAAAAATATGCAATCGTTCAGGTATGTTGACAAGAATAATTTTACTTATGTTACTCCTGCGACTATTGCGAATAATCCTTTAGCTCTTTCTTACTATCAAAATCTTATGAGTAATATTGATACAACTCGTAAGATTATTAAAAAGGTTTTAATTGAAAGTGGAGTGAATGAACACAAAGCGGTAGAAGATGCAAATTTTGTTCTTCCTCGTGCTACTAATACTAAACTTACAATTGGTTTTACACCAGAAGCTTTAATTCGTTTTATGCAAAAGCGTTTATGTGTAAGAGCACAGACTGAAATTCGTGCTGTTGCTGTTGAAATGAGAAAGCAAGTAAAAGAAGTTAATGAGGAATTTGCAAATAGAGAATTACTTCCTCATTGTCAGTATCTTTTGTGGTGTCCCGAAGGGAAAAAGAGTTGTGGCGCATATCCCACTCGTGATGAACTAAAAGAAAAAGTTGCTTCGCTTTTAAAGAATTAGAATTAAAGGAGAAGTTTATGGATGCAAGAATAATTATAATTAATGGTTCTGGTGGAAGTGGAAAGTCTACTTTTGTAAAACTTTGTCAAGAAATTTTAGAGGATAATATTAGTTGGAAAAATAATTGGGAGATATTAGAATTATCTACTGTTGATTGGGTAAAAGCTGTTGCTCAATTTGCTGGTTGGAATGGAAAAAAAGATGAAAAAGATAGGAGATTCCTTCATCAGTTAAAAATGGCTTTGGAAGAATGGGATAATTCTCCCAACCAAAAAGTTTTTGACCAAATTAATTCTGTTATAAATAATAAAATGTTGAACAAAAAAAATTGTTTATTTTTTGTAAATATTAGAGAGCCAAAATGCATTGAAAATTTTATTAAACAGAACGAAATAGCAACAGGATTACCTTGCAGTACTATGTTAGTAGAAAATGCAAATGTAGCTCCTATTATTTCCAATCCTGCCGATGGAGAGGTTCATTATTATCATTACGATACAATAATTAGTAATAGCTCTGATTTAGAAAATTTAAAAAAATGGGCGCATGATTATTTAAAATACGTTCAAAAAATAATTTAAAAAGTATTGACAATATGGTTCTACTTATGATATACTTACTCATAGGTAGAATCATATTTTTAATATGGAGCATATTATGAAGAGAAAATTAAGTTTTATCGCTTTACAAAACATGGATGGTCATACAGTATGGGTCCATGATTTAGCAAATGATTGCTATGACCAAGAATGTGTTGTGAAAGTTAATGTAGTTAGGACTATTAATCCTTTTAAGAATCAAAAAAAGAAAATTGTTGAATTTGTAGAATCTATTGAATTAACTAATGAAGAGTTTAGATTCGTGTATGGTCTAAACGGAAAATGTTTAGATGGAGAATTTGAGGTGTATGTAAAATGATTTGTCAAGTTAATGCTTACCATTATGAAAAAGGTAATAAGGTTGTTGTTCCTCTTGGTCGTGTAGAAGAAAAGGGAACTGATGTTATTCTTAACGCTCAATATCCAGAATGTTTTAAGCTTATTAAAAAATATATTGACAACAAAGGGTTTAAGAGCTATTATTATAATTGTCATGTTACTCCAGAAGGAGTTTATAATGTAGATTATGGTAGTTACTCGGATTTTTGTGAATTTTATGAGGTGAATAATGATGAGTAAAAAGAATTATAGTTGGCTTAATCTGAGCTATTTAAATAAATCTTATAAAGGATTGCCTTTTTTACATCCGAAGAATTTAAAGGACCTTTATCCTATACACAAACAGAGAAAAGATAGAGCCGTTAAGGGTTGGTGTAATCGTGATATTTGGAATTTTGATGGCTGGTTTCAGCAAGTAATTCCAGATATGTTGGAAGAATTAGCTAAAACTCATGTTGGCTATCCTATGATTGATTTTGATAAAACTCGTAAAACTGGTAAACGAGAATACCTTGATTGGAGAGAACTTACAAGAGAAAAATTTAATTCCGATGAAGAATACAAAATCGCAGAAGAAGCTCAATGTAAAGCATGGGAAGATTACTTAAAAGAAATTGCAACTCATATTCGTAATTCTGTTGAAGAGACTTGTCCCAAGAAAAATTCTATCCTTGAAAAGTATGATGGATGGGCAAATAAGATTCCTGAAGAAGAAAAAGAACAATATTATCAAGAAAGCATTGAAATTGACAAGTATATGCAATCTGAGATTGAAAAAGCTTTAGATATGATGAAACCAATTTTCTTTGATTTGTGGGATTAATATGAGTAAAAAAGAGTTAAAGTTTTAACTTATGATTCATTAATTTTTGAATCTCGTTTAAATATGTGGCTTAGTAGTTCTAAAAAGAATATTACAGATATTCAGTTTACTACAAGATATGATGAAGTGTTGGGCAGGGAAAGATATACTGCTTTTATTAAATATGAGGTAGATAAATGATTTATTTAGACCATGCGGCTACAACTTTTGTATTGCCTGAAATCATTGATATTATTAAAGATGATTTGGTTGAATATTGGGGTAATGCAAGCACAACCTATGGTTTAGGGCGCAATAGTAAAAATTTAATTGAAGAAAGTCGTGCAAAAATTGCACATGTTATAGGTGCTTTTCCAGAAGAAATTTATTTTACTTCTGGTAGTAGCGAAGGTAATGCGTGGGCTTTAGCTCAAAAAGGCAAATGCTTGTGTAGTCCTTATGAACATCATAATATCACAGAAAATCCCAAGTCAATAATTATTGATAAGAATTATCTGATTGATGCTGTTAAAGTGACAGAGAAAAGTGAAGAGTTGGGCTTTCTGTGGGGAGATTATACTGGATTCCTTTTGTCTTGGATGTATGTAAATAATGAGACAGGAGAAATTTTTAATCCTCGTGAATATATGGATTTAGCTCATAGACTTAATATGTATTATCATTGTGATATGACACAAGCTTTAGGCAATGTTCCTATTGATATTAGGCACATGGCTGATATTGCTACTTTTAGTGGACATAAGGTACACTCTCCTAAAGGTGTTGGTTTTATTTATTTTTCAAAAGACACTTTTCCTGTTGAGAAGATTAAGCCTTTAATTTATGGTGGAGACCAAGAAAGTAATCGTAGAGCTGGTACTGAAAATATTCCTTATATTCATGCTTTAGCTTTAGCTGTTGATAAAGCTGTTGCTCATCAAAAGGAAAAAGATTTAGCTTGTAAGAAAATGAAGAGAGCTTTCCTTGAAGAACTTGGTAAATTATTTGAACCAAATGATTATATGATTGTTTCTCCTGCAAATAGTATTAATTCTACAGTGTGTGTTTGCTTCCATAATGTAGAGGGAGAAATTCTTCAATCTATGTTAGATGAAAAGGAAATTTATGTAGGGACAGGAAGTGCGTGTAATACAGGAGATATGAAAGCATCTGCTGTGTTAGAAGCTATGAAGATTCCAGAAGATTATATTCGTGGAGAAATTAGAATTTCTATGAATGAAACTCAGAATACAGTTGAAGATGTAATTGAGACTGCAAGAGTATTACATGAATGTTATAAAATGGTTAGGAGTTGATTATAATGGACTTTAAGCCAAGTACATATCAACAAGATATTTTAGATTTTTTTCTTAACAATCCTCAAAGTAACATGCTTGTAAATGCTTTGGCTGGAAGTGGTAAGTCAACAACTGCTTGTATGCTTTCTGAGCATTCAAAAACTTCTGATTTATATATTGCATTTAATGCAAGCGTAGTTGAGGAGTTTAAGAAAAAGATTAAGAATCCTAAGACTAAGGTTATGACGATGCATTCTTTAGCATATTCTATTATGCTTTATAATGTAGAACAAGAATCTAAGGATTCAGGAGAAAAGCCAAAAGGTTTTGGTTCTCAACGCTCTAAAAGAACTGTGAGTTTAGATAATTTTAAGCCACATAAAATTCTTGATGAAGAAATTACAAAACGTTATGGTAGATATATTGAATTTGCCAAACGAGTTTTCTTGAAAGATAATTATGTAAATCTTTATAATTTGTGCAGATTAACTCTTACAGATATGTCTTCAAATAAAGATGTATCTCGTTTAATTAATGACCATGTATTATTTTTATATTATGGCGATGAAGGTTATTCTGCTCCTGATATTAGTGAAATTACTTCTACTTTGAAGATTCTTGATACTAAAAGTAAACAGCAATTTGAAACTCAAGGTGTAATTGATTTTACTGATATGCTTTGGATTACTTTTAATAAACTTAAATATGATAATTGGGAAGTTCCTTATTGGGCTTTGTATACAAATATTTATTGTGATGAGGTTCAAGATTTTTCTAATATTCAATTAAATTTCCTAAAGTTTATTAAAAGGACTAAGGGTAGATATGTTTTTATTGGAGATTTTCATCAGGCCATTTATAATTTTGCTGGTGCTAATGCTCAAGCTTTTAATCAAATTCCTAAGATGTTTGCTCCTGTAGAAACTTTTGATTTACCTATTTGTTATCGTTGTGCTAAGTCTCATCTTAGTAGAGTAAATAGAGAATATGGGATTCCTATTCTTCCTTGTGATGATGCTCCAATGGGATTTGTTAAAACTATTGACAAAAACAAAATTTCGGAGTATGCTAAAGCAGGAGACATGGTAATTTCCAGAAAAAATAAATGGATAGCTGAAGTAGTACTTGATTTAGCTCGAAATGGAACTCCCATTTTTATTGAAGATAAAGAGATGGTAGGGGCAATTAAAAGACAGATTTTATCATCCAAATGCACCTCGGTTGGCACACTCGAAAAATTCCTCCAGAAAGTAATAAGTAATTATAATAAAAAACTCTTTGAAATCGTTTCAAAAAATGCCCGTGAGGGGGGACACGAGGAAGAGCATTTGGAAGCCGTGGCGGAAGCAAATTCTAAGATAGATAATACGAGCTTTTTGTTGGAGATTTTGGAAGGATATCTTGAAAATCATGCCTCTTCTGATAGTGTTTCTAAATTCTCTAATTTTATTGATAAACTATTAAATACTACTCCTTCTCCTAATTGTGTTAGACTTTGTAGTATCCATAAAGCTAAAGGCCTTGAAGCTACAAATGTTTTTGTTTTGAACGAAGCTAAAATTAATTACGATTTTAGGAATAGTAAAGAACAAAATATTCAAGAAAAGAATTTAAGTTATATTGCAACTACTCGTGCAAAAGAGGGTTTGTATCTTGTTAAAGAACCTTCTAAGACAACAACTACTAGAAATACTGATTATCTTCTTTCAGATAACTATCTTCTTCCAGATAATGATGTCTTAAAGAAAAGGGAACAGGATTTTAAGAAAGCTATTGTACGAGAAATTATGAGTTGTTTTTAAGAAAGGATAATTTGATGGCTAAGATTGAATGTAAAGGTTGTACTCCTAATTGTCCTTATTTTCCATATATGGATGGAATAGTTGATTGGGAATATAATGAGGAAGGATTGAAGGTCAGAAAGAAAAAAAAGATTTTTGTTTGTTCTTATGACGGTCATCAAATTACAAATTGGACTGATGCGTGTCCAAAAGAATTAGATAGAATACTTAGTGAAAAAATTAATTAATTATAAAAGGAGTATTTAAAATGGCTAATATTTTTAGTCGCAATTACAAGTTCGATGAACCAGAGTTAACTTCTACTCAGGATAAGGATTATTTTACTACCGCAGTTGCTTCTACTGATGAAGATGGTAAGATTGTTTCTACTTCTGGTTATGTTTCTGTTTTGAAGCCCAAGGTAATGCATTGTCCTGACTGTGGTTGTCCTCTTGTGGTGCGTGATGGCGAGCTTGAATTTGCCGATGAAGATGATGAAGTCGATGATACCAGTTATGAAAATCTTGTTGAGTACGAAGAAGTAAATAAGGATATGTTCGACCTTCCTCCTTATTACAATATCTGTTACGGTATCCCCGCTGACCTCTCTTTGGGTAGCGATACCGCTCGTAGACTTGACAATTATTATCATATTGTTGATAAGATTGCTGGCTCTGATGATGAGCCTTGTGCTGGTGAAACTGTTGGAATTCGGAATCTGTTCTTGCTTATGATTGCTAATAAAAAGTATGAACCAATTACAATGACTAATCTTGAGCATTGTATTGAAGACCTTGCTCAGTATTGTATTAATGCAAAGATTTTTTATCTTGCTATGCCTTTTATTGGATGTGGTAAGGGTAAGCTTGATTGGGAAGATGTTCGTGAAATGATTCTTCGTGTTTTTACTGAAACGATTGAAGATGCTAAAAAGTTTGACGAGGTAAGCAAGAATTATAAGATTCATCTTACTTTCTGCTACCAGTAATTTAACTGATTAGATTAGTAAAAAATAACTGAATAAACCCTTGACAAAAGTAAATCTCTATGGTAATCTAATCATAGAGATTTACTTATAGGAGATGGAATTATGAATTATACTCCCAAATATTTAATCTTTGTTAGTCCTGATAATAAAGGTGTGGATTCGAACAAATATTATCGTATGACACCAAATGGAGACATTTTCACGGTTGAATATGGTCGTGTTGGTGCTGCTCCTCAAACTAAAACTTATCCTATGTCCAAATGGAATTCTACTCTTTCTTCTAAGTTGAAGAAGGGATATGTTGACCGTTCTGATTTGATGCAGGAAGTTATTGTTGATTCCAAAGTTGAAGACAAGTCTAATGGAGTAGATGAATTTGGTTTGGTTCAAAACCTATCTGTCCGAGAGATTATCAAACGTCTTTGGGATTATGCTAACAAGACTATTCAATCTGCTTATTCTGTTCGTGCTGAAGCTGTTACTCAGGCTATGATTGATGCCGCTCAGGAAAAGATTGACTATATTGCAGCGAATTATAAAAACTGGTCAGTTGAGGAATTTAACAAGAATTTAAATGAGCTGTTCATTATTGTTCCTCGTAAGATGAAGCGTGTTTCTGATTGTCTTGTTTCTGATTCTTCCGAATATGATAAAAAGCTTTCTGAGGAACAGAGCTTGCTTGATACTATGGCTGGTCAAGTTTATAAGCCCAAGGCAAAAATTGCTGACACTGATTCTGAGATTAAGGCTTCTGAAAGCATTTTGCAGAAGATGGGTATTACCATGGAAGAAGCTACTAAGGAAGATATTGCTAAAATTAAAAAGGCAATGGGAGATTCTGCTGGGAAATTTTACAAGGCTTGGCGTGTTACTAATTTTGAGACAGAAAAGAATTATCAAAAGTTCACTTCTGAAAATAATATCGGCAATGTGAAACTTCTTTGCCATGGTAGCCGAAATCAAAATTGGTTTAATATTCTTAAGATGGGTTTAAAGATTCGTCCTGCGGGTGCAATCGCAACAGGGTCGATGTTTGGACTTGGAATCTATTGGTCCAACCCTGAAAAGTATAAAGGAGGGGTAGCTAAGTCTATTGGTTACACTTCTTTGGGTGGATATTGGACTCGTGATTATCAGAATTGTGGCTTCCTTGCCTTCTTTGATGTAGCTATCGGAGATAGTGTTGATGCCTATTCTTTTGATTCTAAGTATTATTCTTATAATCTTGAGAGACTAAAAAAGGATAATCCTAAAGCTTGGAGTTTGTGGGCTCATGGTAATACTTCTATGCTTCGCAACGATGAAATTATCGTTTACGATGATAGACAAATGACTATTCGATATTTAGTGGAGATTAGATAAAATGATTGATGAAATGCAGATTGCTTCTAATGTAACTTTTGGTATTCCTTCTGATTTTCCTTCTCTTGTAGACTCTGTTGTGGGTTCTCTTAAAAGGGGATATAGAGATTATTGTTTTACAAATAAGCAACTAAAAGAAATTATTGAAAAATGCCACGAGGCAAATGTAAGTTTTGCTTATCGTAAACAGTTAGATGAAGATTGCAAGATTGAATATATTGAACTTATTCCTTGTACTTTTTATTTTGCAGAAACAGTCGAGGAAAATAAGGTAGAAAATATTCAGGTGGAAATGGAAAATCTTCCTGTAGCATTAATTTTTTGCCCTAAAAATAACAAGACCGATATTACAATTGATGCTGATTATCAAGAAAAGAATGAAAAAAGGGTAAAGAGTTACAAGAAGCTTGCATATTTTGATGATGATGGTTATCCAGTATATATTGAAGACCTCACGAGAATGAGAAAGGAAAAAGAAAATGGAACTTTCTAATGAATAGAGAGAAGTTTTATATGGTTGCCTTTTGGGAGATGGAAATTTAAACATCCATAAAAATGGTAAAAATGCTACTTTTTCTTATACTTGCATTGATAAAGAAACAGTAGAAAAAGTTGCTTCTTATTTTATAAAAGATTTTTTCGGAAAAATTATTTTTCATCAATAGTTTGATAAAAGAACAAATAAGATTTATAGTAGTTATACTTATAGAACTTTAGTATCTTCTATTTTAACTGAAGAATATTATAATTGGTATCCTGCCAAAAAGAAAATTATACCTGAAATAAATTTTACGCCTTTGGTATGTTATTGGTGGTATATAGGTGACGGATGCTTGTGTAAAAGGCGCATCTTTTTGGCGACAGATTGTTTTCCCAAAAGTAATTTGGAAGAAATTGTTTTGCCTAAATTAAACGATTTTTCACCAAGATTAATTAGAAATGGAAAAGATACTCATTTTAGAACTTGTTTTTCAGTTGAACGGTCTCAAAAATTTTTAGAATATATTGGTGAATGTACTTTACCATATTTTTCTTATAAATGGAATTTTGTCCCTTTTATAAACAATAAATATATTTTTTCAAAAAAAGAATAGGAATATATTATTTATTTAGCCAATCAAAATTTATCTCCTTTTTAGATTTCTAAAATTATTTAGAAATATAATGTGGATACAATACGTTATTTTTTAAAGCAAAAAGGTTTATATTCTCCTAAAAGTAATAAAGAATCTCATTTGAAAACATTAATTAAAGAAAAAATTAATTCTCGGTTATCAGTAGAATTAATTTTAAAAGATTTAAATATCACTTTAGAACAATATTAGTATTTTTAGGAGTTTGAAAAATTGAGGTGTAAATATGGAATATAAAACTTTGGGTGACAGAATGAAAGGGGCTTACGAGAACAGATATCGTAATTATCTTCCTGAGAACATCCCTGTTATTGCTAGGCTTGACGGTCAGCACTTTCATTCATTCTGTCGTGGTATGAAGAAACCTTTCGACCCTATTTTTGTTAAAACCATGCAACAGACTATGCTTAAGCTCTGTGAAATTATTCCAAATGTTAAGTTTGGTTATGTTGAGTCAGATGAAATTTCTCTTGTCATGATTCAGAGCGAAAGAAATTCTCAGCCATGGTTTGACAATAATATTCAGAAAATTGTTAGTACATCTGCGGCTCTTTGTACTCTTTGGTTTAATAATTATTTTGCCGAGAATACTATTATTGATACAACCTTGGATATCTTTAATATGAATCAAGATTCTTACGATTGGAAAATGGTTCGTAAAGGAAAAGAAATGCCCACCTTTGATAGTAGAGTATTTGTTCTCCCTGCCTTTGAAGTGCATAATTATTTTGTTTGGAGACAGCAGGATTGTACTCGAAATTCTATTCAGGCAGTTGCTCAATCTTTGTATTCTCAAAAAGAACTTCATGGTATTAATACTACCAAATTACAGGATAAGATGTTTACTGAAAAGGGTGTAAACTGGAACGATTATACGACAGTAGAGAAACGTGGTACTTGTGCTTATCGTATTCCTACTACTGTTATTGGTAAAGATGGTCAAGAGACTATTCGTTATAAATGGATTCTTGATTATGAAATGCCAATTTTAACAAGTGAAGAAGGTAAAGACTTTATTAGTCAGAAGGTATTTACCAATGAGTCTATTTAAAAATATTGCAAGAGCAAAACAATTAATTGATTTTAGTGGTTTGAATGTAAAAGGCACTAAAATTTATCCTACAGATACAGATTACTATATGGAATTATGGGATTAGGGCTGTGCTTTAGGAGAGTTTAAATATAATAATAAGCCCATTGAAAGAGGTCAATATCTTTGTTTATCAAGACATGTCAAAACTTATACAACGGCAGGAAAATTTGCAATTGGGTTTATAGCTGACCATTATATAAAAGACCCAGAAGACATGGTTCCTGCGGATGAATGTTATGTTAGAGCATATTGTTATACTGGTTAGTCTTTAAATGAAAAAGGGGAATACAATTTAGAGCCGCCTAAAAAGCCAACGACTGTAAAAGAATTACAGGATTGGTTTGTCAGAGAATGTAGATATAGACTTAGAGCAAGTTTAGATTAAATTATACAAATAAGAAAGGAGATTTTTCCGATGCAGTTTAAAGTTATGAGTCGTAGAGATTGCGTTAAATATAGTTATGGTTCTCATGAAGAATCTTCTGTTGTAATTAGCATTAATGATTCTGCTGAGATGGGAGTACGTCAACTTCCTAACAAATTTAACAATATTAAGGCTCAATTATCTCTTTTCTTTGATGATATTCAGCCTTATAAGGGTATGCAATACTGGAAAAAAGATGAAGGTTCAATTGTAGAAAATTTTACAAATTCTGATGGCTTTGTCTACGAGTCTCGTATTTATCAATTAATGACAAAAAATGATGCTAAGAAAATTATTGATTTTGTCAATAAATGGTATGATAAGGTTGATGTAATTATTGTTCATTGTAATGCTGGAATTAGTCGTTCCTCTGGAGTTTGTGCTGGTATTATGAAATGTTTTACTGGGGATGATAGCCAGATTTATGATAATCCGTATTATCATCCAAATACTTTGTGTTATAATTTGATTTTACAAGAATATTATAAAGAAGGAGAAAAAAACAATGATGACGCTTAACACAGGTCGAGAATATATTCCATGTGTTTGTTCAGGATGTGAAAATGAAGCAATTTGTAAGTACACAGAGGATGTGGTCAAAGCAGAAAAATCTTTTAATGAGCTCAAGAAAAGTATTAAAGATTATCCTGAGTGCCTTTCTGTAAAGCTTTCTTGCAAATATAAGAAGTATGTTACTACCAAGGCTGACATGTTGGGGTCAGATTGGGTTGGTACTTATACTCGTACAAGTGCGAATTCTAATTTAGATATTACTCCTACATTGAAAAAGTCAGAATTTTAGTATTAAACTATTGACAAAATAGTGCTTGTGTGGTAATATAAATATACAGTTGGTTAATCGGTAGTTACAAGAAGACAAGATAACTTGTAAAGAAATGTGGTGCAACAGCTTTCTTGTCAAAGTGCCTAATATGTTGCCAAAAGACACTTTCCCAACTATAAAATTAAAAGGTAGCGAGTGTACCATTTTAACGGTTTTGGGTACACGTCTAAATAAGAATTTCAAGAAAAAAATAAAAAGAAAGTTTTATTAAAGCCTTGACAATTTGATGATTGTATGTTATGATTATCATGTTGAAAGGGAAAAGACAAACAATAAAAAATATGCGGGTATGGTGGAATTGGTAGACACCTTTGATTTAAGTTCAAATGTCTTGTAGACGTGTGGGTTCGAGTCCCACTACCCGTACCATTCGCTTTTGCGGAACAAACTTGAGGCGAGGGAAGTTAGAAAACAGTAGTACCTGTACTACGAATTGATTTATAACTCGCCCACACATTTCTGGGTGTAGCTCAGTTAGTAGAGCGCGTGTCTTGGGCACACGAGGCCGAGAGGGCGGGACTCTCCACTCAGACCAAATTTAAAATTTGTTATAAAAAGTGAGGAATTAATTATGCAGAAGAGTTGGAATAAGTTTGTTGCTGGTCTCTTTGTTATTGTGGCTTTTGTCGCAATCTTGACACTGTCTGGTTGTAACAATAGTAAGAATAGTATCGGGGCTGATGTAGATAGCGCTCCTGTTGGTTTTACTGATACTGGTTATATGGTAAAGAATGAACAGAATCGTGTTTATCATATTGTTTCTGATATGAATGGTTGGCTGTATTATTGCTCTGATGTTGAAGGCAATCTTACGCCTGTTCTCAGTGTCATTGGTACTCCTACTAAGGATATTACTCCTTTTGAGGAAATGAATAATGGCTGAAAATTATTCTCCCGATGAAAAGTTTCTTACTCAAGAATTTACTCTAAAGAGAGATGAGTTGGGAGACTGGCTTACCGACGCAATGTGGGAAGGTCTCAAAGATTGTTTTAGGACTCCTATTTGTGAAGAAATGACTTGTGGGAAAGATATTGGTTATGAAAGAGTTGTTGGATTTGTAAGAACTCTTTATGTTGACCCTGAAAATAATTTTGTAACATTTGAGGGGCTTTTTTGGCCCAAGTACTCTTCTAAAACTAAGGAAGAGTGGAATAATATTAAGCTTTCAAATGTTTCTTTTTATGTTATGGAAGAAAAGAATCCTGTAAAGATTCCTGTGTCTTGTTTTACAGTGTGAGGTAAATTATGTCTAAGAAGAGTTTTAGATATCGTAATTAGGTTACTTGTCCTCATTGTCATCAAAAGTATCCAACTAATTCTAATTATGAATGTCCATATTGTCACACAAAATTTTATGATTTAAGTTTTGTTGATTTAAAAACAGAAGATAGTTTCTCTATTCCTTTTTATGTTAGATATAAATGTGATGGATACACAGGTTTTGCAGAAAAACCTAAAGAAGAATATGATGTGTTTATTACATTAAAGACAATGGGGATTAGGGTTGAAAATAATTTAGACTATAGTTATGAAAAATTTTCTAACCTTCATGGAGATTTTTACGGGAAATATTTAAAAACACCTTCTTTTAATGTAAAAGCTGAAATGGAAGCCTTAGCTACTTTTGGAGAAAATGATGAACCCGTTCTCTTTGTAGCTGAAGCTGTTCCTAAGAAGAAAAAATAAGGTATGCGTCTATAGTCTAACTGGATAAAACAAATCTCTCCTAAAGATTAGTTCTGAGTTCGAGTCTCGGTAGGCGTGCCAGAAAGGAAAAGATATGCCTAAGTGGTTGATTATTGCAATTGTTTTAATCCTTAATCATATTCTGTGGATTTTCTTTGCTCGTGTAATGAAGTGCATCGCAGAAGAAGATGAAGATTATTGGGATTCTGCTTACCCATTTGAATCTTTTGGCGCATTTTTCTTTCCCTTGTTCGTATTTATTTTTTCTGCTGCTAAGTTTGTCAGTAGAAAAGCTATTTATTCTGGCAAATTTGACGATAATGAAAAGTAAAAATAAAAAAATTCTTTTATTAAATACTTGACAGATTTAAATATCTGTGTTACCCTATAAGAGAAGTGAGGAACACAAGTTGGAACTTTCTAAGAATAATCCTTCAATTAGATTCCTAACAGTTGTAAATGGTAAGGCTTGGTGTGATAATGATTCCGAAACTAAAAAGTTTAGGTTGACTAATACACCTCCCGAACCTTTGAGAAAAGCTGTAGATATTATTGCAGAAGATTTGGGACTTGATTTTCCTATGAGTTCTGCTGATTATGTTGCTAAAATTTATAAAGATTTTCTTGTAAAACATTTTGATTCGTATCATCAGTATTATAATCAGTATTATAAAATGTTACATGAGAATTTGCAAGAAACAAATAAAAAATAAAGGAGAAGGTTATGTCAGTGTCTATTATTCAAGGCGATGTCCTTAAGACTTCGGCAAAGTATATTTGTCATCAGGTTAATACCTTTGGTGTAATGGGTGCTGGTGTTGCTCTTCAAATTAAGAAGAATTATCCTCATGTTTATTTGGAGTATAATAAATTTTGTAGTTATCATACTCCTGAAGAGCTTTATGGTAAAGTTCTTCGAATTGAAGAAAACAAAGATAAAGTTTTTCTTAATATGTTCTCTCAGATTGGTATTGGTGGACCAAATGTAAACACCAATTATGAATATTTTCATGAATGTCTTCTTAAGATTCGTGAAATGATTCCTATTGGAGAAGAGATTGCTATGCCTTATATGATTGGGTGTGGTCTTGCTGGTGGAGATTGGTCTATTATTAGCGCAGATATTTCTGACACTTTGGGACTAAGTCATATTGTACGTTTGTATGATTTTAATGGCGTAACTTCTGTGAAAAAGTAACTATGAAAGTTTGGCTGAAATATATAGATTATTGCTACGAAGATTGTTATCTTGATGCTGTAATGACAGAAGAGGCTATGCTTAAAGATAAACAAAGTTATTATCTTGAAGCAACTGTTAAACTTTCTGAGAATATTAAATATCTTACAGATAAAGTGGAAATTGCTAAAAAAGAAAGACAGCCTTATATTGAACAGCATAAAGAATATTGTCAGAGAAAGAATGACTTAATTGAATCTTTAGATTCATTAGCAACTCTTTCTGATGACCAGCAAAAGCATCTTTATATTTTACTTAAAGATGTAAAAGCAAAGTTGCGCAAATATACAAAAGAGATTGAAAGAAAAAGTTTTTATATCAAAGACTTAGAGCGAAAGATTGAAAAACTCAGAAATCAATCTGAGGAAGAAATTCTTGATTCTTATTTAAGAGAAAATCATATTGCTTACGAGAGTTGGGAAGTTCTTGAGCATTAAATATTAATGTAGTCTCTGCGGAATGTAGAGTTTGATACCATTCATGCGTGAGTGGTATCATATGTGCAGGATTAGTGTTAGCGGTTAGCACGACGGTCTTCCAAACCGTAAGGGCGAGTTCGAATCTCGTATCTTGCTCCATCAAATTTTATTTAATAAACACTTGACAAAGCGTTTGTTAGATGTTATAATTCAAAATGTAAAAAGGAAGTATGAAAGATGACTGATATTACCCCTATCGTAGTTGCTGTAATTGGTTTGTGCTCTTTGATTTTTACAGTTGTCCTTATCCCTTATCTCAAGAAGAAGGGTAAGTTGGACGATGTTAATCATGCTCTTACTCAAGCAGAACTTATTCATAAGTATGCTTTGATTGCAGTTAAGGCTGTTGAGCAGATGTTCCCACGGGAAATTGAAAAGCGCTTGCAGGAAGCAACAAAGTATTTTAATCAGCAGATGGAAGCTCTTGGTATTACTCTTGATGCAGATGAAGTTCGTAAGGCTATTGAAGCCGCTGTCTATGAGGTGAATCGTGAACTTCATGATGAAAAGTTGAAGGAGAGTCAGCTTCAGAATACCAATCCTGTTCCTTCGAATGACAAAATTGATAACACTGGTAATGTTATCCCTGATGAAGATACTGTAACTGAAGAAGCAGTAGGCTAAGATAATTTTCCTTTCTTATCTTAATAAATGTGTTGTTGAGACGCAATTACTCAGCGTCTATAAATAAGTTAAGTAACGTGAGGTTTGTTGGTAAAATACGAAAGTCCTCTTCGGAATGGAAAAAACTAATATTATATGCGTGGTTAGCTCAACTGGTTAGAGCGCATGGTTTACACCCATGAGGTTAGGGATTCGAGTTCCTTACTGCGCACCATCAGACTTAAATTTAAACAAAAGTTGACACTCACAGCAAATTTATTTTATGTTTTTGGAATAACGTCGTGTAAGGTTCGACTCCTTATTAACAAATCCCTTGAGCAAGGAATAGTTAACCGTGGATGGCTAGAAAAAAGTGTCAAGATTGCTCATTATGCAGATATGGAGTAATGGTATCTCACGGCTCTGCTAAAGCCGCTTACCGAAAGGTAATACAGGTTCGAGTCCTGTTATCTGCGCCAAAACTCGTGGATTCCGTATCCTTGTAAAAAAGCGGATGAAGGAGTATTTGAGGAAGGTTTACTCAAATTAAAAATAAACCGAACGGCTGTAAGATACCCCAGTTGACCTCAAGGTTGAGGCGTTTCACGCATGGGCAAGGAGTAGGTTTGAGAACGCCTATGGTCAAGAAAAGTTCTTACCACTAAATCCTTAAAAGAAAAAGTATAACAAGGACTTTCTTTTAAAAACACAGCAACGACCCGCCACCTTGTTTGTATAAGGGGAAGCCTGTGAGTTATAGTTAAAAGGTCTATAACATTTATATCCCCATTAGTGTAATGGTGCATTCTCGCTAACTGATGTTGAGTAAACACTAAGGTAGCTCCTTAGCGATAACAGCCACATTGGGAGAGGAAGTTGGTTCGAATCCAATTATGGGGTCCAGTAACTACGATACTGTCTTATAAAGATGGAAGTTCGCCTAACAGATGGAGTATCGCTTAATGTTAGGATGTGTATATGGCGCAACTAAGTTCAGACCGTCCAGAACCTACAACCATATTAGCGGTGACAGCTTGGAGAGACAGCAAATATGCGGCAACTGGTGTAATAATAAAAGTAGCCATGGACAATATTTTTATTATGTTTGGAGTTCGATTCTTCGATGCCGCTCCAAAAGACAGAATGGTTAGATATTTCTTGATGTCTTTTTAAAAAACAAGAAATCCGTAAGATATAGTACGAAACTTATCTTGGAATACAGTTTAGCTGGTTACAATGTATTCGACACTAAACCGCCATCTATGCTTGATGGATGTAAAAATGGAAAAGTCGTTGCTTTTGCTCAAGATGGGTACGTTAAGCCCTACAAAGAAAGTTAATAAAATCATCATTTTATTTACTTTTATACCACAATATGATGTGGTATAAAAATTTCTTGGTCACTACATCTTGTGGTTGAGTCTCTTAAAAATATAAGAAGGTGAAATTATGATTAAAAAGTACACCAAGAAGCCAGTTACCATTGAAGCTATTATTTGGGATGGTGCTAATGAAACTGAAATTATGGAGTTCGTTGGTGCTCATTGCTGTGTTACTACTCAGCATACTATTAATGGTACTGTAACTAATCTTATCATTAATACTCTTGAGGGAGACCATTATGCCTCTGTTGGCGATTATATCGTTAAGGGAATTAAAGGTGAGTTCTATCCTGTTAAACCTGATATTATGAAATTAACTTATGATGAGGTTACGGAGTAATGGATACTTCTTCGTTTGAAATTGTTGGTCATTATTCTGTATGGACTGGTGAAATTAGTAAATTCCGAGTTGATGATATTCTAAGAGATAAAGAATTTAATTATTGGTATAAGATAGATTCTGAAACTATTGAATATCCTTGGGAAGTTCGCATTTTAGATGCTACTCAAGTTTGGACTAATGCTGACTGTTATCAAGATAGTACATCGGGTAAATGGATTTATAGATGTATTCCTTATGATGGTTTAATCTTTACTCTCGAAGCTAATTCTATGATAGAATTGGTAGAACTTATTAGAGATTTTGTTACTCCTCCCAAAGATGTGGAAAATGAACTTATTGAAAGTTCCAATCACGATTGCTTTACTAATCAGGTTTCGGATATTTGTTCAAGAAAAAATTCTGACAAAAGTTCTAATAAAGACTTGACAAAGATTTAAAAGTGTGGTAAGATAAATACATCTTAAGAGAAGAGAAAAATAAAAACTTCTCAAAAAGATAAAAAGTAAAAAAGCAAAAAGAAAAATTTTAATAAGTGGTTGACATCTTAAAGATGATATGCTATAATAAGTGCATAAATAAAACCTCCTGAATAATAAAGTAGACTCTTACAGCAAATTTTTTAAAGGTTAACACAATTGTCTGCAAAACAATCATTAGCGAGTTCGATTCTCGTCAGAGGGCGCTCTGTGGTGAATAATACGCAAAAGAGTCTAGGTTAATAATATGGTGGCGTAGTCAAGTGGTAAAGACACGGGCCTTTCACGTCCGTAGCATCGGTTCAAATCCGTTCGCCATCACCATTATTCAAATCAGAAATCCGTTCTTATGATAGTGTGAGTAAGTTTTATCGGATTTAAATGAGGGGAACTTAAATCTATCGAAGGGTTAAGAAATAATTATTTGACGAAAAGTTGTTTCTCCTTTCTCTCTATCTGAGATGAATAATTTCCTTTCTGTAAGTAGAGACTAACAGCAATAATGATATTTATAAATTTGAAAGTATGTTAAAAAGCCAAGCTCCCATTCTTCGGTTCGAATCCGAACGTCTTCAGTTGAAGTATGTAGCCAAGTGGTTTAAGGCAGGAGCCCATAACAACAATGTCTCTAGTATTTATGCCCGTGTAGCTCAGTTGGTTAGAGCATTTGCCTTTTAAGCAAAGGGTCGAGAGTCCGAATCTCTCCACGAGCACCAACAGCAGAAATTCTTATTTTGTAATGATTTCAATAGTAGACGCTTACAGCAATTTTAATTGTACTTATCTGTTAAATAAGAATACACAAAAAGCGTCTAGCCCCTTTCTAAAAAAGGGAATAATTAAATGGGAAAGAGGAAAATATTATGGGTTTTATGGGAGAGATTTCAGAAAATATCGGTTGGAATAATTGTATTAATTATCTTTTAGAAAATATTGATAAGTTTGAATCAAATTTAGTAACACTTGGGATTTATGATTATTTTCCGAGTGACGAAATCAAAGAAGCTTTAAAAAAGCTAATTAGACCAGAAATCTAATAAAATTTTTGTTTTAAAACTCATTAAAAAAAATGTTTTAAAAGATTTTAATAAACTCTTGACAAACACTTTCTTTTGTGATATATTTAAGTTACACTAAAAACAAGATGGCTAACGGCAGTTGACTCAATAAAGCAGATTTTATAGTCTGTGTATAATGATAAGACGGGTCGGGGCTGGCATAGACAGGTCAGTAGGTATTGCGGCGGTAGGTAAGAAATCCGCAATCCGAAATGAGTCGGGAAAACCGAATGATACGGATTAGACGCTGCCCTTGATAAAAGGGTTGTTGGGAGAGACTTCAAGTAAAGGGTAACAACCTTTAGATGCTCCCACTGTAATAAGTCACCATGAAACTGGGTCATAGATACCACATCTTGTTTATTTATAAGCTAATTGTTCATTTTTTATTGTTCATAAAAGCATTCCTTTCAAGTAGACTCTAACAGCAACTTTACAATCACAAATGCTATGGGCCTGTTTGTTGGAGGTTCGAATCCTTCACTCCCGACCATCGGGAGTTAGCTCAACTGGTGGAGCAACAGATTTTGTAAAAATGAGTCTAGTCAATAAATTAATAAATTGACGCTCCTATTTTTCTAATAGGCAAATATAAATTCCTTTCAAGTAGACACGCACAGCAAAATTACTTGATGCTTTAATATGGAAAATTAACGATAAGGTTCGACTCCTTAATCTTCTTTGGAAGATGCGTGGTTGCTGGAAATCAAAAAAACGTGTCTAGGTTAAGTATGGCTGAGTGGCGAAATTGGCATACGCAGTTGCTTCAAGTACAACCCTCGAAAGAGATGTGGGTTCAAGTCCCACCTCAGCTACCAAAGTTACATCTCAATTGGCAGATAGAGAGAATGTAACCTATTACTGAACTGCTTCATAGGTGTGATTAATCACTCAAACTTAATCCTTTAAGTTAAGGCAAGGTAAGTTTCAGATACCTCGGTGATGTGAAAAATCTGACGGGACCTATTTCCGAAACCAACAGGCGCTACCAATGAGCGTTCATCTTTGGTTGACTCTATTCAATATGAAGAAAGGGGTAGCTTCGCTCCGATTAGAAGAGTTACATCGCTCATGAGCAACCTCTGAGGAGGATTAAAACTTTAAAGGTTCTAAAGGATTTGTCCTTTAAACAAAAAGTCTTATTCCATTCTGGTGCTTATCAGTAGGATAAGTTAAATGTGCAACATAACAAGAAAGCGAAGCCAGAACCCCAACGCCCGTCCGAAGTCTTGGAGTAGAGAACAAGTGAATGGTTCTCGAACGCAAAGTAAGCTGTCACAAGCTGAAAAAGGCTATAAGCCACATATGGGTAGAACACAGATATATGGTGAGAGATGTTAGGGTGCGAATGTAACATCAAAAACCTACAGCGAAAAGCTATACGGAGAAGTCTGTGCCGTGTTTACGGGAATAGGTGGTTGCGTACCTATTCAAACAAAAACTCTGATTACTGCAACTAAATCGGGGTAGGTATTGAGGTTATGGGTCATGTAACCTTAAAACACAATAAGCCGAGCATACTGCTTATTGCTCCTAACAGGTGGTGCTGAGGATGAACAACAAAAGCCAAGTTATAGAGTTCTTGTAAAAAACTCTGTTACTATTTGGAAGTATAGCTCAGTTGGCTAGAGCGCTTGGCCGTTAACCAAGATGTCACAAGTTCAAGTCTTGTTACTTCCGCCATTGCTGGCGAGTGAAACGGATATATAAATCACACTTGGCTCATACCCAAGTAATAGTGGGTTCGACTCCCATGCTTCAGCAACCAAAAAAACAAAAGGAAGTAAATTCAATGACTGATTTTAAGACTTACATTTATTAGACAGCAAGTAATAAAAAGTTTGTTTATAGATGTCCTCATTGTAATAAAGGGATAATGCAAGTAGCAGAAATTAAAACTGTTAAAGATGAAACTAATATTTTATCTTGGAATTATACTTGCCCAGTTTGTTAGAAAACGATTGTTTCTATTGAAAAAGATGGTTGTTCTTCTTTTAAAAGTGTGTTCCCTCCAATGACTCAAATTAGTGACAAAGAATTTACTGATATTAAAAAGGATGTAGGAGAAAAAGGTATCTATCTATTCTTTGAAGCATAAAATAAATGCTAGCGTACAGAAGTGGTCATAACTGCCATCACTTGAAATGATGTGTGACGGCTTGTATCCGTCTCGTGAGTTCGAATCTTACCGCTAGTGCCATGGAAAAAGGAGATTAAAAATGAGTAATAATAATTCAATCGAAATCGAACGTAAGTTTTTAATCTCTGGTTTTCCTAAAGTCGATTTTGATGAAGTCGGAATTGTTAAAACTATTTATATTAATATCAAATATAATTCTGACGGAAAAATTTTACAGGAAATTCGTATAAGACGTTGGTTTGAAAGTGGCAAAGGTTATCGTCCAGATGCTCTTACTTTTAAATCTGGTGGTACTTTAACTCGTACCGAAATTGAAACAAATCTTACAGATAATTCTTTGTTTGACTGTTTTAATGAACTTGGTTATAATCCTATTGTAAAAGATTATAGAGGTCTTTACAATAATGGTTATTTAATTGAATTCAATCTTGTAGATGGCGGTACTGATACTGCTTTCTATTATGCCGAAGTTGAATTTGATTCTGAGGAAGAAGCTAACAGTTATGTTTGGCCTTTTCCTGAAGTGTTTATCGAGGAAGTTACTAATAAGCCTGAATATAAGATGGCGAATTATTGGAAACGTACTCGTGAATAAGGACTATTATTTAGTCCTTTATTTGCTGGATTAGCTCAGTTGGTAGAGCGATTGATTTGTAATCAATAGGTCGGGGGTTCAAGTCCGTCATCCAGCTCGTCACCATGTAAGAGCCTTCCCGTGGCGGTGATGTTTTTACTAATCTTACAAAAAGAAAATTTAAAAAGTACTTGACAAGATGATGAGTATGTGGTATACTTAAGATGTGGTTGAGAGATACAACCTAAAAAAATTGGAATGTGGAAGTAATTTAATGGTAAAATTACCGCTTCCGAGGCGGTTCATGCGGGTTCGAGCCCCGTCTTCCACTCCAATTCCTTAGTAGTTTAAAAGACGATAAATAAATTAAAATACCCTTTAGTCGGAAAGCCTCTAATGAGTATAGAATGGCACTCAAGTAGGGAGTTCTGGATGGGCGAATCGGAACCACCAGCTAAGGAAAAATATATAGGGGTGTAGCCAAGCGGTAAGGCAAGGGACTTTGACTCCCTGACTCGAAGGTTCGAATCCTTCCATCCCTGCCATAAGCAACAATTCAAATTATCGTTTAACGTAGACGCTTACAGCAAACAATAATAAAATCAAGTTCTATTAAAAAAAGATTTATGGTATTGTTCCTTGCTAATTAGTTTATGATGCTTTCATGATTCTCCTTTGTTAGTATTATGCGTCTAGTTTATAAGTGCCGTACCAAGGTTGGAGTCACTCGACGGAGGGCTTAAGAAGGGGTTCGAATCCCCCACGGTGCAAGATTGAATTGTTTGGAGTACTACAAACAAGATGGTAAGTTATTGATGATTTAAAAGTAAACCCTTACAGCAAATTTTATTTTATAGATATTATTGCAAATTCTAATATTTAAAAAAATAAAGGGTTTAGTCCTGTAATGTTGAAAGTAGACACTAACAGCAACTTTAAAAAAGTATTAGATATATTAAAATGCCAAAATTTAATTGTACATATACCTTTTAAAGTGTCTAGGATTTTATATGGTGAGGTAGCTCAATCGGTTAGAGCTTCCGACTTATGTTTTAGTAGTTTAAAAGTAAAACTTCTAATACAAGTGCAAGACTTGTCTAAAACACCAAATCGGAGGGTTGAGAGTTCGAGTCTCTCTCTCACCACCAACGGTAGCAAATTCAAATAAAGTAGACTCTTACAGCAATTATTTAGAGACTTGTGATTTGGGATTACAAATGTTTTGAAAAATGAGTCTAGCCTATAAGCTCCTATAGCTCAATTGGATAGAGCAAAGGATTTCTAATCCTTGGGTTGGGGATTCAAATTCCTCTAGGAGTGCCATGAGGAATCGGCTAACGGCTAAGTCAGGGGTCTCTAAAATCCTAGATGTGGGTTCGACTCCCACTTCCTCTGCCAAATAATGAGGGAATTAAATAACAAATCTTAATTCCCTCTTTTATATAAAAACAAAAACAAAGTAAACAAAAAAACAAAGTAAACAAAAAAACTAAAGTAAAACAAAGAAATTAAAGGAGACAAAAAATTATGTGCGACAACTGCAAGAACGACATTTCCCGACCGTCTAACTCTTCTATTGCTTATGGTGTTTATGAGAGTGGTGGCGTAGTCAAGGCTGAGGTAACTGATACTGCATTTGATGCAATGCATGTTATTACTCGTCTTTGTGAAAAGGCTGATATGAAGACTATTTCTCTTGAAGGTATTTGGGAGAACACTCTTCTTGAAAACAGCTATCGTGGTAAGGCGAAGGTAAACCATGCTGATGGTGATAAGTTCGTTGAGGACATTGGTAAGGAGTTTGCTCGTGGCAAGGCTCTTGAAAAGTATCATCGAGCATTTGACCGTAAGATTCTTGCAATGCTTCTTGATGCACGAGTTCTGGTTGCAACCATTGAACATTATTGTGCTAAGAAGAGCATCAACACTGAAAAGATTCCTTCGATTGAAGCGATTTCTAAGAAGCGTTTTGGTTGTAAGTAATTAAAAATAAAAAACAGTTCATTTAAAATTTTCACAAATTCACTCCAAAAAGAGGAAGAGGTCGAATGGCTTCTTCCTTTTTTTACACATTTTTTTGTAGAATCTTTTAATAAATGCTTGACAAGAAAAGATATCTATGGTAATATCTAAACAAATAGAAAGGAGAGTTGTTATGGCAATTAACAATGCAATTACATACGGAGAAGTCGAGGAATTTTTCTCTACTCTTTTGTCTCCTGAGACTCCTAAGATTCGTAAGTATCATGTTTATGGAATGTATCAGCGTGAACAAGAGAATGAAAAGAAAGTTGCCGAGTTTGAAAATGCAGTAACCAAGAATTCTGATGGTTGGCGTTTTTTTGGCTCGATGATTGGCGAAGATATGTGCATTGTCACAGGAATCAATCGTAAAGAGGAAATTTATTACATTCCCACTTATAAAGACAAAGAAAATAAGATTCATGTTTGTAATACTTATTTTGTAGATTTTGATGAAGCAGTTCTTGCTTGTGTGATTTATAAGAAAACTGATTCTGTTGAGTCTGTACAATGGGTTTGTAAATTAATTAATAATTAAAAGAGGTAAAATAAAATGCGTAAACTTAATACAATTCAGAAGAGAAACAATCTTAATACTGTGTATGCAGTAGATGAAAAGGGCATTGGTAATGCCAATCATGTTTACAATATTGTTGTAACTGATGGTCAGGGTAATGAGACTCCCTACTCTATTGCTTTCCAGAATGGTCCTCGCAAGGAAATGGATTCAATTCATGGACTTCTTGATACAGACCTTCTTGAGATTGTTCGTGACCGTCTTCAGGGATTTCAGTCTGGCGAGTTTGCTTGTCGTGAGAATGCGATTGCACTTACTCATCTCGAAGAGTGTTTGCTCTGGATGAACAAGAGAGTTGAAGACCGTGCAGAACGTGGAGTACTTGGTACTTCTAATAAGTAATTAAGATGGATAGAAATAATCTTACTGTAATTAAAGGGGGGAAGGATGAAAATTCTTCTCCTTCTTTAGAAAATAGACCAATTCCAAAGTGCAAATTCTGTTCTCAGCCAATGATTGCTGGAGAGAAAGATACCTATTATTGCACTTGTAAGAATTATTTATCTTATTTACGTCTATTAGAGCAAATGCAAAAGTTAGAAGAAACTTATAAAACCAATATGGCTACTTATCAATCTATTGCTCAAAAGCTTTTGCAGGATTCTGATTACTACAAGAAGGTAATTGCTCTTACAAGAAAAAGACAGGAAAAAGAAAAAGAAGAAAAAAATAATCCTAAGAAGTCAGTAAAAGTAATTGACTTTACAGAAATAAACAATAATAAAAACAAGATAAAAGCTGAGAACGATGATATTTTAGGATATTATTGGTTTCCTCCAATTAACTAAATTGTTAATAAAATAAAGTAAAAAGAAAGGAGACAAAGAAATATGCCCCAATGGGAAAGATGGCAAGGAGAATTGCTTCACAGTCTCCAAGATATTACAACATATAGTCATTTAGGACTTGTATTTACTTTAATTCCAAACGATGAAATTTCTATAGACCAAGAAGAAAAAGATTTGCATTTATCAATTAAAGCAATGGTTTATAAGAAATATTATAATTCTATTTCTCCCCCAAGATGGACTTGGAATGATTCTTTAGCATCCGCAAAAAATAATTTAATGGTATTTATCAATGAATGGTTAAAGAGGAGGGGGCTGATGTAATACAAACGATGGAAAACAATAATAAAAAGTTGCATGGTATTTTAGGATTAATTCTTAATGCTTTTTACTTTTTTGTTGGAGTCCATTATTTAACTACTTGTCATACGACAAGTATATTGTCGTATATTGTTTTAGTAATAGCCTTCTCTGTTTATATTGGATATTGTTATACTTTTGGCGTTAAATGGGAGATTAAGCATATTCAATACAACGAAGAGAAAATTGAAAACATAGAAAAGAAAATCAAAACAATGGAGAAGAGTATCAATTATCTTATGGAACACTCTCCTTTAGATGAGGAAAAATATAATAGATATTTAGATATTTCTGAACAAGAAGGGTTTGACCCAATTACACATCAAAGGCTTTAAGAAATTTTTGAAAAGTATGTAATAAGTACTTGACAAAATAAAAGTTAAGTGCTATTATATAGCCAAGCTAAAGGTAATACTTTAGCGGACTAGAAAAGGCTTAAGACAAGATGTAGCAAGCATTATGTAATTGATTTGGTTGTAAAGCGTCTCACCAACGCAGATTGCTACGACGAACTAAACTTGCTTAAAGGTAGTGGGAGCAATCCTCTAAAAGATTTCCGATGGTGGTTTGGAACTTCTCTATTTGGTATAAGAAGATAAATGGATAAGGCAACATTCGTGTTAGCGTTTATCGTGTAGGAAATTTTAGAGTAGATAAAAAGAAAGGGGAATACAATGTCTACTAAAATTTACGAAATCATTCCTTATGAAGTAGAAGCTTTGAAGTGGGAAAAAGACAATTGGGAAGAAGTTGTAGAATTCTTTAAAGCTCATAACACTGAAATTAAGAATATTATTAAATATTCTGAAAAGGCACTTGAAAGTTTTAAAAAGCTTAATAAGACTTGGTTTGAAAAGAATATTGATAATGAAGGTAGACATGCTTTTGTTGCTTATAGACCAGAAGATGATTCTTATGATGAATATGAAGAATTTGTTGAACTTGGAGATTATTTTGTAATTGGAAAAGATGGTTTAGTTTATGTAAAACACGGGCTCAATTTTGAGAATATGTTTAGGGAGAAAGAAAATGTTTGAAGTTAAGTTTCTTCGTCATAATAAAGCAAAATACAGAAGTAATGTTTCTCAAGAGTATTCTTTCAAGAAAACTTTTAATACTGTAACAGAACTTATGCAGTATTTGGATAAAGCTCCCAGACTTTCTATTTCAGTAGTTAATTATAGTGGTCTTAGCCATTCTGAATGGTATGCTTTTTGTCAAAAGAGGCATCAGAAAATTTGGAATGATAGACTTAAATATAAAAAAGACCATCCTGAAATTTCTTGGATTGACCAATATCTTACGCCTGAACACAAGAAAAGAGAATTCCATAATTTGTTAAAAGGTGGCAAGTTTGAGCCCTCTCATAATCTTCCAAAAAATTATTATAAGAAGCATGATTTGTAACTTAAATTGATTTAATATAAAGTTGTCAAGAAAAAGTTTTTAGAACTTCTTGACAACTTTATTTTTTTGTGGTATACTTTATTTACAAAAATATTCAAGGAGTTTTTGAAATGGAAAAAACTTTTAATATTAAGTGTACGATGGAAGAAAGATGGATTGATTCTTTTCTTTCTATGTTACGTTATATGGAAGTCTGTGGAAAGATTGGACATTCTACTTTAATTGGTTTCTATAGTGATGGTGATGGAGATTTTAGACCTCTGTTTGAACCTGATGTACAATTTAATAGAGATGACGGCTATGTTCCTGAAAAGGATAGTGGCAAAATCCCTTCGAGGATTTATGATGCTGGCTAAAAGTTAGCCAAGATTGGAGACTTTGATGATTGGAAGTATTTGAAAGTAAAACAGTTGTTCCTTTTACGCCAGAAGAATTTGCTGAAAGAGCACAAGAGATTGTAGATTTATGTCAAGGTGATGCAACTCTTTTAAATGGCTGGGGACATAGAGCAATGGATAGTTTAATGGAAGATGTGTTATGGTCTTTAGGTTTTGGTAAACGGATTGAAATTTTTGACCAATTACGTCGGATAAGGTATTAATATGAAACAAATTAGGAAAAATGTTTTTGAGACTAATTCTTCAAGTGTTCATTCATTGAGTATTAGTGGTAAAGACAATTATGATTATACTCAGTTAGATGATTATATTGAAGAAGATTATGGTCACAATGGTTACGGTAAATATTTAAAGTTAAATTTTGAAACTTTTGGTTGGTACTGGGATTCTGAATTGGAAGAAAATAGTGCAATAGCTAAACTTGAATATATTTTAACTGCTATAGCTTGTTTTCAAGGTTACAATATTAATTGGAGCAGTAGAGAAGATAAAGAAGAAGCTATTAAAGAAGTTATGAAATCTGATGATTTCCAAAAGTTTGAAGATGATGTAAAGTATGCTCTTTCTAAGCATGATATTCACATTACAGGAATTGAAATTAATCCTGATGAAGATGGCTATGTAGACCATCAAAGTCTTGATTATTATGTTTCTCCTGATGGGATGTATTATATTTTTGCAAGAGATGGAATTACATTAGAAGATTATATTTTTAATAAATGTTATAGTTTGAATATCGACAACGACAATCATTAATTATTAATACAAAAAATAAAATAAGATAAAACAAAATTGAAATTTTTAGGAGTATTATAAATGTCTAACAATAACTGTATGTTTAAGTGTAAGAAGAAGAACTCAATTGATGGAAAGATTTATCGTGTATATCAGATTATGCCTCTTCCTAATCAGTTTGGCGCTCTTGGTCTTGTGGGTATTATGTATTGCGAACAGGACAAGAAGTTTGATGCCAACGATTTGAGTCAGTTTGAAATTATTGATGAGATTTCCCTTCAGTAATTAAATAAAAAATAACAAAACAATTTAATAAACACTTGACATTTGCCTCTCCTTATGATATTCTTTTAGTAGAAAAAATAAGGAGAGGTGTTTTTATGAACATTTATAATCAGTACAATCGCTTTGTCCGTTTTGTTGGTGATATTATCATTACTGACCCTTGTTATATTATCCGCGAAGACCGCAAGATGAATTATAATACTTATCCTAAGATGGAAGATTATTATTCCAAATATAAGATTGTTGGGGATGGACACAAAGGTTATTTTACTCCTGATATGTACGAAGATGTCACTTGGGTTAATATGAAGAAGCCTTTCAATATTGTAGAAGCAGCAGAATCTTATGATAAATGGATTCAAGGAGAAAAGACAAAAGACCCCAATATCCGTAGAGTTGCAATTTCTCCCACTTACGAAGCTGAAAATAAAGCTTATAACGAAGCTGTAACAAAGTGGGAAAAAGAACAGGAAGATGACTGGGAAAAGTGTTGCTGTGGAGGAGCCATGATGGAACTTGGTATTGAAACTTCTATTGTTTGCGACACTATTTATGGTGATTGGTCATGTACTACTTACAATAGTTTGACTAAGGAAAAGCTTGGAGAGTTTTGCGCCGATTCTGGTCAGGTTGGTATTTTCCTTATGAGCGAAGTTCTTGCATATAACCCTGACCTTAATCTTCCTAAGCATTGTGCTACTATTATTAAAAACTTTGACGGACATATTCGTGTCAATAAGAAGAGCAACGGCAAGTACACTTATGATGGTAAAGAGTATGATGATATTGTTGCAGAGGTTGAAGGTGTCAGTAACACCTTGAATTTCAGAAGTGCTCAGACTGGATTTTAAGGAGATAATATGAAACAGATTAGACGAAATGTTTTTGAAACTAATAGTAGTTCAAGTCATTCTCTCGTAATTACTACTGATAATGAACATTATACCAGAGAAGAAATTAATAAAAATTTTTATATGACTGATGGTATCGTAAGATTGTGGGAATCTTCTCTTGAATTTTATCGTTCTCCCTTTGACATGCTTGTAACTTTTAAAGATAAACTGAGATATGCAATTGCTTCTTCTAATGGTAATCTTGTAGATGAATGCAGAGAAATCTGTAAGAAATATGTTGATGGATTCATAGATTTCGAATTTGATACAAAAGACTATGTTTGGGATTCAGAAGTTAAAGATTATGTAGAGACAAATGAACCCATTCCTAACTATGGTGGTACTGATGACTATCAAATTGAGGGCTGGCTTAAGTCTTATAACGTATCTCTTGAGGAATTTTTAACTAATAAGAGATATATTGTAGTTGTGGATGGCGATGAATATAATTGCTGGCTCCATATTAAAGATTCTGGTTTGGTAGATACTTCTAAAATCATCCATGATAGTTATGCTGAAGAACAAGAAGAATGGCACAAGCAATATTTAGCTCAATTGGAAAAGGAGAAAAAAGATGCAGACTCCAAACGTGAAAACTAAGCGTAAAATGAAGCGATATGAATTATCTGATTATTTTCTTTCTTTGACTACAGGGGAACAAATTGCTCTTCTTACTAATACAGGGTTTAAAAATGGGTTTTGGAGAGAACCTAAAAAGTTGAACCATTATTGGATGACTTATCATTTTTGTCTTTTTAACTCCAAAAAAGAAAGAATTTCGTATGAATTTAGTTTTGATGTAGCGATTGACCTTTATGACCTTAAATCTTGGAATGATTTTGATAATCTTGAAGTCATTGATGATGATTTTGGTCAACCTTACAATGCTTTTTTCAGAGCTCAAGATAGCGGACATAGTTTTTCTTTTCTTGATATGATTATTGAGAAATATGAAAATCAAATGAGTAAATTAGTAGAGTCCAAAATTTTAAAAGAGGTAAATTAAATGAAACAAATTCGTAAGAATGTATTTGAAACGAATTCTTCTTCTACTCATACACTTGCTATTTGTACCGAAGATGAGTATAAAGACTGGCAAGAGGGCAAATTGCTTTTTAATAAATGGCATGAAACCTTTATTAAAGATTCCATTAAAATTACTATGCAAGATAAGAAAGAAGCGGAAGAAGATTATACCAGATACAAAGGAAAATATTACAAGGATTGGTCTGAACTTACAGATTCAGAAAGAGAAGAGTATATTTATAAGTATGTTGCAAACCGTCGCAGACAAGAAAAGAACCTTTCTTTTGAAGAAAATGGTTTAACCTATCAAGAATTCATGCAAGATTGTAGTAGCGATGGACTTCAAACTGAAACTTCTTATTACACTTCCCCTAGTGGAGACAAGCTTGTTATTACTTGTGCTTATGGTTATAACTAAATAACTAAGAAACTTTAATAAGTCAAGGAAATTATTTTTTTATTAACTCCTTGACTTATTTGTTTTTATAGGGTATAATTTAATTACTCGAAAGGAGATATGATTATGCTCGAAGGAATTAATATTATTAGTACAGAAGTGACTAAAGATGTAACCGTTCCTATTTTTATTCTTTGTTGTGCGATTGCTTGTGTTTTGATGTTTTTTTCAATCCAACTTCTAAAAGCTGGTTTTGAAATTACGAAATCTACTCCGCATAAGCTTTTTAAAATTGTTTTTAACAGCTTAAATATTATTATTTTAGGAGTTTGTCTTTTCTTTTCTTCTGTTCTTGTAAGCAAAGGTATTAATGATTGTTTTTTCAATCCAGTTTACGATACAGAATATACTGTAACGATTTCCGATGAAGTTAGTTACAATGAATTTACTAAAAAATATGAAGTTCTTGAATACAATGAAGAAAATAACACTTATGTAATTAGGGAGAAAGAAAATGTCGATTAAAAATAATCCAGCTATTGAAATTCTTAATACAGTTGTAACTACGAAAGACGGAGACTCGTTTGTTCTTGCTATGTCTATTGCTATTGTGCTTGTTGGAATTATTGGCATATGCGCATATATTCTAGATTGGTTTAAAGGATGTGGGTCACTGGATGGATTATTTTGTTTTGTTGTTGCAGCAACAATTATTTTCTGCGGGGTTATAGGATTCAATTTGTATGCAATGAAACATCCAGTTGAAGTCATCTCTTATGAAGTTAGATTTACTGACCCTGACCATTTTTCTTTAACTGAATATGAAAAACTTGAAGAAAATTACATTGTTTCCAGAGAAGGAAAAATTTACACATTAAAAGAAAGGGTTGACAAAGATGATTGATGGTGTTAATCTAATTACTACTGAAACTATTTGTATTTCTGGTAGTTTTTTGGGTAATCTGTTTCCTGCTATTATTGGAGTCGTAGGCTGTATTGCTGCAATTGTCGTAGCAATTCTTTGTGTTAAGGAAAAAGAATGGGGAGCTTTCTTCTTTGGTTTATCTATGGGCTTTCTTTTAGCTCTGGTTGCTTTTTTCTGCTTCAAGGATGCCTTTAATCCAAGATATGAAGACCAATATCTTGTTCAGTTAGATGATAAAATTTCTTCTGAATTTATTGACAAATATGATATCGTAGAACGAAAAGGTGATAATGTCTATGTAATTAAAGAGAGGGATACAAATGATTAACGGTAAGGAAATGACATTTATATTGTTAGAGAGAAAGGAAACGAATAAAAATGAAGTTTTATTGGGTTAATTTTACCTAAAAATATCTTTTTTAGACTTGTTTTTATTTGAAAAAGTTGCAAAAATAATATAAAATAGGAGAAAGTAATGAAGATTTATTGTGCATATGACCACCTGAATTGTGAGTCTGCTCCAAAGTCTAAGGAAGAGGTTCATGCTTGTGAATATTATGGTTCTTACCTTTGTAATGCTTGTCCCTCTCGTTATGATGGAGACAAGGTAAAGAAGTATATGGAGGATACTCCTCGTGAACACTAATGGAGCTAAATTATATAATGAACGTGTAACGAAAGAATTTCTTAAGTATCGTAAGGTTCATCGTATTTATTGCAGTGATTGTGATGTTGAAATGAAGCAAAGTGGAATGGTTTATGCTACTTATCCACCCCTTTATGAGTATGTATGTCCTAAGTGTAATCACAAAATGACTTCTTCTCTTGTTTATCCAGCAATTGAGGAAGTTTGGGAAAATGAAGATGATATGAAAAGAGAGGTAATGGACTAATGAGCAATATTAAGACTTATCAGAACGGCAACTATATGGTTTCCATCGACTTGGCAAATGGAACCAAAACTCGTGAAAATGATTTGGACTTTTTCAAGGCTGATTTTCCAGAGTGTTGCGATTATAAAATTACTAATAATTGCACACAGGGTTGTAGTTTCTGTTTTCCTGCTGGAGTAAAAGTAAAAGTTAATGGAAACGATGTCCCAATTGAAGAAGTGAATATCGGAGATATTGTTGATTCTTATAATTTGGAAAATCATATTAAAGAATTGAAGCCTGTCGTTAAACTTTATGAACGTGATTATAATGGAGAATTAATTAAAATCACAGTCGAAGATAAAACTATTATTTGTACTCCTAATCATAAGATTTATACTATTAATAGAGGTTGGGTAGAAGCTGGCTTTTTGACAACCAATGATGAGGTAATGCTTTATGATTAAGTAGTGCCAAATATGTTAGCAGGAATTTGAAACAAGAGATAGTAGAACCATTGTTTGTTTTAATAACGAATGTCGAAAAGAGTGGCATCGTATATAGTATAAAAATAAAACTAAAACTTACATTTGTTAGAAATGCGGGAAAGAATATTAGGCTACTGCAAAACAAAGTAAAGAGCTTTGTCCTGAATGTATAAAAGAAAAACCGCATATTTTAAAAGAATTTTAGCAAAATATTATATGTAGATAGTGCGGAAAAATTTTAAAAACAGTTACTAAAAAAGTAACCAGAAAAAATCTCAAAAACAATCCTGCGTATACTTGTGATGAATGCAAAAAGAAGAATAATCTTGAAGCTTCTTTAAGGATGAAATTAAACAATCCTGTTTACGAACAAGAATTAACTTGGGAAGAATATTGTTAGAAAGAAAAAGAAAAGGAACAAGACAAACAGCAAAAAGAAATACGCAAAGAACAAAATAGAAAAGAAGCATCTAAGCGTATGAAAAATAATAATCCAATGAATAACCCAGATAGCAAAGACAAAAAACAAAAAACTCTTAAAAAGCTTTTGGAATCAGGTGAATTAAAATATCCCCGAGGCAAAGAAAGAAAAAGTTTTAAAGGAACTCGCTCTTTATAGAATTATATCCGAATTCGTTTAAGAGATTGGAAAAAGGCAAATTTTGAAAGAACTAATTATACCTGTGAAGTTTGTGGGGCAAGACGGGGATATTTGCACGTTCATCATAAAGAACCCTTTATAGAAATATTTGAAAGATTTCTAAAAGAATTAGGTTTAAATGGTCAAGAAGTTGAATATATGTCAGAAGACTATTTAAAACTTGAAAAGGCTATTGTAGATTATCACAATTCTCATGATATTGGATTAGTAGTATGTGAATCTTGTCATGATAAAGTAGACCCTAAATTTCATAAAAGACATATTTTAGATAGTAAGGAAGATGAAAATGAAAATTGATTCTATCGAAAGAATTCCTTATAGTGGAAAAGTTTATAATATTGAAGTAAAAGATAATCACAATTATTTTGTCGAAAATATTTTGGTAAGTAATTGTCATGAGAACAGCACTCCTAATGGTAAGCATGGCGATATTCTCGGTGAACAGGGTATCAAGGTTCTTGAAAGTTTCCATGAATACACAGAGCTTGCAATTGGAGGTGGAGACCCCCTTTCTCATCCTGACTTGATTCCCTTCCTTCGCAAGTGTAAGGAATTGAATCTTATTCCTAATATGACTGTTCATCAGTTTGCCTTTATGAAGAATCAGGAGCTTATTGAACAGCTTGTTAATGAAAAGCTCATCTATGGTATTGGTGTATCTCTTGTTGACCCACTTCAGCCGCAGTTTCTTAAAACTATTTCTAAGTATCCTAATCTTGTTCTCCATGTTATTAATGGTATTGTAACGATGGATACTCTTCGTGCTCTTAAGAATCGTGGTCTTAAAATTCTCATTCTTGGTTATAAGACTGTTCGTCGTGGTGAAGAATACGTTAAGGAAGACTGGGCTAAGGAACTTGTAGCAAATAAGCAGAAAGCAATCTATGATAATCTTGGTCGTATGATTGATGAGAAGTGGTTCTCTGTTATTAGTTTTGACAATCTTGCTATTAAACAGCTTGAGCCTAAGCGTCTTATGTCTGAGGAAGATTGGAATACTATGTATATGGGTGAAGACTATGATAATATGTCTAGTGCTTCTATGTACATTGATGCAGTAGAAATGCAATTTGCTTGTAACTCTTGTGATGTAAATCATCGCTATGATGTTGGAAATAAGACCGTTACCGAAATGTATCAGTTCTTGAGAGATTTGAATGGAGGAAGCAACAATGAAACAAATTCGTAAAAACGTATTTGAAACGAATTCAAGTTCTTGTCATTCTCTTGTTATTTCAAGGGATAATTATGGCTCCAAACATATTCCAGCTTATTTAAATTTTAATGCGGATGAAGATTATGGTTGGGAAAGATGTTGTTACTCTTCCACAGAAGATAAGGCTTCTTATCTTTACACAGCTATGCTTGACTGTGACCTAGGTGCTCAAGCAAAAGAATTTAGGCGTAAGCTTGAAGAAGATTTTAAGATTAAAATTTTTGTCCCTGACTATAAAAGAGAAACAAGCACATATGGTGGTTGGGAATTTTGGGATAATGGCGGTTCTGTAGACCATGCAGGAGAACTTGTTCCCTTTATTAATGAAATTCTTGAAGATGATGATAAGTTAAAGCGTTTTCTTTTCGACCCAAGAAGTTGTATTTATACTGGCAATGATAATGGTTGTGACGCTGATGATGATTGTTATGTTGCCGATGTAGATGAAAATGGTGAACATTACGATTGGGATATTGAAAAAAATGTTAAACATCCTCTTTGGGATGGAGAGCATTACGAATATTACTTTAAAGGAAATTAATAATGATTAATACAATTGATTATCCCGTTAAAGGGTATTGTAATGAAAAAGGCATTTCATGTGAGTATGCCAATATTAGAGGATATTGTGGTTTAACCGCATGTTTGAAGCACAACATCCATCAATTGAATAACACATCTGATTTTAGTTTAAATTTTTCTCATTCAGAAAAATCTAAAATGTTTATTAAATTCGAGCCAAAAGAATTTAATATGGAGAAAAATTTTGATGATACAGTTAATTTAAATTTTACCTTGCCTATTGTAAATCAGGATTCTAATGAGGAAACTGGTACTTTAAAAGTAAAAATTCCTCGTGCTAAGTATGAATTCGAGAAAGGTGGAATTAAGATTTCTCTTTTGAAATCTGAATAAGGGTATAATTGGGTATAAGAGGGTATAATATGGTTGATATTAATTGGCTTTAGACTCAAGAGGGATAGAAAGCTTATTAGACTTGGATAAGAAAATTAGCGAATAGAGCAGAAGATAGAACAGATATTCCAATTTTAGTAGATACCAATGGAGAAATTTAGGTTTGGGTAACAATAAATAAAAAATACCTATCTAAAGAGCAATTTGAAAAACTTGCTGACAAATCTGATGGTGAAATTACTACAAAATTAGAATTTAAAACAAAAGATATTATTATAAGAGAGCTTACTTCTATTGCAAAAAGCAGAGATGCTTTAGCAGATAATGAAAATGAAAGAGAACTTTTATGTCCCCTTGTTTCATTGTTTCAAGGAATAGAAGATGCTATTACTAATGATATTTGCTATAAAGCTCAAAATGCTAAACAGCTTTTTATAAACAACTTTGAAAAAAATTTAGGAAAAAACGAAAATAATTCTAATAACCTCTTGACAAACTAAGATACATCTGTTATAGTATCTATTGTCATAAGTAGTTAGACTCTCACAGCAAACTACAAAAAACTTTTATTTTGAAAAAAGGACAAAAAGAGTCTAGTCCTTTAGAAAAGGAGAAAATTATGTATAACTACAACAATCCTAACAAGAAGAATAACACTAAGGCTTGGGCTCCTAAGCCTGAAAAGCCTGTTACTAAGTCCAACCGAGTTAGCCGTAAGGCTTCTTTCATGGACAAGGTTGAGAATACTGCTAAGGGTTACTACACTCAGGTTGCAGTTCCTTCTCTTCCTGCTGATAAGCAGTACACTTCTAATGGTGCTATTGCCTACAAGTCTTCTGATTCTGCTCTTCTTGATATTAACACTTCCATCTCTGCTCTTCGTAGCCTTCCCGATGGCGATATTGTGAAGAAGTTCCGTGCAGCTTATTCTGAGAATCCTCGTCTCGCTATTCGTTGGCTGTTCTATGCTGGCGATATCCGTGAGGGTCAGGGTGAGCGCCGTCTCTTCCAGATTTGCCTTAAGGATATGATGAACAATGGTGGTGCTCAGATTGTGGCGAACCTGATTCCCATGATTCCTGAGTATTCCCGTTGGGATTATATCTATGCTGTCATGGATAATCCCATTACTAAGCCTGTTGTTCGTGAACTGATTCGTAAGCAGTGGAAGGAAGATATGGCTAATATGAAGAAGGGCAAGTCCATTAGCCTTATGGCGAAGTGGCTTGATAGTGCTTCTTCTCACAGCCATGATACTCGTAAGCGTGGTCTTAAGACTATGGATATGCTCGGTCTGACTGAGCGTGAGTATCGCAAGGGTCTGTCTGCTCTTCGTAAGCACCTTGACGTTGTTGAGCGTAAGATGTCTTCTCAGAATTGGCAGAGCATTGATTATGAAACTGTTCCCTCTAAGGCAAACCTTAATTACAATAAGGCTTTCCTTCGTAATGATGAGGAGCGCCGTCGTGCCTATCTGAACGCTCTTACTAAGGGCGAGGCAAAGATTAATTCTTCCGTATCTAATCCTTGTGACATTGTTCACAAGTATTGCGAGAATGGTTGGGGTACTTCTCCTCGTTCTTATGATGCCACCCTTGAAGGAATGTGGAAGGCTCTTCCCAATCTTGTAACCGATGATAGTTCCACTATTGTTGTTGCAGATGGCTCTGGCTCTATGTGTGCTACTGTGGGTCGTACTCGTATGACTGCTCTTGATGTTGCTAACTCTCTTGCAATTTACTTTGCAGAGCGTGCTAAGGGTGCATACAAGGGTCGTTACATTACTTTCTCTGCACGCCCTCAGATGGTTAATGTTAATTATGACTCTTTGTGGGCAAATCTTAAGGAAGCTGCTCGTCATAATGAGATTGCTAATACCAACCTTGAAGCAGTATTTGACCTGATTCTTGATACTGCAATTAAGAATCATTCTCCTCAGAGTGATTTGCCTAAGAATATTCTGATTATCAGTGATGGTGGTTGGGATTCTATGGTAAATATTCGTAATGTTAGCACTGGCAGTGGTTATGGTTATTGGGGCTATAACAGCACTCGTGCTACTGCTAAGGAAGCTCCTGCTTTCCTTAAGTCCATTGAGCAGAAGTACAAGAACGCTGGATATGCAATGCCTATGATTATTTATTGGAATGTGTGTGGAAACGGTACTACTGGTAACGGTCTTCCTATGACCAAGAATGATTATGGCATTATGGTTGGTGGTTTCAGTGTAAATACGCTTAAGATGGTAATGTCTGGTAAGACTAATCCTTGGGATGCGCTTATGGATGTTCTTCTGACTAAGCGTTATGACGCTGTTGAGACTAAGGCTTTTGCCTAAGTTAAAAATAAATTAAGAGAGGGGTAATTCCCTCTCTTTTTTTATTGTTTTCTATTGACAAACAAGGAAAATTGTGTTATTCTTTATATACAATCACAATTATATTAAGTGAAAGGTGTATTATTATGGGCTATTTTCGTAATTTAACTAATGCAGAACTTTGGTCGGCTGCGTCAGAGCTAAAAGAGATTGAAAAAAAGAATCCTCCAAAAAACAAAGAGAATTGGCCTATTAAGTACGGAAGCTATTTTTCTAAGGCAGTAGATTATTATGACCATTTCGTATCTATGCCAGTTACAGTAGCGGTAAGCGAACTTAAATTTGAGGTAGAAAGACGAGGTATTATTAATGACTGTAAAAGAGTATAATGAATGGCGTAAAGAGTTTGGTCGCATTCAAGTTTTACTTTATGCTTTTCCAAATGTTTTAAAGAAAATTGGCAATGAAGATTTAATTAGAGAGCTTAAGATTTTAGGTTATGATGAGCATACTCTTGACTTTCTTAATTCAGCTATGGATGCTTGGGAGAAAGTTGAAAAGGAAGAACTTATGAAAGATATGAATGTTCAACCTGACCCAAATACTACTACTCCTAAGAAAGCACCTGTTATACCCGAAGAGCCTAAAAATCCTTCTATTTCTAATTATCATTTTCAACCTGCTTGGTGTAGTAATTGTATTCATAGTTGGGGAATAGACTGTTTTAGAGACCCTCTAAATGATATACCTTGTCCTAATTATAGAAGAGACCCGCCCAATGGAGGTTTTTACGGATAATGAGAGTTTTATCTTTGTTTGATGGTATTTGTTGCGGTCATCTTGCACTTGAGAGAGCTGGAATTAAGATTGATTCTTATGATGCTTATGAAATTGAAAAGAATGCAATTAAAGCCACAGAAACAAATTTCCCTGATGTAGTTCATCATGGAGACGTAACTAAAGAAGATTTTACCAAATATAAAGGGAAACTTGATTTAATTATTGGTCGGAGTCCATGCCAAGGTTTTAGTAGTTCAGGTAAACAGCTTAATTTCAACGACCCTCGAAGCAAACTTTTCTTTGAATATGTAAGAGCAATTAAGGAATGTCAACCTAAATATTTTCTTCTTGAAAATGTTGTAATGAAGAAGGAATGGCAAGATATTATTTCTTCTTATCTTGGAGTAGAACCCATTGAAATTAATTCTTCTCTTGTTTCCGCGCAGAACAGACGTAGACTTTATTGGACTAATATCCCTAATGTAACACTTCCCGAAGATAAAAATATCGCTCTGGAAGATATTCTTGAAGATATTGAATTTCCTAATCCTGCGGCAATTAGAGGGCGTAGATTAAATAAAGCCACTATTGTTGGTCGCAGATTAGATAAAAACGGTCATAGAAAAGATACTGATAAAACAATTCCTATTACACAATGTCTTGAAGTCCGTGCTACAAACACAGATAAATCAAATTGTCTTACTACTGTAGACAAAGATAATGTTCTTACGCCACTTCCTATTGGTAGACATCCAGATGCTTTTAAAAATAATTTACCTTTTAGATATTATACGACAAAAGAGATGTGTCGTTTACAAACTGTTCCTGATGATTTCCTTAATATGATTCCAGATAGTGCAGCAAGAAAAGCATTAGGAAATGGATGGACAGTAGATGTAATTGCACATATTTTCAGTTTTCTTCCAGATGAATATAAAAAGGAGTGATAAAATGAGCTACGATATTAGTTATAGAGTTCAGTGTAAAGATGACCCTAAACTTTGGGCTGACATCGGAAATTGTGAAGCAAATACAACTTGGAATTTGCGTGAAATGATTCGAAAGTCAACAGGCTTAGAATGGAAAAATGAAGAAGATAATGGTCTTGTAAAAGATGTTATTCCTTTTATCATTCATGGTTTAGAAGAGCTTGAAAGATTTCCAAATAAATATAAACAGTATGAATCTCCTAATGGATGGGGAACAATTAGTGGATGTAAGAGTTTCTTTACTCGATGTATTTTAGATTGGACTAATTTTACAGAAGATAGTTGGACTTCTCCTTATAAAGACATTGTTCATTTTTGGATTGTATGAAATCAAATCAACATTTAATAAATCTAAATTTGGCAAATTGTTTGTTTTATTTGTATTATTTTATTTTAATTGGAATAGCAGGATTAGATAATTCCACTGGAGAAATATTAACTCCTTTTTGTTTATTTATAAGTGGTTGTTTGTTTATGATTGCTGTTCATTTTTTCAAACTTTATTTAAAGGACAAAGAAAAATGACGGTTGAAAGATTAAGAGATATTCTTAACGAGCTGGCTGAAAACCCATATTGGGAGCAATACAAAGAATCTCAAGTAGTAATTACGATTGAAAATTTTGAAGCTAATTGGGGTGGAAGACCATATGAAAAGGTTCAATCTGTTGGACTTGGCTTTGACTGGGAAATGGGTCAATTTAGAATTGAACCTGAAAATAAATTAATGGAGGTTAATAAAAGAAAATGAACACTACTCAAGTTGTTTTGTGTATCATTCTTGCTATCGGAGTTTTAACAATTTTCTTTTTAGCAGGAACTATTATTGGGGGTATCCACGCTTATTCAAAAGCTTTTGCAGAAGCCGAAGAAACCCATAAAAATTTAGATGAGGCTAAAGAAAGTCTTATTAAATCTTTAGAAGAGAAAGCAGAGGCACAAAAAGAACTTATTGAATCCTATGAAGAGCTGGTAAAAACTCTTCAAGAAAAAAAATAATAAACCCTTGACAGAGAACTAATCTTATGGTATATTAAGATTGTCCCAAGGGAAAGGATGAAAAAAGTGTGGAAGAGATTCCCACTGGTTTGCACTACTCGGGCCTGATAGACAAATCACGTTCTTGACTGCAAGACACGCAATTGAATATTCAATAATAGCTGAGATGCAATGACTTCGAAAGAAGCACCCTTCGTAGGAATAGGAACTATGAAGATACTAAGAGCGATAAGCTCTCCACCTGAAAGTTAATGGTGGGAATTCTTGCAAGAATCACGAAATCCTAACTTCCGAATTCTTGCTCGGTGGTGTAGGTTGGTTGCCAACTGAAGGATGTTGGACGAAGAGCGTCGCATTTCTTTAAATGCTAGGACCAGAGGCTCATAGTGAGGTGAACGTCGTCTATTCCTCACCTTTAATAAGAATCCGATGGGGGTCGGAGCGCTTGTTATCGTATTTGAATAACCTACGGGTAGGTTGTTCGCAGTTTTACAGAAGACTTGTAAGCACTTGTCCGTCAAAATGGATAGCCGCAAACGGGAAAGTTTCAATGAGTGTAGGAAGTAATATAACGGGGAATAACTTCTAAGTCTTCACAATTTATTGAATTAGCTAATTTAATAAAAGGTCTCATAATTAATTTAATATTGATTATGAGACTATTATTTTTATAATAGAGGTGTAACATGGAAAATTCTTGGAAGACATCACTGGAAAACAAGAAGAAAGAACTTTCCGAGATTAACAAGGAATTGAATAATCTTACGAGAAAATCTTATGATGAATATATTGTGAAAGAACTCGCTCCAAAGCTGATTGGGAATTGTTATATTCATCGGGGACATTATATTATGATTGTTCAACCTCCCAAGTTATTAGAAGGAAGATGTGAAGTTAACTATTCTTCTTCATGGGGTTGTATTGAAATTAACAATTTTGAAGATGAAACACCTTATGGTTGTTATACAGATTCAGAAATTGATGTAGCTCCTTATTATAATGAGGACATTGATTTGTTTTTCCTTTTAAATTATCCGAAAAAATTTGACCATTTTCAGCCTATTTCTCGTGACGAATTTAATGCAAGAATGGATGAAGCGATTAAGAAATCTAGGGAACTAATTGAAAAAATGGAGAAAAATATTACTCCTCGCAAATTTTATAGATTTTAAGGAAGGGGAATAAAATATGTTTTTTAATAAGTCTAAAAAAAACAATCCTGTCGAATATGAAGCTTACCCTGCATCTGGTGTAGATTTTGAAGAATCTTCCAGCGAATCTTACACGAATAATTTTCCTAATCACACAGTTATCAGCAGAAATACTTGGGAATATGAAAAAATGGAAGATGTACCTTTTCCTGTTGGAGAAGATTGGGAATGGATTGATTGTTACAAAGCTCTTTATAAGACCTATTACCCTACTAATAAAGAAGTAAAATATATAGGTCCTAGTCGAAACTTTGCATACGAACTGAACAGAATTTATTCTTTGCCAGAAGGCGACGAAGAATTTAGCAAAGTAGATTACTGTGGCAATGGTTTTCATGCTTGTTTAACTGTAAAAGATACTTTAACTTGGTATAATTACATTTCTTATGATGCATTTGCTATTAATGATTATAACTATGGCGTTGCTGTTAAACTAGTTGTTGTTGCTAAAGCAAAAATTTTGGTTAACAAAAAAGATTTGGCAAATTGCTATGGTAAAACCGAACTTGACAATGGTAAAGTTGTAGGAAAAGCTATTATCTTAACTGGTTTTGTTAATCCAAAAGAAGTTTATGATAACCGAAAAGAAGACATATGTTGGAGCATTGGCGTTCTTAATGGTTACGCTTATGATTATTTAAAAGCTATCTGCAAAAAAGAAGGCATTAATCTCAATGTTTTAAAGAAGTTAACCGAAAAGCTTGAAATTACTTGTCCCTACTATGAGAAAATACTTGACTTTATTGATGATAAAAATATGTCTGCACTGGCTTATGTCAATGCTATGTTAGATGCATACCGTATTAATAGTAAAGAAATTTATCAATGCTTAAATATGAGTTATGGTCAAGTATTGACAGAAGAAATCATAAACAACCTTGACTATCAGTTTGCAATGCGTTTGGCTGATAATGATGATGCTTATAACAGAAGTTTATCCGTAGCAGAAAAGATGCAAATTCTTTATTCTCATCAGATGCTTCTTAAAAAGTAATTAATAAGTAGTTGACAAACTCGAAAGAGTATGTTAATATAATAATAAGAACTGTGGTACAATTTACCTCCTTATAATAGACTGGATTTGCTAATAAGGCCACCTCCTTTTTCGTATTTTGTTCATTTTTGTTTCCTCCAAAAACAAATTTTGCACCACAGTTCTTTTTTATTCCTTTGCAAAGGAGCTTACCAATGAGATTGAATGATGTGTCTCTAATAGGTTTTGCTCTTTATCTTTTATGTGGGCTTGCAGTAACATATAATGTTTATAATTGTCCTACTAATAAAAATGATAAAGAAGTAACCTTGTTGCATTATTTAACTTTGATTTTTTGTTGGCCTATTACTCTTGTTATGGCAGCAATTTATTGGTTTAAGATTCAAAGTGAAATAAGAAAACAAAAGAAAATTAAATAAAGCTCTTGACAATAGACTCTTTTTGGTTTATACTATTGATAGTAAATTAGACTAAAAGGAGTCTTTTCTATATGTGCAAATGGTGTGAGAATTATAGATTCACTATTAACGCTACAAGCAAAAAGAATCTTATTGACCATGGCGATTTTTATGTTCCTGCTAATTATTGTCCTGTATGTGGTACTTTACTAAATGAAAATCTCAAAGAAAAAAATAAGTCAAGTAAACTTTACATTATTCGTGTCAAATCTAATGCAAGACATAACCTTCCTAAAGATGGACAAAATTATTATTGTAGTGCTTTTGGTTTGCATTATGATGAATGTACTTTTGGTAAGAAGGAAGATGCTCGTCCTTTTAAGACACGCTTTGAAGCAAAATGTACTGCTGACTGGTTCTTCAACGAAAATGATTATGAAATTGAAGAGATTGAAGATTTAACTCCTCCTACTAAAAAGGATAAAAAAGAGTTTAAGGAAAACAAAGAATCCAAAGAAGAGAGCATTAATGTTTCTCCTTTTAAAGAAGAAGAATTTTGGTGGGCTTCTGATTCTGGATTAAAAATGAATTCAGTCCTTAGCGATGGTAAACTTTATAAATTTCCTACTAAGACAGTGGAGCATTTGAACCAGTTAGTTGAAGCAATTAACACTATTGTACACCATTAAAAATAAATGAAAGGAATGATAATATGATTAGTCCGACATATGGACGAGTAAATATGAGACAAATAGCCAAAATTATTTTTGACTATATTAGAGAACGTACAGATGTAGCAGAACATAATCATATTGTCATTGGTACTGATAGTCAAAATCACAAAGATGAAACAAAAGCCGTCATTGTCATTGCTGTCTATACCGATGGCAAAGGTGGTAAGTTCTTCTATGAGATTCAAAAACTACCCATTATCTTAAATTTGAAGGTTAAAATTCACAAAGAAACTGAATTAAGCATTGCTTATGCTGACCAGTTAATTGATGAATTAGCAACTTTATCTATTCAAGAAAATTTTGACTATGAAAAGTATACCAGTATTGGGATTCATGTAGATGCTGGATATGCTGGGCCAAGTGGTCAAGTAATTCCAGAAATTGTTGGGTGGTTGAAAGGTGCTGGTTACGAACCAACTGTTAAACCAGATAGTTTTGTAGCAAGTACGATTGCAGATAGGATTAGTAAATAAGGAGAAAAACAAGATGGTAACTAAATGTTTTTGTGATAGATGCGGAATGCCCATTTCAAATCTTTTCAATATGAAGGTTTTGAAAATTAAAAGACATTTTGAACGTGGCGGCGAAAGATGGGATGATTTTCAATCTTATGATTTATGTAGTAATTGTTTAAAGACTGTGGAAGAATTTCTTCAAAAAGCAATTCTTGAAAATACTTTAGAATAATGGAAAAAGAAGCCATGAAAAATTTTAAAAATAAACTTCTTGGTTTTTGGTATTATATTAAATTCTATTATATTCATCCTAATAAACCTTATATGGATAAATTAAAGCGAGCAAGTGAAGTAATGAAAGCAAGTCCTTATTCATATAAGCAGTGGGCTGAGTTTTTAAATAGGTCAGAAAAAGATGTAAGAAAGATTTTTCATAAAAGATTTTTCTTAACATGGAGAGATTATCGAATTATTGCAAACAAAACCAACACTACAGTAACATATTTAATGCAAGGGACTACTGCTAGTATGTATATTAGAAGGAGTTAATTTAAAGTGAATTTGAAGAAAAGCTATACTTATTATAAGGATAAAGAAAATGTCGAAGAAACAAAGGAAGAAGATACGACAAGCAAAATTCAGTGATTATCAATACAATGGTAGCGATTCTCGTTATAAAGTTTTATTTCGCAATGGAGATTGGCTTGTAATCAAATTTATCCATGATGGAGCTTTTTATTCTTACTGTTTAAATTGTAGAGAATATCTTCATGCTACTTCTATTTTGTCTAATCCAGAATTTATTACAAGATACTCTCCTGAAAAAGAATTTACTTATTGCCCTTGTTGTGGAAGTAAAAATCTCAAAAATAAAAAATCAGCAAAAAAGAAAAATTATTCTTATCTAATTGAAGAAAAAGCTATTCAATGGACAAATTTACCAGAAGAATTAAAGTTGTACCCTTATAAAATTGGTAAGAAAACTTAATAACCACTTGACAACTCTCTTTGCTTGTAGTATTATATAAATACAAATCGAAAAAGTAAGGAGAGTTGTTTAACTATGTTTACTAAACAGGAATATCTTGAAGAATATAAAAACAATAATAAAAAAGCCAACATTACTAAACTTTTTGGCTATATTGAGGAACGTCTTGACCACAATTCCAGTTTAGGTTGTAGCGTGGCTCGTTTTGAAAAATTTCAGCTCACTCCGACTTTATGGAAAATTCTAACCAATGATAAACATTTTAAAGAACTTTGTAAATGTAGAGGATACGACACTACTTTTCAGAAGAATGAAGATGGTTCTTGGGTTGATATTACCAGCGCCAAAGCAAAAGCAGACGCAGAAATTTGGAATAAACTTTTTAAAAATAATGATGTAAATTATTTCTTTAATGTTATTATGGGGCGTCTTTTTTCTCTTGGACTTGAAAAAAATATTAAGCATCCTTGTTATACTATTCATAAAGATTGCTGTAGTTCTATTGTTTGGGAATTGGCAAACAATAAAACTTTTCTTGAAAAGATTGTTGAAAATGGATGGGACTTTGATTGTGGTTCTGATTCTATTCCTTATATTCAAATTAAGGGATAATTAAATAATGTGTGTAGGAGAAAAAATGTATATTCCAAAAAGTGATAGATAGATATCTTTGCTTCCTTTTACTGGTTGTGATGAAAAGAAATGTCCATGGAAGGATTGTATAAGACATCCTGAAAGTGGATTCACCTATAATTCTATGGGACATTTATCTTATCTTTGTAAAAAATTTAAAGAAGTCCCGAAAGAAGTTGAAGAAACGAAGGAGAAAGAAACAAAGACAAATGATTCTTAAAATTATTATTAACCTTTGGCGATTTGTTTTTATTCTGGATGTTTTAGTTTTCTTTTATCTTGTCAGAGAAATTACAAAATATGTAAACAATTTCTTTGACGCGAGAAATGTTAAGATTAAAGTATCCAGTACTGGCTCTGCAATTCCAATCATTCAAATTCTTATTCTAAGTGCTCTTCCAATCATTAATATTATTTTAGGTTGGACATGGATATTTAATTACGAAAAATTTATGAAATTAGCTTGCATTAAACTAAATGAACATCTTTATAAGATGGGCATCATTTCTGATGAATTAAAAGATGAATTTTATCATAAAGTAATTAAAGATTTTGAAGGGTCTTAATTGATATGAGAATTGAAAAAGAAGTAATTCCTGCTCAAGAAAAAACATATTGGGTTGCAGAAGACGGTCGTAGCTTCTCTACCGAAGAAGAATGTTTCGCTTACGAAAAAAGAGCAAGTATTCGTGACGTGATGAATGAGCGCACCTTTTCTGTTCCTAATCCTTATGAAAGTGAAACCGAATATTGGTTTATCATGGGAGAAGAAGCTACTCCTGTTTATCTTATTAGTTACCTTGAATATTTTTTAAGAATTTATATTAGCTCTTGGCAAAAAAAGACTTTGGCTCAGGCTTGTTTAGACCAGAAAAAAGACCAAAAGTATTATCTTATTGGATTGAAAATTGATAATAGTGGAAATAATACTACTTTTGAAGTTCTTACTATTGATTCCGCAGAAGAAGAAACAAAAGAAGCCATCACCAATTACGAAAAAATCTTGAAAGAATATTCTGCTCTTAGAGAAAGACTGTCCATTTTCCCCGAAATAAATTAATAAATACTTGACAACTCCTTTTGTGTCTGATATACTTTAATCATAAAGTAAATCGTTCTTGAAAGGAGTTGTTTAAATGTATAATCGTAATTTCCATAATAAAATTGGGTCTGATAAAATCAAGCTCACTTTCCACTCTCGTGACCGTGGTTTGGAAAGATTGGGTATTAAGAATGAAAGAGAGCTTCGTCAGTTAGCTTGCAATGCTCGTAATAAAGGTATCAATCTTGATGCTGTAACTATTTACAACTACGAAAAGATTGGGCTAACTAATGAAGAAATGTATGCTTTTAAGCGTCGTTTCCGTACCAAGTCTAACAGCGAACGTATTTATTACCACAAAGGTTTTGTCTTTGTATTCGCTGGTAAAAATGCTTGTACACTTAAAACTGTAATCGAATTAAAAAATATTTGAGGTGGTATTATGATTTATAGTGCTAGAAACGATGTAGCAGAAAACAAAATTGTTACTTGCTTCCCTGTTCTTGTGGTTAAGTTTGATAACCACAAATGTGTTTATTTTATTAAGCATGACTATCTATATTGTATTGACAATTATTTCTTTTCACAAATTTGTGAAGAAGACAATATTCTCTGTGCTAATTCTGAGGGAGAAGCTTTGGCCTTGATTGGAGAAATTAAATCCCACCCAAATAGCGAACAACTAATTAACACTTTTGTTAAAGCAATTAAATCTTACAACAATTCTCCTAATGACCCTCAATATCTCGAACATTATTTTTCTGTTGTTCGAAAAGAACATATTATTACCACTTCTTTAATGGATAATAAATATCACACTTCCCCTGAAAACTTTTAAGGAGGTTTAACATGGATAACTATGAAGCTATGAAGCCTTGGGAGCACGGAAAGATTGTTGAAATTCATCATGATATTAAGTCTATTTCTGTGTATCCTGTCGTTTATGAAAACAAAGATTTTTATGTCTGTCGAGTATCAGGTTCTACAGAAGTAATTATAATTAGAAAAAAATCTTATCAAAATTACGTCTTTGAATCTTACGAAAAGTATATGAGTTGGAGACGAAACAACCCTCTTGCTAGTCTTAATAGCGGACGTTTCTTTGTATATATTCCCAAGAATGGGAAAATTTCTTTCGCTGATAATTTTCCTGTTAGAGATTCTCTTGATGAAGCATTGGCTAAAGCTGAACATGCTTATGATGAAGAGGAGAAATCTTTTAAGCGTTTGCAAACCAGCTTTGAATATTATGCCAATAGAATTGAAGACACAAAAGAAACTTTAAGACAGAAAATGTCACGTATTGAAAATATTAAGGCTCAAATTGCGGAAAGGGATAAGAATAAAAATGGTATTTAATATTACTGATAATGGTCTTGCTCATTCTAATATGGAAACCTATTACTGTATTGGTATTCCTAGAAAGAAGCTCCCTCTTAACTATGGTGAATCACCTTCTTATGGTTTTGCTAATAGAGGTTGGTCTAATATGCCTTATCTCATTGCAGAGAATTTTACTCTTTCTTGTTTTTCTTTTGATACCGAAAAAGATGCTAAGGAATGGTGGAGTAAAAATAAGAAGTTTTTCCTTGAAAACAAAACTTATACCAAGGAATATGACTTTAATTATGCAAAGATTATCAAGGTAGAAATTGGTAGTAGGTATACTATCATGCATTAAAGGAGAATATTATGGTGGTTCTTAAAAATCAGCCTGTGTATTATATTACCATTAAAGCAAACCGAGATTCTGAAATTAAGACTCTTTATGCAGGAGAAGACTATCTTGGTCTTGCTGGTTTCTTTATTGACTTCGATAAGGCAAGACGTTTTAGTTGTCCTGTCTCAGCAGAAAAATGGTTTAAATTCCATTTTGACGAAGAAACTCTTCCTCCTGAATATTATGACTGGACAAGCATTACCATTGAAGAGCTTAAACTCGTTCCTGTTATGAATATCTATCTTTCTAAGGAAGATACAGTTTCAAATTCTGTAACTCTTGAAACCACCACAAAGCGAGAAAAGCCTAAACGCACTTACAAGAAGAAAAAGGTAGAAGACAAAATTGACACTATTCCAGATACCTAATTCATAAAAATTTAACAACTTAAATATTGACAAGTATCTTTTTTTATGTTAAACTAATAACAGAAAAGGATACTTGTCCTTTATTTTAATTTAAATTAATCTATTGAAATATATAGAAGAATGGAGATAACATGGCAACTGTTTAGTATCATTATGGTAAAAATAATTCTCTACTTCGTTGGTATCATCCTATTGTAAGAGGCGTGACTTATAACAATGTAGTTGTAATTGATTGGCCTAAGAGCGAATTGAAGAGTGCAAGTATTGATATGTGTACGCAACCTAAGTTAAGCCCAGAAAAAATGTATAACCTTTATGGTTATAAACCTGATGTTGTAACGAACGCTTTCTTCTTTGATACCGCAAGTGGGACTTCTATCTGGAATTTAAAAAGTAATAATACTGTTTATGCTAAGGATGGTAATTTTTCTAATGGCTGGGGTATTACAAATTCTGGGAAAATTATGAATGGCGTATTTAACAATGGCGTTGGTTGGAGAGATTTTGGCACAGAATATCCTGCTTTGTTTAAAAATAAACAACCTCAATCTGTAAAAAATTATGCTGACATTGATTATGAAGCTAAAAGACAGATGTTCGGTTGGACAAAGACAGATGGTAATCCTAAGAATGAAAAGTATTTTATTGTTTCTGTTGTGTCTGGAGGTATGAAACTTTCCACTGCTCAGAACCTTATTAAATCTCTTTTTCCTGATGTAGATTATTGCTGCAATCAGGATGGTGGAAATTCTACTTATACAAACTTTGAAGGAACACGCCTTTCTGCATCTGGTTGGTTAAGACCTGTTGATTCTATTTTGGCTTTCTGGCTTCGCTCTAATGCTGAAAGAGAAAAAGCAGAAGCAGAAGAAAAGAAACAAGATAAAGCTAATAAGAAAGAAGAAAACCGTCCTAAGAAAACTGGTTATCGTTGTCAATTAGGAGCATTTAGTAATTCAACTCGCGCAATTACTTATAGAAATGAAATTAGAACTCTTACTGGCGTAATTGATTATTCAACTGCTTTTTGTATTCAAGACCCCAAGACCAAGCTCTATAAAGTTCAAGTAGGATTCTTTTCTAAAAAATCTGGTGCTGAAAAGGTTAAGGCTGATTTGGCTGAAAAGGGATATAATTGTTATATCTGCTATGTGGAGGAATAAACAATGTCTACCATATTTACTACACAAGAAGTAACTGAAAAATTACATAAAATAGCTCAAGATTATAATTCGTTAATTATTTCAGCTTATCAAAATAATGATGAGTAGAAACAAAAGTATTACAAGACAGAATTCTACAGGTTAACTTTTGCTTCATCCGAATTGAAGAAATTTGAAGATTGGGGATTCTGTGCTATAACTTATATTCCTGTCTTTCAAAGATGGGCTTGTTTATTTCCTAGAAATTATAAATATATAGGTGGTAGAAGCTATCCTTATTCCGAAAATGACCCTCCTATCCTTTTTGTTAGCGGAGTAGTTGATGGAATTTTAGACGAATATTTATATAAGGAGTACACTCAAGGATATGAACAAGAAGAAGTATGAAGTGATTTCTGATATTACCTCTCCTATTGATTAGGAAATTGCAGATTTTGTTCAGCGTATTATTGACCAAGACGAAACTCTGGCTTCTTTAACTGATACTTTTTTTATCAGTTATGATTATGAGTATGAAAATGTTTATATTTTCACTACCTATCCACAGTATTTAACTGTAATTAATCACCAACTTTTTAAAGATTTGTGTGATATAATTAATGAGTATTATGGATTTTCTGTCTTTGTTAGAAAAGTTGATTCAATTATTAGCATTAAATCTAAGAAAAGCTAACAATTTAATTTAATAAATAGTTGACAGCACCTCTTCTTTATGGTATATTAAATATACTAAAAAAGAGAGGTGCTTTTATGTTTAAAATTTTGTGTATTGTTGGCGGATTCTTTTTTATTGCACTTATTGTATTTGTTTGTCATTTTGCTTGTATTATTTATAAAGATGAAGATGATGGATATAAAAACACAATAATTGATTGGATTAAAGAATATCGTAAAGATTGGCGTAGTTGGACGCATTTAAAGTTTAACGAATGGAAAAAATATTATATTTTAGCTCCTGATGAATGGAGATTAGCATGGTTTGCTCCCAAGCGAGTTATTAGAGATAAACACGGAACTTGGGATACAATTTATATTAATTTTGGTTTTATTGGAAATATTAGATATGTCCTTTTTAAGCATAACATGGAAAATAGACGCAGAAAGAATAAAGCTACTCAAAGCTCTCAAGATAATTTAAAATATATTCTCGAAGCTGTTCAAGGAGATATTAATAAAATCCAAAAGAAAGCCGAAGAGGAAATCAATAAAGCCAAAGAAGAAACAAATAAGATTCGAGAATCTTATTTAACCGAAGAATCTTATTTAAATAAAGAAATTGAATTAAAATCTACTGATAAATGGGAGAATTGATATGCTGGCATTAAAAATTTTTATGATTTTTCTTCTTGTTGCTTTAGCAGGATTTTTTGTTTCGTTTCTTTGGTGGCTTTTACTTGGTCCACTTGTTTTTAAAGGAATCTTTAAGGCTGATTTAGATGATATCAATGAAAAGCGTAAAAATGAAGAGTGCGTCAAGATGGATTTTGATAAATGGTATGATATCTTTTATTTAAATACTGAAAAATGGAGCTTAGGATGTCTTCCTTCTTGTCGCATTGATACGACCAGACAAAAATTTGGAGACATTATTATCACTTCTAACTATTGGAATCATAATTATTGTGTTAAAAATATTTATGTGGATTTTGGTTTTATTGGCAATCTAAAATATTCTCGCTGGCGTCATAAATATCTTAAAAACAAAAAGACTCAAGAAACTCAAGAAAAAGAAGTAAAAAATCTTAAATTTATTCTTGAAAGCGCTCAGGAAGATATTGAAATTCTCAAAAAGCAATCCGAGGAAGAAATTAACAAAGCAGCAGAAACCTCTAAAAAAGTTAAGGAAAATCTTGACAAACAAAAGTTCCAAAAGATGAAAACAGGGTATGATAATGACCCTCCAATGTACTCCATCTTTAGATATGATGACGTAGGGTTTTAAATAAAAGATTTCTTTTATTTGATTAAAATGCTAAGGAGAATAATTAATGTTTATTTGTTATGATAATTGCTTATTTAATTCCGATAATATTAACTTTATTAGAATTAATGAAAGAGATGTCATAATCGGCTTGATGGGTGAAAATCATATTTTGAAGTATGAAAATAAAGACCTTGTAAAAAAGGCTTACTCTAAAATTCGTGTTGCTATTACAAAGAATTCTTCTATCGTAGATATCTCTGAAAGCAAACTTAAGGAGGTAATCTAAATGATTATTTGTTATGATAATCAAATTATTAATTTAGATATGGGATGGAGAGCTATTTACCTTGATACTAATTTTGGCGATGCAGATTGGTCAGTAAACACTCCAACATATGCTGTTACTATTGAACTTACTGATAAATCTTCCTGTCGTTTGGGCGTTTTTGGAAAAAATGAGTATTGTTTAGCAAAAATGATGATGGACAAAATTAAAGAAGGGTTAGAGAACAATACCTCTTTCCTTAATCTTGACGAATATTTGGGAATTTGGAAAAAGAAATTAGAACAGGAAAAGGAAAAAGAAAAGGAAGCTAAGAATGAATAACGGTTTTAATTTAAAAGAAGATAGAATTACTTTTGACTGTATGCCGGAAGATATGCAAATGAGTGATGCAGGATTTAATGCTCTTATGGGAGGTACTATTCTTTGGGGATTGATTTGTAATTTCTTTATCTGTATATTCCTTGAAACACAGGTCTTTAGCTTTGTATCGTCTCATCCTCTTCTCTTTATTTTAGGATATTTTGCTTTGGCTTTTCTTGGGGCTATTATTATTAGTGGCACAGAAAACGCTGTAGTTGCTTTCCTTGGATTTAATCTTATTTGTTTGCCCATTGGAGCACTTCTAAGCGTTTATGTAAGCCAGTATACAGCGTTGAGTATTAGCTATGTATGTCTTCTTACTGCTATTATTGTAGTAATTATGATTATTGTTAGCACAGTATTTCCAGAGTATTTTTGTTCTCTTGGGCATATCCTTCTTGTATCTTTAATTAGTATTATTTTTATTGAGGGAATTTTAGTGTTCTTCCTTGGATACGAAGGTCATGTAATTGATTATGCAGTTGTAGCACTGTTTTCTCTTTATATTGGTTATGATTGGTATTGTTCTCAGAGATATGCTGCTACACCTTATAATGCCATTAGTTGTGCAACAGACCTTTATCTTGATATTATTAATATCTTTATTCGTTTGCTTGCGATTCTTGGCAAGAAAAAAGATTAAATACTTGACAACTCCTTATTCTTTTGATATTATTTAAGTATCAAAGATAAGGAGTTGAATTTTATGGAGAAAAAGAAATACACTTACGATTTAACTTTTGAGGAAGTTCTGGAAGAGATTTGGTATAAAAATTGTTGGTATCAGGGCAACAATTTTGCTGATGGTTCTGTTCTCGAAGTTACGCCTGATAAGGACATTTATGTAAAGACCTTTGTACGTACCGTTTCTCATTCTACTCGTGTATTTAGCTCCCCTCTCATCCTTACTAAGGGGGTTTATGAACAAATGTATCGTCGTGTATATACTCAACCTGATGCTGAAAGAAGAGTTTGATGTTATATCATCTTTCTTTTGAATTTGAATAGTGAATAGGGGGAACATTATTAATGGAACGCATTAAAAAGGGACGCAGAGAACCTACCCGCGACAAGAGAGAAAATTGCAACGTCGTAACCTCTCTTCTTGATGTCAATGGTAACAATATTATTACTGGCAATTTATATGAAATTAAGGGTAAGAATCATTCCTATATGGGAAGGGTGTTTTATAATAGGTACCAGAAAGCCTTTGGCGTTTTTATGGGTTGCTGGTATGGAGATAGGAATATCTACAATCCCGATAGTTATGGTAAATTCATAGCCATCCCTAAAGATAATGGCATGAAGAATCAAATTTTTCCTGTTGATGAGGTAGAAATGTAATATGAAAAACAAATATATTAAATCTAAAGTGGCTTCTTCCCCCGAAGCAAATTGGACTGATATAGATTTTTATTATTGTGTTAAACCTTTTTATAAGACTCTTGCTATGGCAACTTGTTCTCATTGTAAAAAGAGAGGTATCATCCGAACCACTATTAATGACGTTGGAATTGATGTTGTTGCCAGTTCTTATTGTCCCGCTTGTGGTGCTTTTATGAAAAATGGATGTAATTAACATAAAGAAACAGAACTTTACTCGGAGGACTTATATTAATGAATAATAAAGAACATCCTGATACCGTTTCTTATGGTGTCTATGAACAAGTTGCATGGGAGAGAGACCTTGTAGAAGACCAATTGCATACACTTGGCTTTGGAGTAGGTAGTAAAGTAACATGCAGGAAGAACCTTGTAACTACATATCAAAAAGATGGACGCTATAATATTGCTCGAATCTTTGAAGTTTGTTCTGAATGTGGAGAACAGTTACATTCAGATATGAATTTCTGTCCTTATTGCGGAAGGAAAATTATAGATGAATAATATTTTTTCTATGCCTGTCGGTCTTGGCGGGACAAGTACTGTTTGGCATAACGACACTAAAATTGGTATTTGTTTAACTTCTAATAACTCTCCTTTGCTTGGAAACTTTGTTCCTTTAAATGAAATTTCTGTTATGGATAATAAAGGGGATAATCCTTTGTCTGAAAATGAACTTAAAACCATTACAGAAATTAGAACAGATATTTATGAAATTAGCCCTGAACATGAGAGATATATGTTACTTGATGCCGACGAAGAAATTTATCTTGGGGAAAGAATAATTCATTTGTTTTATCTTTCTCATCGTGATGAATTTCTTGTAATCGGAATTAACTATTCCATTGCTAATCCTGAAAAAATTTGTTAATAAACCCTTGAAATAATCCTTTTATTTTGTTATAATTACTATATCAAGATTGAAAGGAGATAGAGCTGATATGAGCTTTTATCTAAAAGAAACCACAACTAACTCTTATATTCAGTTTGTTGGTAATCAGTATAGCTATATTTCAAATCCTGACAAGAAACATTTGTTTAAGGATGCTGACAAAGCTGCAAATATTGTTCTCAATCATTCTATTGTTGACAAGTTTTTGTCAAAGCGTGTGTTTTCTATTTATCATGCTGAAACCAACAGCTTGGTATATGATAAGCTTGTTTCCGATATCGCAAATAAAGGATTAATTCACTTAAATATTTCTAAAGCAGTTCTTAATATACAGGAAAGTTTAAGTGAAGCACCTGTTACAAGTGGAATCCCTATTGAAATGGAATTTAAGGATTCTATTTCTCCTACTGTTTCTCATTCTGCTTGCGCAAAAGCAATGATTGATGGTGATGAACTTCCTGTCAAAGATTCAAACAAAAGATATCAAGCAAGTGAATATTCCAGAAATAAGATTCTTCCTCCTTTGGAAGCTATGTCAAAGACTTTTGAAAATATCACTTCTGCTATTAATTCCCTTCCATCTAATGAAGATTTAGCAACACAACTGGGTGATTACAATGCTCAAGTGGTTGATATTCTTCACTACATTGAGTTCTCTCATCTTGATGCTTGTAGTGGCTATCTTACCTTCAAGAAGCTTCAAGATGTTCTCATTGCAAGACGTACTGTTAAAGAGCAGATGGAAATTATCAATAAGCTTGAAAATTGTGGCTTGATTGCTGAAAAAATTAATGCCGCTAATAATCAAGCTAAGAAAATTCTTGAAGAATCTCGTTCCTATTGTCCTCGTAGTAATATTGATATTTTTGATTGATATTTCCTACTAAAATTTAATAAATACTTGACAGCTTCTTTCTTACTTGTTATAATGTAACTACAATAAAGAAAGGAGCTGTTATTTTATGAAAAAGGTTGATAAAGTTCTGTGGTATCATCAGGAAGATTTGAGAAAAGATATCATTAAGGCTCTCTTTGGTGAGAATGCCACTCTCCACGAGGATTATATCGACTTCCATTATGATGATGATAATCGCGCTGGACTTTTTGTTAAGGTGCAAGATAAAGACCAGCCTAATCTTACTAAGACTTTTCGTATTATGATTGATGAAGTTGAGGAGGCGTTCTAATGGCTAATAAACCTGTACTGGGCATTATTGATTGCCCTTATTGTGGAAGAGCTAACATGGTCGGTTGGAATGGGAATTATAAAGTCCCTTGTTTTTACTGTCATAAAAAATATACCGTAAAGAGAACTCGTATGCGTAATACACAACCTCTTTTGGGGATTTCTGGTGATAAACCCTCTATTCCCAATGAAGAATGGTGATAACCCTACTATTTCTAAGGAGGAATTATAATGGATTGTAACAACACTCAAACTGAGGAGTTAACATACGCGAAAAATAAAGACCCTATGTATGATGATGACCTTCTCAAGAATAATCATTTTAATGGTCTTTCTTATAAGGAACTTCTTGAGCTTTGGGTAGCTCTTAAAGACTTTTACAAGCGTGGTTATATTCTGGATGATAGCCCTCTTGAACCTTATCGTAATAAATTCTGCAAAAGAAATATCAATGGACTCTCGAATATGCAAAGAGAATTGCTTACAATTCTTTCTGTCAAATTTATTGAACTTTCCCTTACAGAGCCTATGACTCGTTTTATTATTGATTTTAGTGAAAATGATAAACCTGTTTTGTAAAATTAAAAGGAGATAAAATATGATTGGTAAGCTTTATAGTGCTGAATATATTGAAGAACATTTCCCATGGTCTGTTCAAAAGTATGAAGACCAATATGGAGAACCTGCGACTTCTCTTTTTGGTATTCTTGTAAACGAATTTACTAAGAAGTTTGTTTTTGGAAATTATCATACAATCGGCGGACCTATCAATGGCAATCCCATGTCTCCATATAATGGGTGCTACATCATGAAAACTACTTTTTCTCAGTTTAAAGATAAAGATATTATTGTTCCCGCTGCTTTCTTTGAATGTATTAAAAGCAATTCTGAGGAAACTCTTTTTCCAAAAGAAGAAAAGAAGTCTCACAAAGTTACTGTTCGCAAGGTAACAAAGAAATAATATCTATGGAATGGTATACATTTATAGAAAAAATGCCCAAAAGAAACGAATCAATTTTTATTTGTATTTCAGGTGTAAATCGAGCGAAAGATAATAACGCCCCTATTTTAAACCCAACATACCAATGCGTTTTTGCAGGAACGTATGATTCTGTTGTTTTTTTACAAAACCTAATTTTAATTTCAGAGAAATTTTCTCCTACCAAAAAAACTATTGTAAGGCGTGATTATACAATTTGGGATGATTATGTTCATTGGGCAAGATTGGAATAAGCTGTGAAGTAATTATGGAATGGTATTCATTTAGAAAAAAGAAACCTCGTGTCGGAGAAATAATTCTTATTTGTCTTTCAACGGGCAAAGAAAAAAGTGCTGTTTATAGTTGTCGCTTTGAAAAATTTGAGCACCCTTTTAAATTTCGTTATTTTGAAACACGTCAACTCTTTAATCTTGCCAATGTTGAAATATTGCATTTCTCTAATCTTGTTTTATTTTCAGGAGATTATTCCTGCAACCATAGTAATTATGTAACTCTTCCTATGGACCCGTACAATTTCCATTGGGCAAGATTAGAATAAATTAAGGAGACTATTATGAAAATCGAAAATGCTATCGCTCATGTTACTCGCACTATTAAAGATTATAAGTCTCACCCTTTTGTAACTTGCACTCCTCTGTTTGAGCTTATGTGTGAGCAACTTGTCAGCCTTCTGGATTCAAAACAGAAACAAGGCTATAATTATATCTTTTTTGTTCATGATGGTAGAAAAGATAAATTTGGCTTTTATCTGAATAATTATATCTTGACTTTTTCCGATGTTAGACACGTTTATGATATTAAGTCTCAAAATTATTTTCAGATTGACGATGAATTTTCCGATGTAATTGATTTTCTCGATTTTGATTTCTGGTATTCTTATTGTCTGAACGATGATAGGATTCTTACTGTTGTGAAGTAAAATATGAGAGGAAAAAGAAAATGGAACCTAAGACTCAACTCTGCCCTTACTGTGGCAAAATAATGTCTGCTGACTACGATTATGACAGCTATGACGGATGGTTTTATACTTGCCTTAATAATTCTTGTCCATCAAAAGACATTAAGGTTTTAAAAGGAAAAGAAAATGAAGCCTACCAAGAAAAAGTTAAACTCTATAAAGAAAGATATGAAATGGTCATGAAAAACACCGTTATTGGTAGGATGCTTAATGATTTTAAGTGCGTTTATAGTGAAGAAGTACATGACGGATTACTCCCCTTAGAAATTAAAGAAATTTTATCTTCTGAGCTACAGAATCTTGCAAAGATGTAAAATAAAAACAAAGTTTTATTTTTGAACCTGTAAGAAATTTAATAAACCATTGACAATAACTCCTTTATATGATATAATATAACCAAAAAAAGGAATTAACAAAAATGGAATGGTATAGTTTTGAAGATAGATAGCCACGTATCGGAGAAGAAGTTCTTATACTTGAAGATATTCGATTTACGGATGAAATTTTTGGTGGAAACTACGGAGTTTATTCAGCAATATTCCAAGGCAAAAAATTTGATTGTTATGCAGATGAATATTTGATAACTTTAAGTAATTTTAAATCCTATCCTGACAAGTATCCTTGGGATTTTTCTCCTCGTGAGATTGATATAAATTTTGTTTTTTGGGCAAGATTACATTGAAAGGAGAATTTTATAGTGCTTAACATTAATGAAAAGTTTAACATCACTCCTATGCATGACACTATCCTAACTATCTACAGCGATACAAACGATACTTATTTGTGTTGGGATGCATTTGACAAGTATTATTACTTTGGTCAGAAAGATGATGATAATGTTATTTGCTGGTCTTCTCTTGAAGAGTTTAACAAGTTCTACGCTGTGGCTATTAAGAATCTTTCAATTATGAAAGCTCCAAATCTCGCTCCTCGTTGTGCTCTTCTTTATAAGAACAAGTAAAAATATATGATAAGAGTCTTATTTGTTGAGATTAAACCCTTGACAAGTAAGACTTTTTGTTGTATTATATTAAAGAATAGAGGTGAAAATATGGCAATGAAAGTAACTCCTTCCGAAGCAAATGTTATTAACGCAGTAGATGTGATTGAACATATTTTGGGGAGGGGTGGATTGATTGAACAAAACAAAGATGTATTGTTAAAACCAATTCTTTTTAATGAAATAACTCTTGATGTATTATTTCAATATCGTGAGTGGTTTTTTGCTTTTGTTCCTACTTATGAGTATCTTTTAACTTTAAAAAATCCTCGTAATTTTTACCTTTTTCCTGATAAACAACAAATCGTATTTAATAGTACATTGCTTGACTGCCAAAAAGAAAGCTTCTTAGTTTCTTATACTAAAAATTATGATAAAATTGTTCTTGATTACGGTTTACGTCCAGAACAGTTACACCAGAAATACCTTGAATCAGGAATTACTTTATTTGAAGACACTGATAAATTAATTGTAGATTTAAAAAAGCAAAATAAAAAAGACCTCTTTATTTTCTTATATTATACTGTGCAAAATATTTGGAACGCTGTAAGTATAATTTGGGCTTTTAGAGATTTAATAAAAGAAAGCTATCCTATAGCTACAATGCTTAATGGGAGTTGTTTTGGTACTCACGTTACTGACCTTACTTATTATTCTACAAGTGAATTGAAAGTCTATGAAAACATTCTAAGGAAAAATAAATTTGATTGTAATCTTTTGCCTATTACACGAATTAGCAGGGACATGGAAAAGTGTATTTATTATCACGGTTTTAATGAACATGGGGATGATTATTAATGGAAAATAAAACAATTACTTATGGGGATATTAAAAAACAGTTTGCTTCTTTCTTAAAGATTCTTGGTGAAACTCCTTTTAAATTTTTCTTTGACAATAACGAGGTTTGTCCTGATAAATTTGCTGTATTGTTTAATTATCTTAAACCGACTCTTCCAATACTTCCTTATATCACTATGCTCAGAACTGAAAATCCTTATGTAGTTGTTCCATTTTTCGTGAATAATCCTTTTTTTGACTATGAAAAGGACAAAGATGGATTTAAAACAATTAAATTTAATTCTTGGGTTGGTTATTATACTGGAATGAATACTTCTTTTAATGCAGATTTCATTGTTAAAAATGACGCCATTAAAAATTATAGCCTAATGTACAAATATCTCAAGGTTTTAAAAAATTGTGTTTCAATTATAGATGATTTTTTTCTTATGCTTGATGCACCAAAAAATTATCTTAATCCTATTTATAAAAGTATTTCTGCAAAAACTATTAAAATTTTAAATGAATTATTGGAATTTTATGGCAATTATATTTTGGTGAAAAAGAAGGGTATAAGTCGATATCCAGCAAATGACAGGATTTATATTCAGGCCACTCAACCAAACACCCAAGTTGTTTATATTTTTGATGGTAATAATCCCCTCTTCCCTATTACTGCCGATTTAACTCTTGCTAGAGGTGGAGAAGGAACTAATTTGTTTGAAACCATTCGTCCCACAAGATTTAATAACATTGCCGCTGAAATCATTGGGGGAGAAATTGAAAGAGAATTTGACAGAACTTTGCGTGATAATGCTCATAGAACTGTTGCAGAATGTACTGAATTATTGAGGACAGCTACATGATTTATTTAGATATGTATGGCATAGATGAATATCAGGCTGAAAAGGCAAAAATTCTTTTTAAGGGAGAGAAGCCTAACAGATATAATATTATCCAATTTATTGCGGCTATGACTTGCTTAGTCAAGGATTTGGAAAATGTAGATTTTGGAGAAGCAGTTTATAGGAAACCTCAGAGTAAAAATGATTGGATGATTCTTTATAGCATTTCCAAAAAGTTCGATGCTATCCTTGAATATTATAATGAATTGATTGTATGGCAACCAAGTTGGTTTATGTCTCTTGTTAGTAATGCTGCATCATGGAGAGCAAGAACGCGAGGAAAACTGCCGCAGCCTTTTACGTATCTTAATGATGACGCCTGTTACGAGGTAAAATTAAATAGTTTCAATATTACCATGTTTACCATTGTTGATATAAGTACTAATTTTAAAGAGAATGAGATTCTTATTAATAAAGCATTTGAACGCGCATTAAACTGTAAAAATAAAAATTGCAATAGTTATTTTACAGGTTTAAGGTTTTATATTACTCGTTATTGGAACAATTTACAATTTGCTTTTGCTCTTCTTAATTATTTAATAATTCGTGTTACTCTTGATAAATATGATGAAAAAGCTTGCATTTGGCGCACTTTGAAACAACATAATATTATAAATAGTCCAGAAAATTATAATGAAATAAGACAAACAATGGTTGCAGTTCATAAACTTCATTTGTCTATTAATGCAGTTAATTCAATATTGATGTTTAGGTCTTTTGCTTCCAGTGAAGCAAGAGCACTTAATAATTATTACAATTACTGGATTTAAAATAAAACAATTTAAAAAAGGAGATAACTATAATGCCTAAGTCTCGTATGGCACGCAATTTCAAAGCTCGAAAGGGCATTTCTCGTAATTACACACTTCTTGCTCGTCAAAAGGAATTTCCTAAGTTGACTTGTAAGAAGAATCTTCCTACTCCTGATACTAAAGATAGCGATAATCCTAATGATGTCAAGTACATTCTTAAGGAAAATGATACCCAGTGTGCTATCTTCTCTACAGAGCTTAAGTCTCAGGATAATCACAAAGACCCTCTTTATTTGATTGTGGGTGCGCTTACTGGTGCTCTTCTTCTTACTGACAAGGAAATTGAAGAGTATTTTGATTTGACTCCTATGATTGATAAGAAGCTCACCCTTAAGAACGCTCCTTATAAGAATACTGGTGTTAAGATTGAATATGACACTAATGATATTCCTACAGATATTGTTGACTTTAAGGGTGCTCCCATTAAGTAAAGGAGAATAATATGAAAAAGAATGATTTCCCCACTAACCCAGTAGCTTTTGCTCAATATGTTTGGGAAAATATTGAAGTTGGAGACACGTTGGTTGATAGACTTCGTAATTTTTGGCAAGTAACTTCCTTCGTAAGTGATGGCAATCGTAGAGTAAGAATTAACATTAGTTGTACTAACAACGAATATTTTACGGGTTGTTATAACGGGGATAAAAAGAAATTAACTCGTTTTGACCTTGCTTCCAAGCAATATATTTATATTGACAACACCGTTGTTCTTATTCCTGATGTTGAAGATTGGAATGTTAAAACCTTTGTTCAGAACTATAATACTCTTTGGAATATTCTTGATGTATTAAAGATTCTAACAAAAGAAGAATGCTCAGATATTTTTTCTATTTTTTATTTAACTCAAGAAGCTGAAAGAGATTTAGAGAAAAAGAATAAGAAGCTATCTACTTGCAGAACACTTGAAGATTTAAAATCCAAATTCTCAGAATACGATTTAGATGGAGACAAGATTCGAGAAAAATGTGTTAACTGTCTCCCAAAAGAGGACAAAAAAATGACCGAAAACGAAAAAAATTACTTCCCTAAAAATAAGGGTAAAATGGATATCGATACCCAATTAAAATCCGCATTTTATTCGCAGGAAGATTTGGATGCCGCTCTTGAAAAAATTGGTGACTTCCTTGAAACCCATACAAATACTGCTAAAAATAAGTGTAAAGAATCCGTTAAGAAAATTGCTGGCTTCTCCGATGAAGATTTGGATGAAATCTGTACACGAGTGGTGGACACTTTTTATTCAGCTTCCGATTTTTCTAAGAAAACCTTCGACGAATTTAAGAGCTGGATGAAAGAAAAGTACAAGGATTACACAAAAGAAGTTAAAGAAGAACCTAAAACTGAAAATGTTAAAGTAAATAATAACCAGTCTATTGTTACCGTCAATAATAATGATACGGATACTGGAACGCATAAGGTTGGTAGTACTGATACAGAACAGCCGAAGCCTGTCTTTAAGCTCGGTGATGTTGTCTATACTAAGGGAGAATCTGTTGGCTATATTTCTCGTATTGGGTATACTGATAGATATTGTTATTATTATTGGACACCAATTATCGTTTCTTCTAATGATAAGACACTTAATGACGAAGAAATTGGCTTAACTTATCCTTATGAAACCCATTATAAGCGTATCGGTAACTATCTTATGTCTGACCTTAATTGCGTTAAGGAAATGGCTCGTATTGATTCTGTTTATAAGTTAAGTGAAGATAATTTTAAGAAGTTTCCTTTCCTTGATAAATATCTAACTGACCTTAAAGATAAAGAAAATAGTACAACAAAAGAAAATAGTACAACAAAAGATAGCCTAACACCTCCACTCAGCAGAAAAACTGGTAATGCTTATTCACTTCCCAAGTATCTTAGTAAACTTAATCTTACTGGTTCTGCTTATTATGAAACAAATACTAAACTTACTATGGACATTGTTCGTAAGCTGAATGAAGTTATCGCAGCCCTTGATGATATTATTTTGTATCATCTTAATGAAGCTCAAGAAGAACGCAAGAGGCAACGTGAAGAAAGATAATATGTAATTCATTTAAATAGTAATGAAAATAGCAATAAAAGAAGAGTCATTTTGGCTCTTCTTTTTTATTAAATACTTGACTTCTGCTTTGTAATTTGCTATACTGTAAATACAAAAAGAAAGGGAAGGAAACTGGTGAAGCAATATGTGCAAAATTTGCCCTCAGTGCGGTGCTATCGCTCTTCTTAAACCAATTTATGATATTACCCCTCATACCCCTGATGAAGAATATGATTATCTTCCTATTATTGGCTGGAAAATTGTTTAATCTAAAGGAGCTAAAACAATGAAAACTAATTATTATATTGTTATTCCTCTTAAAAAAGATGAAAAAAGATGTTACTTCCTTTGCACTGATACGTTTATTGGAGACTATTTCCTTGAGCCAGACAAATTTCACGCAATTGTTTTTTCCAGTGAAAATTCTGCTCGTGATTGGATGAAAAATAATCTTCTTTGTCTTTATTTAGCCGAAGTAGAAAAAGAAAGGTTTGCTTGGGATAAGTACTATATCTTGAAAGAAACTTGGGAAGTAATTGAATCATAATTTATTTTAAACTTGTTTATCTCATATCGGATAAACAAGTTTATTTTTATTTTAAATTGTACTTGACAACTTGACTTTTCTATGTTATACTATATATGGGTTAATAGAATTTGCCGTATTGTGCAATTATTAATACTACTTATGTAAAGGAGATAATTTATGGCTGATTAGAAATAGAGCCTTTATCTTAGAGTTTAGGAAAAACTATCTAATGTTTCTACTGTTAATAGTTATAAAGAACTTTGTAAATTGCTGGATGAACCTGATTATTCTCGTCCTTCAAAAGCTGCTCAACTTAAAAAACAAGAAAAAGAATGGAAGAAATGTTTTACATGGAGAAGAAAGAAAGAAAAATATACTTCAATAAAAATAGTTTCTCCTGACGAATATTATTTGGCTATTTTAAAATAGCTTTATCAAAATAGCTCTATTTGGGCTTTCTTTTCTTTTTTGAATGTTTATAGTCAATATACTAATAACGCAAGACTTTGTGTTTCTAAAGGAGATATTGCTTTAGCCGTTGGTTTACAAAACGAAAACTATAAAGATTTTCATGTTTCTTCTTATAGCTACGGTAGAAGATTAGAAGAATATACTTTAGGTTTAAAAGATTCTAAATATCCTTTTGTTACTACTCCTAAAAAAGAAATTAGAGAACAAAGAAAAAAAGACGATGAATCTGCTTACGGTTTAACTAAACGTACACAAAATTTACTTGATGATTATGATTCTCATACTTCTAAGCAAAATTATTATCAAGTTGAATCTATGTTAAACAAACTTGAAGAAGAAGGCGCTATTCTTCTTCACAAAACCTTTGTGGGAGGATTTATTGATAAAAAAGCACTTCCTTTTGATGCAGATTATTCAACTATATATGAAGAAAATGGTAATTTTTATTTACCTGTTAAAAATGGAGAACCTTTATTAGTTACTTATTATGAAAGAGCTTTAACAGATGAAGAATTGGCTAACTTCCTTAACTTGCGTGGTTCTATAATGGTTGATTTAAAATGTCATGGATTATCAGAAGTTTTCATTTCTGGTCAACAAGATGACTTTAACAAAAAACTTTCTAAATCTTAGTTAATAGAATTTGGTGCTTTATTTATTTACCCTTCTTATTTAATAAATTATTCTTCCGACCTTGTAGCATTAAATCAATCTTATTATAAAACTCTTATGGCTAATTTTTATAATGAACAGCTACTTAAGAAAAATTTAACAGCTAATAACAAAGAAACACAACAAAAAATACTTAAACTAAAAACTGAGAGATAGTCTAAAGAAAAAGGCAAGTGCCGAAATACTTTTACTAAGCATGATGGAACTATTGTGTTTTCTGATAAAAAAGAAGAAGAAGCAGTATAGCTTTCGCAATATTATGAAGCTTTCTTATACGAAAAGCTAAATAAAGACCTTATTCAACTTAATTTAGATAAACTTATACCTCAAAATCTTGAATCTCTTTCTTCTAATTCTACAGAAAAAAGCTCTACTTGGGAAAGCTTGTTTAATAAATCTTGGACTAAAATTAAAAATACCGAAAATTATTAGAAAAATTAGATTACGGTTCCAGATACATAACTCGTGAGCCTCTTTAATTGTCATTTTTCCCTTATTTTTTCTATGTTCAATTTTTTAAAAGTGTCCTGACTTTCGTAAGTATAATAATTATTTATAATAATAGAGAAAGTCAAGACACTTTTAAAATTTTTTTAGTAGATAAAATAAGGCTTTAATGAACTTTTTAGAGGCTCAAGAGTTTTTACTTCGGCACCGTTATTTTAAAAACCACACGACAGAAAATGAAAGAAAGGTTAGAGTTTGTTGAAGTGAGCCTTGCGAACGATTACAAACTCTTACTCCTTTCTTCATTTGGCAGTCGTAACCGCGAGAGGATGTTTGCATTATGAAAGAGAGAGCATTAGCGACGGACGGAGCGTAATGCGACCATCTTTCATAATGATACAAACACCGCATCACGGTGGATTATCGGCGAAGCGCCCTCGTAATTATAAATAATTACTCAAAAGCACCTTTGTAATAATAACAAGAAATCTTTATTAAACTATTGACTTTTTGCTCTATATCTGTTATTATATCTATGCTGAGAAAGATAATTGATAAAATATAAGTATCTGTCTTTCGTAACACCAAAATTCTGGAAGTTCTTATGTGAAGTGGAGTGCTTGCACGAACACTGAACTTAGAACTTCCCCTGTGAATGGAGTTTGTATTATGAAACATATAATGATATGAATGTTTTCATGAATTTCTTTAATAGAGATGCTAAAAAATTTCTTGATAACGTGCTTGATTAAAAAAATAAAGGATGTGTAATTATGGGTTCTATTCTTACTCATACGTTTGGTACTTATACTGTATTTCGTACTATTCATTCTATCTATGAGAATACTAATGAGGTCGCTCCTTGTATCGTAGCTTTTACTCCTTGTGATGATATGATGTTAAGTCCTAGTACTATGGAGTATGAACTTCAAGATGTATTTGATACTTTTGATTATCTTTTGAAAAATCAGTTTGACTTTTTTGCTAAGTCTGCTATCTATGAAGGTAATTCTTCTCCTTTGAGTATTTCTGAACTTATTAATAAAGTTATTGAAATTATGGAAAAGAATTATAATTTTTATAGATGTAGTATTGAAATTGTTAAGCCTATTGAAAATGTTTATATTGAAAAACTAACTGGTATCCGTGATATCAATAAAAATAAAGAAATTAAGAAAGTTAATATTCAGTATGTTGACGGTATGGTTACTGATATTGATAGAGAAAAGGCTAAGAAGTTAATTGAGGCTGACAAAAATAAAATTTCATCAAATATTAAAAAGGAGTAATAAAAAATGATTACTTATTTTAAATTCAAAGATATGATTGATATTACTTATCATAGTAATACCGATACTTTGTATTTTTCTTTTTCTGATGATTATCTTCAAAATAACTCTCCTTTTAAGAATAGCAAAGATTATATGCTTGAGTATGAAAAACGTACCACTGATAATCTTGATGACTTAGAAAACAATATCGTTAGTATTATTCTTAAATTGCCTTATGATTGCGAATTTGGCTATAACTCTGGTTGTTATATTGAACATTTCGTTAGTAAATTCAATAAGAAAATCGGTGTTTATGACTATGACTGGGATAGTTACTTAAGAGTCTTTAAGAAGCAACCTTTGCTTAAGTTTACTAAACTTATGATTGATAATAGTGATTGTGAGCAGCGCTCACGCGCTAATAATATCAATGATGAGTATGATGTTATTTCAGCTCTATATCTTATGTGTAAGAATCCTAACTTTGCTACATTGGCAGATGCAGGATTTAAGCTTATTAATATGACAGAAGAGGGTTAAAAAATGTCTGAACGTGTTTATAATTTTCAGGATATCCTTTATGTTACTTATGATAGTGAAGAAGATTTCAAACATCACTTGATTGTTGATAATTTGGCTATTGATATGACTTGGGAGTATTCTCGTGAAAATGCTCCTTATGATTTGCTTAAGGCTGTTGAATTTTGTAACCGTGTAGACAATGTTGTTTATAGAGGTTATAAGTATAATCAAGATAGCAGTGTTACTTTTACTACTGGCGTTACTTTTTTGAATTTTACACAGACTGTTCAAGATGCTGTTGATAATAAGAATGGTTGGACTATGAAGGCTTTGGCTGAGTTATTTGAGTCTCTTCCTTTGTCTAAATTTACTTCTCTTATTCAAGTTTGCAGTGATGGATTTTTTCTTGATAGTACTTATGCTGTTATTTCTTGTCTATATACTTTGTGTAATGGTTTGACTGTTCCTTTGGTTACTGAGAGTGGGTTTAAGTTGGAAAAGTTTACTATTTCCTAAGTGGTATTTAATAAAAGATATGGAGTGATATTTAATAAAAGATATGAATAAATTAATTAAAATTGCGTATTTACTTGCAAGTTTTTTCTTCTTGTGTATGTATGGATATGTTTACTATTATTTGTTTTTAATGAAATAAAAAAGGAAAATAAGTAATATGGTTATTATTGGTATTATTTTTTGTTGTGTGTTAGCTCTGACTATTGCGGTTGGAATGTGAAAGGTAAATATAAAGGTTGATGTGATTTGAATGAATAAAGAAGAAAATAAGCATCGTTTACGCGATGAGTATATTAAACATAAAAAAGAACAGTTTGCAAAAGGTTTGGAAAGGGCTTTTGTAGATAATAATTTATATGTTATTATTTTTACTGATAACCAACAAAGCATGAGTTTTAATGGTACTTATGCAGATTTAAATAACTGTCTTAGTTTCGCTAATAAGTATGATACCAGAATTAGTCTTTTAAAAAAACTTTTTGCTAATGAATTAACTTATTATGGCAAATCTATTGATAAATGGATAAGTTATAAATGTAATCATTTTTTGCCTGATGGAAGTGTGTGTAATTGTAATACTTTTTATATTTGGGGTAATTATTTTGTTTGCTCTAATTGCTTTGCTGAACATCTCGTAAGTGATTATACTGCTACTTTTAAAAATAAAGAAGATAGTTTAAATTGTGAGCATCGCTCACGCGATGATAACGAATTTAATTATGATACTCCTATGATTAAATGGCATAGATTTGGTATTGTTAGTAAATATGAGTTTAATAAGTTTATGAAGAATTGTACTAACCCTGAACAGAAAGTATACTGGTAAATAAATTTACCAGAACAGGAGGTTTACTGGTAATGGATAAGATTACTTATTTGAGAAAGACTAAAAAGAAAATTAAGGAAGAATATTTAAAAAAGTTGCATGGAATAGATGAAATTTTTAAGAGTGAGAATGTCCAGATTGCAATTTATGTTGGGAAGAATATTGTTTGTAATAATTTTCATCATGCTATTAAAAATGATGGGACTGTTTCTTTTGAAATTTATGAATTGAAGAGTTTATTGAGAGGTAAACTTATTCATCCTTCTGATTGGTTTATTAGTAGATGTCCTAAGTGTGGATGTTATTTATACTATCCATGTGCAAGCACAAGTAAAGGTTATCCTGAGTATAATAAACATGGCTTTTGTGGTATATGTGCTAACTGTTTTGAGGAAAGATTGATTGAGAATACTAAGGCTATTAATTTTCCTACTGAAAAATCTGGCCAGCTTGTGAATTATAAGTATTATATTAAAGCTGGTACTATGAATAGAAATGAGCTTGAACAGTTTATGAAAGAACTTTGAAATAGAAAGTATTGCAATGGCACTTTAATGAGTATTGATAAGGATTTGAATATGTTAGAATTATGTGATACTATTGATAGCAGGGGATAAAAAGTTTGAAGATTGATTTCTGTTTGGGGTAGGAAAAATAAGGAGAAAAACATATGTAGATACATTTTGGACAGGGTGTGCAGATATTGGATGGGTGTGTAAAGTTTTTGGGGTGGTTTTGAGATAGTTTGAAGAATGAAATGGGATTAAGGCTTGAATTGTATGAGGAAAATTGAGGTGTCTTGACAGTCAATATAGATTAGATAGATATAGATAGCAAGATTCTTGTGAAAGTTTGAATGAATTACAAGAAAGTTGTAAGGTTTGAGAAGGAATTATTGTTAAACGATAATTTTGTTTGAAGAAAAACATTTCTTGGAATTTAAATAACTTGTGAACGGTTTTTGAAAAACCGATTAGAGGATTTTGGGAAACTGGTCTGACGTCTCGAAGGCCAATTTTGCCCATTTTCCCATTCTGGTGCTCTTTTAGGTAAGGAGAGGTAGGCACAAACATAATTCTTTTTTCAAAAAAATTTACAAAAAGTTCATAATTTATTCATAATCCAAACAAACCTTCCCAAAATGCCCAAAAATTAGCATTTCCTCTCTCATGCCAAAAAAATTACAATCTGTAACCAAAATCCCATTAACTTCTTGACAACACCTCCTTCCTATGTTATAATACTCTCATGGTTGTATAAAGTAGGTAATAAACATTATTGCCAACGACCTAAGCGTTAAGGGTATGTAATTATAAATATCCGTAATTTATTATTACATGTCAAATAAACTTAAGGAAGGTAACAAGAAATGAAAAACAAGAAATATACAATTAAATATAGCAAGCCTAACCATAGCAACACAAACACAAACACAAACACGCACACCCCCACACATGAGACACAACTCACAAATACACATCCTCTAATTAAGACAAGTATTCGTAAAGCGATTGCAACTTGTCTCACATTCAGTTTAATGGTAAGTGTGGTAGGATATGCTCAAGCCTTAAATAAAACAGGCGAAGATAATGTTTCCGAAGATAATGCTTCACCCCTGAGCGAAACTGAAATCTTATCTCCTCATTCATCGCGCGAGCGATGCTCGCATTATATCGCCATTAAAAATTTTCAAACACAAAAAGAAAATTATTGGGACATAAGCAATATCGAAAACATTGGTCCTGATAGAATTTTTTATGTGGACATGAGTAAGATGGTTGAGAACGATGTTGAAAATAATGATGAGCCTGTTTATATTTTTTCAGACATGAGCGTACAGTATTCGGAAAACAAAAGTCCTGAACCTAAACAGTCTGAACCTGAGCACACAGAATCCTCAACTTATCGCTACGCATATTTAATTCATCTGACTGATTCTGAACGTCATGTAGTAGAGAGCATTGTAGCTGGCGAGAGTGGCAATCAGCCCTTTGATGGTAAAAAGCTCGTAGCTCAAGCCATTTATAATGCTATGCTTAGAGATAATATATCTCCCTCACAAGTAAGAAAGCAATATTCTTATAGTGGATATAAGGACATTGATGAATTTGAAAAAGAATGTCTTAAAGCCTATGGCAACACGAATGCTGCTGATGAATGTAGACAAGCAGTAAAAGAGATATTCGATAATTATAGTATGCCTACAGATGATTTTGTATTATTCTTCTATGCTCCTGCGCATAGTAAAGGTACATGGCATGAAAATGCTAAAACTTTAAAGCCTATTACTTATGTAAATGAAGATGGAAGCACTACTAATTATATTGGTGGTCATAAATTCTTTGCTTTAAAGGATGAACCTATAATCAATTATACCAGAGAAGGTTAATTATTCTTAATAAAGTTAAGGATTTATAATAATATAATTTATTTGTAAGCAAGCTTAGGACTTGAGTACGGTCTGAATATAGTTTTAGTATATTTTGGATATATTTTAATTCTAAAATATGGCGAATTTAATTTAGACTGAAAAGTAATTATAATTATAATTAAATTAAAAGAAAAAGCAAAAGAAATAGGAAAAAATAAAAACAAAAAGAAAATAAATAATTTAATTATAATACATTACAAATACAAAAGTACAAAGCTACTAAAAATTAGTAGTATACTTTTACCTAAATGATGATGCAACAAAAAACAGAACGAAATTTGTAAGTAATTAATATATAATTAATCCATAATTTTGTTTAGTTGTATATCTATTGCTCAAGTATGCTTTATACAACCTAATGATGTCTGTAGCAAGTCAAGAAAAGTTATTAAACTCTTGACAAGCTACAGGCATTTTGTTATAATAATTAATATAAAGAATATGAAATGTAAAGAGAGGTGCATGTGATGCCAAGAGGTAGACCGAGGAAAAACCCGTTGCCTGTTACTGATACTGTCACAACAAACTCTAGTGGGGATGTTGTAAAGGAAGTCTCTAGTGAGACTACCAAGACAGAAGATAGCAATGAAATGGGAGTAGAAGTAGGAACTGTAAATAAAGGTAGACCTAAGAAAGATGACACACCTCGATGTGTATGTTGCAAAGAACCTGTTTATTCAGGGCGTAGATTAAATCTATCTTTGCTTACAACACTTGCATCTTATCATTTTGCTGTAGAGGAAATGCAGCCTTACATTTGTAGTAGGTGTGCTTCTGATTTAGGTGAGGTTATTAATAAATGGCTCATTAAACATGGAGCAGAAGTTAAGCCATACTATAAGCCAGAATATATGGCTAAAAAGTATGATGAGAATTTAAATAATTCAACTAAAAATTTAAAGGAGGATAATTCAAATGGCTGAAACCAGTATTGATTTCATTCATGGAGAAGATGTTGCAGTATGGAGTTCTGATTATTTTACTGTAATTAGAATTATGGAGGAATATCTTAAGAATTATCCTGACGAAGTAAGTGTTGTATCTGACTACAGTGACAGTGATGGGCAGAACAGATGTTTGACTATTAAGATTCCTGCTAAGTGGATGAGGAATCCTAAACCTCCCAAGAGTCGCAATTTGACTGAGGAACAGAGAGAAGCCATGAAGGAACGTGGCAAGAGAATTGCTGCTTCAAGGTGGGGGAATAAGGAATAACAAGAAATAATATGTAGATACAAAAAGACCTGACTTTTATAAGTTGGGTCTTTTTTGTTTTACTGGGTGGACTTATAGCTAAATTATTTATATTTAAGCTTCAATTTTGAAAGATAGCGGTAAAGTGGTATAATTTGATGGGCGTGAATTGAAATTGATTTTAAGATAAAGTTTATAAAGAATTAATTATAAATGAAATTGGAGGATGGAATGACGGAATAAAATTGCTGGATATTTATATTTACTGAATATTTCTTGGGAAGAGATGAAAGTAGCGAAGCGGGAAAAAAGTTCTCCCCTTGGTGATTAAAAAGACCTCCCCCGTTGTACTTTAAAAAGGGTGGGTGGGTTGGGAGGTTAAAGTGAGAGAGAAACATAGTGGGACCTTCGCATCCGACGAACCTGAAAAAGTTTTGCCCTTTAATGAGGGTTTATTGAAAGGAAGGCGTTTCTCCTTTCGATTACCGATTTTTAATTTTCTGGGGTGGTGGTGGGGAAAACCAAAAAAATCTCCCCCGTGGAAATTAGAAAAATCTCCCCTTGAATAAGGAAAAAGCTCTCCATTAAAAGGGAGATAGATTCTCACTGAGTAAGAATCTTAACTTATAACCACTGAGTAGCTATAAGTGCTAAGAAGTCTAACCCACCCTCCCTACCAAGACTTCACTTAACGAACACAAATTGAGGCGATATCCTCATAACGAACTACCTCATAGTCTTCGTGATAATTGCTACGGAGATGAATTTCCTGAAGTCGTTCATTCCATGTTACATAACCACAAAATTTTTCAGTACCATCTTTAAGATAAATAATAGTCATAGGATACTCCCTTGCTACCTTTCTCCAAAAATATTTTTGTTGTTCGCAGAAATGCTTGTAGTCACATTTCTCATCCCTTCGATGGTATTCTTCATAATACTTTTTAGCCATAGCTAAAGAGTCGATAGATTTACCATCTTTAAACTTTCTTGCTGCTAAGATTGAAGTTTCATCCATTTTAGCAATTCCAATGAATGCGAGAATTGTAATAGGAATTACAATAAACCAAAACAAAGGAACTCCTGCAAACAGACGAATCAGAATTGCAATGGGAAGACCAATTGCGAAGTAAGCCAAAGTATCACAACCTTTCTTTAATTTTGATTATGCTTAGGCTTCAACAGTAATTTTTCCTCCTCTCTTTTCTTTAACTACCTGAGCATAATCCATTTCATAACACCAAATAGAGCCATTGTCATACAAAGGTTTAACAATGACGCTATCAGGATTTAACAAATTATCTCTGACATGATTTACTTCCTTCATAGAGAAGAAATAACGAGCGGTTTCATCCTTACGCTTGCGCATACAAACTTTGTTGAAATGACAGATGCACTCTGTAAAGTAAGAGTCAAGCATTTCAGACATGACTTCGGCGAAGATAGCCGCAGAAGAGATAGGAGCAATGTTGTTGTTAAGATTCTTTTTCATGACAATAAATCCTTTCTAAAATAAATAATTTAGTTGTTGAAGTTGATTTGTAAGAGAGGGGAGATTTCTCTCCCCAATCTCACACTGCCATTAAGATTTGCCAATCATCCAAAGAATGAATACAGCAATTTCGAAGCAAAGCAAATATCCTTCGATGGTTATACGCCTCACCTCCTTTCATTAGATTTCAAGGAATCTACATATACATCACCTCCTTTCAGTCATCATCCTCATAATCTAATGCCTCCAACTCTTCATCAGACAACTTCCAATTATCAGGGAAATTATCCCAAAAGGTATAATTCCTATATTTGTCAAGAAGTCCGATTTTCTGAAGCTCTTTAGCTTCTGCATCCGTATTACGTTCATAATACGTATACATGAGATATTTAGTTTGAGATTGAGTTTTACAGTACTCAGCATAATACTTTTCTTTAAGTTCTTTGTTATACCTCCAACTCCACATTTTTTGGTCGTGTTCTCTTTTGGTTTCGTTAATAATGTTCGTTGTTAAGACATCACTATAACGATACTTGTGAAGAGAATCCCAAAGAATTCTTTGTTGAGGAGTTAAATCATCTTCAAGATGACCACGTTTAACTCTTTGCTTTCTCTCAAACTCTGCCTGACGTTTTTGCTCTTCTTCCTTGCTTTCGTGAATTGCTCCACCAATCGCAAGGATGATGGGGATTGCCAGCAGAAAAACGACAGTAGTTGACAAAGCATTCCCGAACAAACCTTGATTAAAGATTGCTGTTCCAAGTAAACCCATGAAAAATGCGAATAAAGCATACAGCATTACATCACCTCCTTTCTTATTATAACATTAATGCTGCTGGAATACAACAGTTTTCACCTTCTTATTCCAACATTTCTGACAAACTGTACAAGTGACAGTCTTATCATGCTGGTTAGGACAAGTCGTATAATTCTTGGGGAATTCAGGATTCTTAGACTTATCCTTAAAATCAACATAAGCCACAGGAAGGTTGTACGGATTAGGAACAACCCAATCCTTATCCCATGCAGAGAAGATAATGTTTAAGTTTTTAGGAAGCTTTTCATTTTCAGAAAGCCATTCATTCACGATAAAATACTTCTTCGTAAATGCCATAAACTTAATTTTGGGATTCTTCAAGGCAATGTTAACCATTCCGTCGAAGAAATCGTAATCAGGAATATCACCAGCGTCAAAAAATCTACAAAGTCCAAGACCAGAATGTTTGAGCTTAAAGTCAACCTGATTCCAAAAATCCTCATGGTCGTTATTATAAATACGAAGATTGCGCAGATACGAAGCCTGAACGACAGCAATCTGCTGACAACCTTTCATACAATAACAACCATCCTTCTTACAAGGCGCATCTTCACGACAACAACAAGTAGGAACTGCTAAATCAATGACTCCCGTACCAGTCTTAGAGTTCTTGGTAGTCATGTGAATTTCATTCGTTTTCATAGAGAGATGCTGAATGTATTCCTCACGAGACATGGTGAATTCCTTCTTGTTGTTAACAGACTTAGCCATAGTTAAAACTTCCTTTCAAAAATAAAATATTTGTTAGTGTGTTAGGGACTATATATTAACAGTACTCATGGGTAGTTTTACTTTCATCCATGGTACTGATTGCTTTAGTGGAAAGACAGTAACAGAAATAAATTAACATTACGCACACTCCTTTTCAATTTCTTTGATGTGAGATAGCATGGAATTTACAACATGGACAAAATTATGCGTATAAGAAAGCGCATAATGATTTTTCCAATCACGACTATCCCAAATCCATTTGATAGAAAGCTTTTCAGTTTTGGGATTATAGATAGTCATTATTCCCAAACATCTTTCAGGACTTTCATCAAGAACATCAACTTTGGGAGGGTAGAACTCGATATAATATCTATGTTCTACATTTGCCCAAGGGGTAAAAATTTTAAATTTGCCGTACTCGTTTTCGAGGTTGGTACGAACAGAATGAAGATTTAAGGTTGCCATAATTATACTCCTTTCAATTTTAAACGGCTTAACTTAAATGATATAAGACTTATATTTTTCGTTTGTAAGCACTTTCTTTTTAATCACATCCTCTCTACTCATGATATAAGATTCAATAGGCTTATTCCACTGCCAACAATCCTTGCGAGTTTCCTGACCAATGCAAGATTTTGTTCCCTCGTAAACAGTAATAAAGAAAGGTCTATACTGATTACGAAGCATTTGAGAAATACGTTTCACCTCCGTCCAATCACAGATTACATTAAGAACGTTTGAGCAGATGAACACATCTGCATTGGGAAAGCCATAACCCTCATCAGGATAGTTTCTATACCCATCAGGATACCAATACGGGTCATACCCAATGTATTTGATATTCTTACACTTAAGGAAATCTCCGATAACTTCAGGACAACGACCACACCCCCAATCATAAACAATCAAAGGAGTAAAGTTTGATTTTAAATGAGTAAAAGCGTTTTTACACCAAATCTTGTCGTATTTCAACCGACTCCAATCAATGTGATTATAAATACGAGGAAGCTTAGAGGTGTTGACGGATGTGAACTTAGAAGTGATAGGCTGGTTTTTCATGATTTGTACTCCTTTCAAATTCAAAAAGTTTTATTACTGTCTAAGTGTAAGAGGAGGAACTTCATAACAATCCACCTGACTGGCTTCGTAAAGTTCATCAATATAAATTTCTGCATCTCTGATAATTTTACAAGCTTTTAATTCTCCTTTTGACAAACAATCCTTATTAAAAAGAGTGTTTTCAGTGAGCATAGGAGCAATATAATATAGAGCCAGTTTTGGAAAGAATTCGTATTTGTGAATATTAAAACCAACTTTACCCTCCTTTACTAAAGAATTAAAGATATCAGCATCCATGCAAACTGCGGTAGACATATTTTCACAACTGCAATCTTCAATACAGATATCTTCCCAAGAGTTAATGATATCTCCTTTCTTGTCACAATAGAAAATAATTTCTAAAACGCAAGTGGTATTAAAAGGCTGAGGAAGGCAAGCGTTTTGAATTTGAGCTTGCCAATTACAATGTTCAACACAACACTCAATAGCATCACCTTCATCTTCAATAAACTCATCTTTTTTCATGAGTTCTTTGTCATAAAAAAAGATTTTTTCTCCTTTGGCACAAATCCAAGGATGAATAATAGGGGTAGATTTCTCCACCCCATATTCTCCATTGATAATAGGTTCAATAGCAGATTCTACACAACCATGATATAAAGTGTAAGACATAATTCATAACTCCTTTCAAATGTGTGTTGATTTAATTAACAATCAACAATTACAGTTTCTTTAACGACAAGAAAATCGCCAATGAGTTTGCAAGCATAGGAGGTAAACTCGCTACCAGCAACGCATTCAATAGGGACTTTATCGCTGTGATAGCCAAGACTCTCAAGGATTTCGTCTCCTTTATCTTCATCAAGCATAGCGCTGAGTTCGAGATATTCTTCTTCACTTTCAACTGCATAAATATGAAGTTGAGTTTTGGAGCAAGAATCGTCACTAAGCCAATTATAGAGGGTAGAAGAATTGTATTTCATAGTTAAACTCCTTTCAAATTAAAACAAATTGTTTTGTTACCAGTTGTAGTTGTCGAAATGAAGGGTATTGGCAACATAGTTTTTTGCAGCCTTGAGTGAAGAGAATGATTTGATAAAAGTATAAACAACTACGCCATCAATAACACTTCTTCGACTCAATTCCCAACCCTTACGAGAGAAAACAGGACGAGAAATATAATATTTCTCATCCTTAGACATATAGAAATTTTCTCCCTTTGTGCCAGTTACAGGCTTCCAATGTACGATGTTGTGAGAATCAGTAAGAATGATATTAGACATACAAGCATTTCCTTTCTTTCCCTTTCTTTTTTTAACGCAATGATTTTTTAAAGAATCCTAAGAGTGTTAGTTTTACCACAGCCACTACATCTCCAAAGAGAAGGATTAGACCTGATACCTTGAACTGTGTTACAATTACGCTGATAAGTTTTCACCACCTTCTTACAACAATCACAATAAATTTTGTAATTGCTATTTAATTTGACTTGTTGGTTAAGATATTTGTGATAATTAGGGTCATAGCTGCATCTTTGGATATGCGTGCCATAAACAGCATTGTATTTAGTAATGGCTCTATACCAACCACTTGAATGTTCATGACTTAACCCATTGGTAACACAATGAGCTACTTCATGGATAATTGTACCCTGTACATTGCTATCATCTCCAATCTCAAAATATTTCTTGTTGAAATTAAGAAGGAAATAGCGTTTACCATCAATCGAATGTTTAGGGCAACATTGACCCAACCGATTTTTAGCTCTTGTATTCCATTCTACAACGATTTTTGTTTCAGTCAGTTCCATGAATCCAAGATGAATCAAATTCATTCTTGCCAGTTCGACGTAGTTTTTGACAGCTTCGATATTGGTGTACTTAGACATAATTCTTAAATCCTTCCTTTTTATAAATGTTGTTGTTAGTGTTCTAAAGCTTCTTGGTCTTTAATGTCCTGCATAGTGGTTTCGACTGTGTTGCCACATTCCCAAGAATAAAGAAGTTGACCACATTCAGGACAAATGTAGTCAAATTCATCATCAAAAGCGAGATTTACCTCAACTCCACAATCAGGGCAACATTTACCAGTGCCATTAATAATTCGCAACATATTATTCACCTCCTTTTAATTAATCCATGTGACCGCAATCCCAAGAAATTTCAGTACAACCAACAATGGATAGATAATTCTTGATTTTATCGACCCACTGTGTCCAACTCCATTCACCCATTTTATCAGAACGAGGAATCATCTTGTACTTCTGACCTTCGTATTTAAAAATCATACCATATCCCATTGCACAGCATCCCTTATCCTCAGACATTTTGCAAAGGTCTTCCCAAATCTGAGCAATTGCTTTAATAACAGGGATTTTATTGTCATCGTAATCTTCAGGACAGAAGAGAGGAATGGGATAATTCTTATGCTCTTCAGTATCATCAGTTTCATAATCACTCCAAACATTACAAGGAGCGAAATAGAAAAACCAGCTTGTTGCATGTTCGATATACATGCCATACTTAAGAGCAAACTTTTCAAGCCATTCAGGAGTACCTGAATACATATAATCGCACAAAGTTCCCTCGGAAGAGAAACTGATAATATTAGTAGAAGGAGCATACTCACAATATTTGGTGGGATGGAAGCCTTCGCCCTCATCAATCCAAGTATTCAGCGGGACAAATTTCTTTTCTTCTTTATCCCACAAATTACGAATATAACAAATACGCTTGCTGTTGTAATAAATACAAACATCATCAACGCATTCATGCTCGGCAAGTAATGCCTTAAATTCCTCAACGATATTGGCGATATCGGACTTGCTGTAATCATACTTCTTAGACATAATCATAATTCCTTTCTAAACAAAAAAGTTTTAAAAGTTGTTGACAAGAATGAATTTGTGTGTTACAATACACATAGAGTTGAGAGACCCGTAATCTCTTGACCCTATGTGTATTTATTTTGTGCTTAATTTAGTATTTAAACTTCCATGAAGCCAGTGAGGACTATCACAGAATAATAAATACCAAACAAGTAGTTGATGTGTTTTCATTTTCTACATGGTCTTTCATCTCCTTTCTTCCTTAAGACAAGGGTTTCATTTATATGAACAGCTTACGGGGCTGGAGTTTTTGCGAAGAGAGATGAAACTTAAAGCCCGTACTTTCTTGTTTCATCTCTCGGCATATAACATAGCTTCTTAGATTACAGCTCTAAGAAACCAGTTAATACTATTGTAAAGTAATAGATACTGTGTATATAATCAAGCTATTTAAGCTTGCGCATTAGCAATCACTCCTTTCTGATTGTTGTATCTATGTAAACAGCTACGGGACTGGAATTTTACAAAGATAGGAACAGGATTACTCCTGTTCCTTTTCTTTTTCTTCAATCAAAAATGTTTGTAGTTACCAGCCATAAACATTACGAACTTGCTTACCAATAGCGCGGGTATACTTGGTAATATCCTTGGAAGTTGCTTTACCACGATACAATTTCCAACAGAAATTATCAAGCTGGTCAGAAGTGATTTCAGGTTTCACCTCCCTATACAAAATATAATTGATGCCATCATGGTGAGTTTGCTTAGAGCGAAGATTATTATGAGAATCCACCCACCATTCGGCATATTCACAATCTCGCTTGAAATTAAGGCAAGCCTTGATATTATGCTCATCAAGGAGATTATATCCCATTCTACGTCCATCCCAAAGACCGACATCAGCAATCTCGATGATACGACCTTCAGTGGGGATATTAAGATTAGCCTGTTCATCGTGAAAATATTCAGAGCTCAAAAGATACATTTCTTCAATGTAATCATCTTCAGTTTTAGTGGAAGAGTCAATTTCATTCATCTCCCACATCTCTTCAATACCTTCACGCCAGTCTTCAAGATTGAGGTTGTAGTTGCTCCAAACGATGTGCTTGTTAGTGTTCTTAGTAGCCATAATCATAATTCCTTTCTTAAATCAAAAATGTTTAGTTCTAAATGGCGTGCCTTTTGTAGATTTTCTTGGGTAAATTATCATACCCAGCTTCATACAAAGCTATGTCCTCATCCATAATTACTTCTCCATTTACAAAGTAACCTCCTTTCCCGTAACGCTTTTTAGCGTTAAGATAAACATTAATGGTATCATCAATATCCTTGTCATACCAACCTCCTTCCAAATCCCAAAGTAAATCCTGTTCAGTATCTCCATCAGGAACACCAAGCGCAAGAGTACTGAAATAGTAATTTTCATCGTTTGAGAGTGTAGCTAAAAACCACTCACGGTACAACTGAGCTCTCTTATCAGCAATAGTAGTCATAATTCTAAGTTCCTTTCTTTTTTTGTTGTAGTGTATAAAAAAGCTGGGGATTATTCCCCAGCAAATTCTTTGTAAGTTTCAATAATCTTGTTCTTTTCTTCAATAATATTCTTAGTTGCGTTTTTGATATGGTAGATAAGATTATCTCTTAATGTAGGATAAATTTTGTATTCATCCCATTTAGCAAGCCAACCATCTTTATCTTTGAGCAAATAATCAGGGCAGGATTCAGGAGAAGCATTAAGCACAACAGAGTCAGTATAAATACCATCTCTCCAAGTAATATAATAATAACTACCCTGTTTGCTAATTACGATACTTTCATCCGTACCATAATCTCTGTAATAATGAGCACAAAGATTTGCTCTTGAAAAGAGATTAACTTCTTCAGCAATTTTCACCAAAGAAAAAATCTGGTTAACAATCACAGTCCACTTAGCTCTACCAATTGCTTCTGTGCGAGGAATATAATATTCCTTTGCAGTTTCATGAACAACCTTAGCATCTTGGAAACGCTGAAGAAGTTCCATCATTTCGATATCTTCGATTTCTTCGCAAGAAATGGTGACGGTCATATCCTTGTAAGTATTAATGTTAGTCATAGTTATGTTTCCTTTCTTTTTAAGTTAAAGTGTGAATAGGTACATATAAAGAGAAAGTTAGGAATTAATTCCCAGCAATCTCGTCATAAACATCAAGCTGAGATAAGCAATTTAGTTGTTCTTTTCTGAACAACATAATATCAGAATGAAGAATAATTCTATCATCAAGAATAATCTTCTTCCACTTTTTAATATCTCCAACAACCATGGTTATCTCCTTTCTCTACTTACTGAAATTGAACTCGTCCTTTTCTCCATTTTATCACTTCTCACATAAGCTTTAGCCATCCCTTATCTGATGTTACGGGTTGACGGACACCAACGGCATAGTTGCCAAGGTCAATACGCACCATGCAACCATAAACCAGTGCCTGAGCGGTCATGCTCACTTTCAGACTGCGGATAGGCGCGGCATCAATCTCTGTTACCAAGTGAGGAGTACTGTCATCAATTGTAATATCGCCAGCAATAAGCCAACAGATATTATCAACGATAACAGCATCTGCAGAACGAAGTCCAACAATTGGACCATTATCATATCCTTGCAGATAGTTAATCTGAATGGAGTGCATCTTCTCCTTTAAAATACGAATCGTGTTTTCCATTTTATACACTCTCCTTTACATAAAGTTCCCAAGCTCTTTTAGTGCAGTGAAAAGTTCACCAGCCAAAACGTCATTAAGCTGAAACTCAAGTTTTTGCCCATGAAAGTTAGTAACAGAGAAATTGTAAAAACCATTTTCTTTGTTGAGACTAATAGCTGTGGCAGACCTATCATCATTAGCACTGATATTATAAGTTTTGTTAATAGTTAACATTTGATTCTTCTCACTTTCTTTTTTTATTGCAATTGTGGATATTTTGATATAGAAAAAGCTGGAAATTATTTTCCAGCAATCTCGTCATAAATTTCCTGAATAGAGCGAATTCGAGTTTCGTCCGTTTTGATTCTACATTTGATTTCCTCCATAAGAGCGAAACGGAAAAGGTTATAAATGTTATAATCATCCCATTTAACGAGCCATCCGTCTTTATCTTCGCCCCAACTAGGAGAATAATACTCTTCATTAGGGTTTAAACATCTCTGTTGAGCAAGCCATCCATCTGTTAAACAATTAAGAATGTAAACTTTACTAAGAGGATTATAAGAAATCCACATTCTGCAAAGTTTACCATTGTCATCCCTGTGAAAAGAAATAGTCAAAAAGTTGTTAATTGTATCTTTTACACCAATACTTTCAGCAGTCTTACATAACCCAAGAAGCTGATTGCAGATTTCAACCCACTTAGCAGCACCAATAGTCTTAATACGAGGGAGATAAAATTCTTCAGTACGCTCACGAATAGCCTTGATGTCATTCATCTTTTTAATGAGCTCCATCATTTCGATGTCTTCCTTTTCCTTGCAAGTAACGGTAACGGTCATGTTTTCATAAGTCTTAGTGTTAGTCATAATGCAAACCTTTCTCCCCGTATAGCCGTTAGGTCAGCTTGATTGTTAATTGTTGTGTTAATTGGTATCAGAAATGCTTGCAGAGTTCTTTACAAATGTTATGAGAAAGCTCATTTCTCCCATCGAATCCGTAACCATCAGAACCACAAGTAACAATCCACTCAAGGCACAAGCGAGTGAATTCCTCTTGCAGATACCGATGTTCACGGGACATGAGTTCGCAGAACTCCTTGTTGTCGTGACTAAAATTGTTAACAAAATCAGTCATAGTGGCGACAGCTTCTTTTGTGGTAGGCATAGTTTTATTCTCCTTTCTTAATCAGCAACTACAGAAATGATTTAATTTATATTGCCCAACCCATGTTCCATCTTTTGCATATACAGATGCATAAGCGTCTCCATCAGCATCAATCCAAATACTTTCCCTCTTTATGTTGTAAAATTCTCCCTTCTTTAAATTGCTTCCAAACCTACCAGAGATACAAATAACTTCCATAAAGTCCATTTTTATTCTCCTTTCTTAATTATAGTATATTCAAGTTCAAGAACAATCTTACATAATCGTTCTTACGCATGTTATCACCTTCAAAAGCAGGAAGGAAGACCTCTTCGATTCCAATAATATCATCACATCTTCCTTCTTCCTTTTCTAGCTCTTTCATTACTTTTGCTTGGTCCCATTCTTTGCAAACCACATAAGAATTTGCAGTATGCTTCCATGTGACTTTGTAAAGCTTCAACAGAATAGTTTCCATATTTTATTCTCCCTTCTTAATCACCAAAGGTTTTCACCAAGAACACTGAGATTACAACCTTTGCTATTGCCTGTGATGGGAATCCAACGTCCACCATTAACCTCTTTTTGAGCACCAACATAGAGAACCATATACTTCTCAATGCTTCCATCAGTGTAACGCATAACTCTATACGCTACACCAGTCCAACCACAGTCAGCTTCCCAAACAACATTAGAAAGCATATCAATGAATGCCTTTTCTTCTTTCTGGCGTTCGGTGTACTCAGATTCAGGAACTTCGGTGTAGCCCAATTCTTTCAGTCTCCATCCATAAGTGTAATTCTTAGCCATGATTTATCCTTTCTCCCCGTATAGCCGTTAGGTCAGCTTAAATATGTTGTTTGTTAATGTGAAGTTGATTTGTTGAATATTAGTCACGAGGACTAACACGAACTTTGAGCTTGTTTTTCTTGGCGTACTCACAAATAGCTCTGTACTCTTCTTCAGTGATACTACGGTTGGAAGCTCCACGCGCCTGAACAATGGCTTTGTTTTCAACTTCGATAGTAACCAAGGACTTGTCAAGTTTATCCGTTTTACGAAGGAAAACAATCAGACAATTTCTTTTGAGAATTCTAGAAATGTAGCTCGCAACACAATGATTCAACTCAGAACCTTCGTGCTTGACATCATCTGCATTCTTAGGACGAACAATACTGTATGTCTTATCCTCCGTAACAAAGGGTTTGAACTCTTTATAAGCATTTTCAAACATCTCAGCCTGTTCCTCAGTAAGCTTAACTTCATAGTTACGAGAAGTGATATCATGAGTTTGCTTAAGATAAGAACTGTAAAGAGTAGGCTTGATATCCATAGAAACGCACATATCAAGATAGTCACGAAGCTCACCCATAAACGAGTTTAAACTCTTAAAACCTTGGTTGACAGCCTCTTCACAAACATAATCCATAAACTTACCAAAGGTGTAGAACTGATAGAATTTAGAATTTCTATAAGAATTATTATCCCTAAGATAAGCAGACAGAGTGGCAGAGAAAACATTTCCACCATACCCACCAATCTGAACATGGTTGAATTCAAATTCTTCGTCCCAATACTTAGCTTTCTCAATGATATCAAACCATTCCTGATTTGTGTAATGACAGAAATCTTCCAGAGTCATATTGTCATTATTACCATAATAGTAATTTTTACTGTCATCTCTAAAAGAGGAGTTAATAATAGACAGCAAATTCATCCAGTCATCAAGGATGTTCCTGTCATTAGCTTCTTTATACTCTGCTTTGGTAAGATGAACAAGCTTGTAAACAGGTTCAGCAGTTTCAATTTTAAGACTGAGAAGAGCGTTCTGAATAGATTTAGGAGCAGTACGGAAGATGATTTCAGTAGATTTATTTCTACTTAATGCGCACCTCAAATCTCTGAAATTGTATTTAACTCCGATATTTTCAACGGGAATATCCTAAACCTGAGAGATAAAAGAAACCGCACTATCACCCATTCCAGCTTCATAAACAGGAGCATCACCATCACTGACAGGCTTTGCATCAGGTTCAAGAATGGGAATTAACTGTTCACCATCCATGATAAAGTTGCAAGAGGAATTGTTGGTGGCAATTCTATATCTGTAATGACGAGATACAATAGCACCAAGAGGAAAGCAATAGCCAACATTGACCCAGAAATCACCGCCTTTCAAATTAATTTCTTTAATGATAAAAGTGTTGGGTAAAAGACAGTCACGATTGACAGGAGCACCAGTGAATAAATCAAAATACCACTGAAAATCAGAACGGTTCGAACTGTAATGAACAATGATTTTCTTTCCAAGAGGAGTAAAATCACTATTATAGCGATTGTTCTGGACCTTGGTCATTTCGACTCTTGCTTCTTCAAGCTCATCAGAGAGCTTTTTAATACGAGCGTTGATTTCTTTCTCTTTAGCAGAGATTTCATAGTTGTTGAAGAAACTCTCATAATCATGAGTGGCGGACTTGTAGAAGTTAGCAATAGCAGTGTTAGACATAATCAATTTTCCCTTCTTAATTAGATAAAATGTTTATAGTGACTATATATTAAAGGTAAGAGGGGTTAACCCTCCATCACCTTTTTACAAAAAGCTTTGTACTTCTGACTATTGAGGACACCAAGAATCTTATCTTTAGCTTCGGGCTGACTCTTGTAATATTCGGAGTTGTAGCCAAAATGCCTCTGATAAATCATGTCAGGATTTTTCTCCCGTAATGCTTCAAGAGGACAGTAAAGGCTTACAGTAACCTCTTCGCCCTTATACTTGTAAGGCATTTTAATATAGATGTCACATGAGCCAGAGCCGCACGTAGGAACATAAGCATTGAATTTGTATTTCTTCAGATAAGGATAAGCCATGAGAATTGCTTCGTTGAAAGCTTTTCGAAGATAGACACTCTGATAATCACGAGGAACAATGTACTGATAAGCATCTTCGTAATGGTCTCTTGTCCAGCCATTACGTTCTTCTGTGAACGTAAAATTTTTTCTGGTTTCAGGGATAAGAGGATAGTTTTGATAGTAGTATCTCTGATTTCCAGAAGATACAGGGATATACTTGATACCACAGATATCTTTCATCTTGATTTTCTCATTTACAAGCCAAAGAAGGATATGGGCGGGAAAGCATTTTTCCCACACATCCCATTCTTTGATGAACTTTTTAGCTCTTTCGTAGCCAACAAATTCCTCGTTGAGATAAGTACCCTGATAAGGAGCATAGATAGCCATAGTCGTAATTCCTTTCTTTTCAATAAATGTGTTGTTGATTATGTTTGATGTTTATATTTGAGTAGAGTTATTTCTCTACATCAAAAGTAACATGAGCGCCAGCGATTCTTGTGTGACTTGGAAGCTTGTAAAGCTCTGCAATCAATTCTGTATCTCTGGGTTTAAAATGAGGCATAAATGCAAAGTAAAACACTTTGCTATCAAGGACTTTGTTGTTATCGTCAAAACGAGTAACAATAAATATATAATATTCTTTGTTACTTTCCAAGTCTGTAGAAGTTCCTTCAAAGGTGATAGTAAAATTGCCGATGTTCATAATTTACATCTCCTTCTTAAATGTTAATAGCAAAATTCCTTACACAATATCCATGCATTTCTTCAAGTCTTTCACAAACAGAATCTGCCATATCCCTTAAAAGACTGGTGCAAAGGTCATCGTATTCAAGGTATTCAAGGTCAACTTCAGATGGAAGGCTTTCACTGGGGATATCGTTTTCATCAGTGTCCCATTCAATATTGGTAACGTGAACAACCATACTTAATCTCCTTTCTTATTCTTCATCTTTATCTAAAGTTTCAGAGATTCTAGTCTTATCATAAGTTTCCTTTACGCAACAGAATTCGCAACATTCCTTATCACAGCGACCATGATTAAATTCGTTGCGGCAGAAATTAGAGAGGAGGGTACGAAGCTGAGAATAATCATTAGTAGACATAATTATAATTCCTTTCAAAATATTTTAATTTAAGGGAGAGAGATATTTCACTCTCTCCCAAGTTGATGTGTTGAACAGTTGAAATTAGACAGAGGGTCTACCAAGCCATTCAATGTTGTCTGCCTTGATAGTCATACAACCAGTCTCATTGGAAGACGTGAAATAACTATCAGGAACGAAGCCAGTCTTACGAAGGTCTTCCTTAGAAATAGGCTTACCATTGAGATAGTGCTGGACCTTTGGCTTATTGGGAGTATCGTACACACGGAGATACTCGTTATATTCGCCCTTCTTATTAGTGTGGCAGATGATGCGATTGCTACCATCCTTCCACTGACCCCAAGGAAGCTTAGAAGCGGTATCAATGGAGATATTCTTCTCAGCAGCCTTTGCGATTGCCTTTTTGGTGTGCTTGTAGTTGACACCGATACGATAAGTACCGATAACACGCTTAAGAACGGAGACACCAGCCTTACGACCGAGGGCAGAGAGAGTCACATCGGAAACGTAAGCCATCTTGAAGAACTGACCAGCGGGGATGGAGTTGACCTTGAGGTTGAAATAAGTGTTATTCATAATATTTCCTTTCTGCCCGTAAACCCGATAGCACAGGATAATAAATTAGTTTATGATAAAAGAGTTATACAGATTTGGGATTAGATTTCGACTTCGATGATTTTAGCATCCCAGTTATCGTGATTAGAAGTTTCTGCCCATGCACAAGTGTCATTGAGATTGTTTTCATCATCCAAAATATCTTCTTTGATAAGAACATCCATAACTTTATCTAAATCTTCTGTGGAATTGATTTCGAATTCGTAATCATAACTGTTTTCATCCACATATTTACAGGCTTCAAAAAACCTTTTAAACATACAAATTTGAGCTTTAAGCATGGTATCAAAGAATTCAGGTTCACCAATCTCACGTTCACAAGTGTCAATAACCATATACTTCTTCATAATGTTATACTTCCTTTCTTAATTCACAAATGTTGTTGTTAGCATTCAGTCTTTTCAATGGTCATGTCGAAATGTTCCTGACCACGCTCTTCAGCTTCATCAATCTTTTCATTGATATACTGAAGAAATTCCTCACGAGTTTCACAGAAGATAGCAGTACTATCTTCTTCACCAAGGCAGAAAGATAAGATTTTGTTTTTCATGCTTATTCTCCCTTAATCACATTTACAAGCAGATGATAAATCATTTCATCCGCAGCTTCGGCATCCTGCATCATAACAGTTACTTCGTCAAAAGCAACATCGTTAATCACTCTGAATGTAGCTCTATCCTTATTCTGGATAATTGTAATCATTTGTTTTCACTTCCTTCAAAGTAGTATTCAGAACAATGAAAAGCTTTTTCAAGCGCGTTCTTGATGCTCATGAGCTTGTAACCGCATTTTCTTTGCTGTTCTGCCAGTCCTTCATAATACATAGATTGTGCCTGTGTATTAGAACCTAATGCCCAGATATGTTTATTACGAGCGTCAGCAAAGTGCTTGTCGATTGCACCACCAAGCGCATGATAGAGAGCTAGAACTTCATCAAGAGAATCAAACTCGATAATAGCTTTCCAACTGTCGGGATTGACTTTCTTAATCATGTTTTCGTCAATGATATTGGCAGTGGGCTTGTAAGCGATAGTGTCCATAGTTAAATTCCTTTCTTTTTTAAATATGTTGTTTGTAGGTGTTGTGTAAGTGTGGATTACGGAGTCGCAATCCACACAACACTAATGGAATCATCTGCGGTTTTTTTGTTCCATTGCTTTCCATGGTGAGGACATATGGTGCATCTTCATATACAGCCATATCAGTTACCAGTTTGTAAATTCCATCAAAACCGTCATCGTGCTTAACATTCAAGGTTTTGAAGTAATAAGTATCATTCTCAATATCAGCTTCAACAAGTTCTGCGTATGCGAGATACACACCTTCTTCAAAATTTGTTTGAGGAAGATTGGAAAGAGACTCATCCGAAGGAGCTTTCCATGTTTCGTATTCATACATAAGAACCTGAGCCTGAAGTTCTGCAATCTGGTCTGTGTAATCATCAATAGATACACCAAGAGCAGAGATTTTCTCTCTGCTGTTGATATACATAAAAGTCATGAGAATAGTGATGATGATAAGAGCAAGATTAATCTTTTTCATTATTTTTGTTCTCCTTTTTGGTTTGGTTGTTTTTTTGTTAAGCAGCAATACGATTCCAAACAGAGTTCAGAATAGGCATGGTATTAACTGCAACAGCCGTGAACGCTCCTGTGGTAGTAGACTTGGAAGACTTGCGCATCTGAGTGGGATGACTCTCAAAGTCAGAAATTGCATTCAAAGCCTTCCAAGCCGTGTTGTTGAAGTTCTGAAGGTCATCCTGATTGTAAGCCGTCATAAGCTTTTCAATCATAGCCAGATTACGAATCTGAAGAATCTCAGAATCCTCAGCCTTGACAGGGAAGAGCTCACGAGCAAGAGCTTCAAAGGCTTCCTTGGAGTAAGGAGTGACTGCCAGCTTTTCAGCCTCAACCTTAAGACGTTCAAGATAATTGGTATTCTGAAGCAGAACGGTCTTAGCCTGTTCCAACTTAGCCTGCATGGAATTGCTGTGACGAATACTTACACGGTTCTCTGCACCTCTGGTTGCACGAGCGATGCAGTTGGAACAGAAGATGCGGATACTGATGAACATTGCCTGAATTGCCTTAGAACCATCATGGCTATTAAGGAACATCATGGTGGGCAAGAACTCATCGTCCAGAATCTTCATAGGCTCAGTAGACATGGTGATGAAGCTCTTAGCTCCATTAGGTCCATAGCTACCAGCAGTTTCAAACTTAGCACCTCCCAAAGCAAGAGAGTCCAAGAAGTCAAAAGCTTCACGATTCTGAAGGATGTTGTAATTCTTACCGACAATGCCCAAAGGAGCATTAGTGTCAGTACGAATGGTTGCAAACTGGTCAGGGATGATAAAAGGGGTATCAACCAGAATCTTTTGGCCATTCCATTCCTGTTCAACCTTGTTCACGAACTGGATAGGACGCTTCTCAACAGAATAGTCCAAGCCACTAAGCTTGAGAGCAGACTCAAGAGAAGTTACGTTCTCAAGAGTGATACCCATATCTTCGTAGTACTTCTTACGAGGAGTGTTCTCAACAGCTTCCAGAACAGCATTGACCTTATCAACGTTATAATTGGCGAAACCCATAGTAAATTCCTTTCCGAGCTTTAAGCTCTAAACAAAAAAGTTTTTAATGTAATGTGTTGTTTGATTTAAGATGAGATTATTATAAATCCCAAATCCGCAAATGTCAAGTATTTAAACTAAATAAAGAAATTAAATTTTAAGAAGTACTTGACAAGATTGATGTTGTGTGTTAATATATGTATAGATGATAAGAAGAATCCTATACTTCTTATTTACCATCTACACATCTTCGTAATTAACGGCTATTAATTACGGTTGTAAATTATCCTAATCTACGAGAGATTATAATAGTAACTTACAAAGAAGATTCTCTACATGGCTTTCAACTCCTTTCCTCCTTAGACAAGGGGCAATTATATAACAGTTTATAGGAACTGGTTATATCGAGCTAAAGAGAATTGCCTATACAATCCTCTTTAGTGGAAATTAATTTAAGTTATTAAAGTTCGTACGTCCGGCCAAGAATGATAGAACAATAATAAACATTAAACTAATAGTTTATTTGTTTAACTGTCTACATAGACATTCTCCTTTCCATTTAGCGTTAATATATAAACAGTTTATAGGAACTGATTATATCAAAAGAGAGCAGGATTTTATTCCTGCTCTTTTTCTATTGTGTACAAATACTGCTTTCGCTTTTCTTTGTACTGTTTGTTAATTTTGTACCGATAACTGCCATGAGTCTTACGCTGAATTCCTTCACAGCGGTCATAGTACATACCATCGTACTGGGGATACTCTGTGATAGCATTGTTAGGTGTACGTTTAGACATAACTTTTACCCTCCAAACCATATTCTTTAGCATCAAGTTTACTGCTACTTGCGCTATAGCCTTGACCTTTGTTGAGCACAATGTTGACAGGACATTTGATTCCCTTTTCATGAATCCAGTCAATTACAAATTTGACTGCATCAGGTTCATTTCCAAGCCAACGATTGTAAAGTCCATGAATTTGAATGATTTCATTGTGGTTGTTAACTTCAATCGTAAAGAAAGGAATATCAATTTCTTCATTTTTTCTTAAGAACAGAATGTTTGTTCTACCTTCTGCAACACGATTGATATAACCACCAACACAATGGTGAAGATATACACCTTCCTTTGTAATTTTGTTCATCTCTTTAAGAACAACAATGGAGAAGTTGTCATCAGCATATTCAAATTTTTCTTTGCGCTGGTCATAAAGTTTAGCTGCTAACTTGTTCAATCTCTCCTGTTCTTCTTTGTTTCTTGCTTCTTTGTCTGTAATGTTGATTTCAATCAGCATATTGTGATAACGATGAAGCTCATTCACATCTTTACAAGCATACAAATCAATATCAGGACGGTTGGTGTTTGAGATTTGCTTGAACAAATTTAAGGTATCAGAAAAAATTCTAAACACATCCTCATTAAGACCTTTCTTATCGGTTTTTTCCTGAAGACGCATAAGCTTGAGAAGATTCTTTCTATCCTTTTCATTTTGTTCAAGAGTTGGCGGCTGGATGTTTCTGTCTTTGCTCATGTACTCCCAACTTTCTCTGCTACGATAATAAGTATATACTTTGTTATCTACTCCAACAAAATGCAAAAAATTATGATAGTCAGAATGAACATTATTCATTCTTTTTGCCATGTTAAAGTAAAAGTCAGAGTCTTTGTCGGTAATAGAAGAAAGATTTTTAACGCCAGCAACAAATCGAACGGTTTCAATTACACATCGAGGAGTATAGGTCAAACCTCTGTAAATAGAAGTTGGACTATTGGGGTTCTTTTTCTTTTCCTCAAACATCTTATCTACCAATTCAAGCTGGTGCTTGTTCATGCCACTAAGTTCATAAATGTTTGCAGATTTAGAATATTTTCTAAATCCAAAAAGATGTTCAATGTCAGATTTTGCAGATGCACTCAGGAGATAATTGGCGATGTATTTATATCCAGCTTTATAAAATTGTTCGATAGCAGGACATCTAAGAGTGTAAATGATTCTGAGAATTAAGGAATTTGTTTTAGTCATAATGTCGCTATCATTGATGATAGAAGAGATATAAAACAATCTCTTAAACTTAAACATATCCTCAAAACCTTTGAAGAAACAGGTATTATCAGCAGGAACTCCAACATCAGAAGAGCTGGACACTCTAAATACAACACTTCCATTAAGAATTGCATGTGGTTTGAAGATTGTTACTTTTCCTTTGTTATCAATAAGAATACGTGACTGCTCTTCAAACTCGAAATACCCACCGAACTGACGAATGACACAATAATTATCATTTAAGATATTAAATGTCCAAATTGTATCTTTGTATTCAGTGTGATATTCATTGTTCCAGTTGTTTTTGACATCAATGGCTTTCTTAGGATATAACTGACGAAGTTCATTTAAATTGACAGTTGGCAAGCTGTTGACAATTTCAGAAATATCCGCTGAAGATTTAGAAATAATACGAGGATACGCCACTTTATAATAATCAGCGAACGTATAAGGAGTCCATTGCGTCCACTTGATTCTCGGATTGCATTCCTTTTCAGTAAATTCCTCAATTGTTTGAGAAAAGTAGAAATGAAAAATAGCCTTACACAAATCATGTTCGAGGAAATTAACAAATCCTAAGCTATAGAATTTACCTCCTTTAGATTTAAAGGCAATATCTCCATTGATATCAAATGGAGCAGGGCAATTCTTGAAAAGAAAATAACGTTCTACAAAGTGGTAATTTCTTTTCTCTTCAGGAATCTTTTTTGTGCTAATTTCCATGATACCAAGCACAAGCATTTCAAACTCAGGATAATATTTAGCATAAGTAACTTTTGCATCTTTACCAGAACCAACAACGATTGTGCGGGATTGAATATTACTCACATTGTAATGACCAGTTACTCCTTTACGATACTGACCAACAGTATCGTTAGACTGAATAATTTCATATTCCCCTCTCAGCAAGTGAAAAGCTTTACCATTTGCTTTCTGCTGCCAATATAAAGTGATATCAGGGCAATTGTTAAGATTGGGATGAGCACCCTCTTTAGTTGAAAGGAACTTTTTCACAGTAGCTTTGTTCTTTTCAATGATTTCGTTGGGGATGTTGTCAATGTAAGTGGTGTTCATTTTCTGAATTTCCTTTCATTTTAAAATTAGTTGATTGTGTTGGTTGAGTTATTCTTCATCTTTCCATTTGTCGTATTCAGGCATAGGTTCAACTCCTTCCATTTCTTTTGTTTCTGGATTCCAATAAATTTTAGGAGCGCTTTCATAGCGTTCGTGAGAATTATGATATCTTTTACTTCCTTCATGGATATCCATAAAAGTAATAACCCCCAATGCAATGAAAGCGATACCAAGGCGAATACCAAATATAATTGCTATAGCAATTAAAGGGGTAAATACAACAATTGTAGGAATATCATATCCTGCGTTATACTTCAGGATAGCCATAGTAATAGTAGCCGCGATAAGAATGGTATCAACGGCACTGTAAATGGGAACATAGTACTTGTTGTTATCATTCATTTTCTCTTTTCCTTTCTTTAAAGTGGAGAGGGTATATTTCAACCCTCTCCTATTTTGTTGTTAATTTGATGAGAATTTATAGATGAATGATTAGAAATTACTCATAATCTTCCTCACAATCCTCATCCTCATCTTCATCCTCGTAGTCATCGTGTTTGCTTGCCAAATCCTCACGAAGAGCATTGATTGCACGAGCTTCAAGAAGAGCCTTAAGAGCCCGTTCATCCAGTTCACAATCAATATCACGAGTGTTGCAGATTTCCTCGCCAGCTTCATCAAACAAAGCTTTCTTTTCATAGCTGAGAACGCAGGGATAAATGATACCATCAACCTTAACTTCGAGGACTTCATCAGGGTTGATTTCCTTCTCATTCATAGAGGACTCAAACTGAACCTGAGCCATAACCTCCATAACGAGAGCCATGCCAGTCTTGTCACTGTTATCAACAATACGCTGGATAACAGCAAGACCAGCCTCACGGTCGCGGTCATTGACAGAACCCATGCAACCGCATTTAATTCCGTCGATATAAAGGAATTCCATATTGGTATTGTTTTCCTTCATGAGCTGAACGCGATTGAGGGACTTCTTAGTGTTGATGTTGATGTTAGCCATAGTTTGGCTCCTTTCCGTTTTAACGTCTTGAACGTGACGTAAATTTATTGAGCTTAAAGGCTCATTGAAGTGCAGGATATATTTCAATCCTGCACTCTATCAACCTTTACAGCTTATCAATCAAGTCTCTAGCCTGAATTTTAAGAGCTACTAGGAGGCCAATTTCAGTGCAACAATGAGAAATATCAAAGTTATTCCTTAGCTCCTTGCAACGCTCAATTTCAGCATCAATTGCCTGTTGAAGAAGGTATTCCGTTCTGCGCTGGAGGTAAAGTTTGTTGTCCATAATATTACATTTCCTTTCTTAATTGAAATACAAGATATATTTTAACCTTTAGAAGTTAAGAGCAGGGACAGTAAGCAGGAACATATTCCAATAGTCCCAATTCTTATCAAGTTCTTTCAAAAGATGAGACGGGTTGATTCTCCAATCGGGAGATGTAGGGACACCATTATCCTCCAATTGGTCAACAAGTTTAATCTTGTTAAGAAGAAGAAATTCTTTCAGCTTCTCCTTATTGATTTTATTGAAGCCATCTTTCTGAATACATACAGCCCACATAATATTCTCCACAACTGTTCTTTGGTTAGAAGAATAAACAGGGTAGAAATTGACTCCATCATGGGCGACGAGGACATAATTGTAAGTTTGATTAGTCATATTATACTTTCCTTTCTTAATGGTGTCAAGTATTTAAAAAGAAATTTTACAAACTACTTGACAAGTGTTGGTGTTTGTGTTATATTACACTCATCAAGCAAGGTAGCCTGTAACTTTTACTTGATGAGTGTAGGTTTTAGTCTCTAATTACTTCATTAATTTCTATTATAGAGGACTCTGATTGCAAAAACCTATGCAACCATATCAACATAAAGATATTTTTTCATGTGATATACTCCTTTCTGTGAGTAATTATGTAAACAGACTTTACAGGAGTCTGGAGTCTTAAGCGAGACTGGTAGTTGGTAGCTGCCAGTCTTTTCTCTTTTACTTCTTGTAAACCATGTAGGTAAGAAGATAATCACGAATCTTCTCAGCGGGATGACCTTCGTGTTCTTCAATCTTATCCTGAGCAACACGAACAAACTCATCACAGCTCTTATACTGCTTAAGATTCAACAGAAAATAGTTGAATGCTTTGGTATCTTCACAGTGCTTGTAGCAAGCAGAAATTCCTGCTAACATGCGCTGAGTATAAACCATATCATCCTTCCAACCAGTCCCCTGAAGAACAGCGAACACAAAACGAAGAGCGTTTTCACCATCGCGCTTAACAATACGATACAGCTCTTCAACTGCATTGATGTTATTATAACGATTGATGGTGCTATTGCGATTGGTCTTAACAGTCAGACCAAATTCCTTTGTGACTTGATTGATAATCACTGCTGTGGGCTTCTTTGCACAAAGTTCAGCTTTATATCTTTCATAGCCACGAAGGTTAGTCTTACCTTCATTCTGAGTAGCAAACAAATCTGCTTCTTCTTCCAGAGTAAGATTGATAAAAACCTTACAGGTGATAGCATAAATGGGGAAACCTTTACTCTGCATATAAAGCAGAACGCTCAAAGTATGAGCCCCATCCATAAGAAACAGATGCCAAGTGTTACCAACTTTACGAATAGAAGCTGCTTTAACTTCAACTTTATTGATATTAAAGTTGTTGGTAATTTTGGCTACTTCATAGTTTTTGGGTTCACGCTGATAGTGTAAATCCACTTCAGGAAGATAAAGAGGAATGTCTCTAATAGCCCAGTTACGACCGTCTTCTCTTTTCTCAATTTCTCTTTCAACAGAGAGTTTGAGAGCATAAACAGTTTTAGACTGTTCATTGGTGATTGCCTTGGGCTTAAGTGCATCGAACAGGACTTCGCTGACGGACTTTTCGTTCTTAATGTTGGTGAGATTAATCTTCTTCATAATTCTAAATTCCTTTCATAAATCAAAAAAGTTCACTTGACAGATATTATCAAGTGTGTTAAGATAAACACAAGTAGAAAGCCTACACTCTCTACTTGTGACGTAATCAACTGGGATTAATTACGATTGTAAATGATGAAGACTATTATTATAGACCAATAATAGTCAACTGCTAAGATTTTCTACATAGCAAAACTCCTTTCTAATTTAATAATACATTAATTTATTGTAGGCTGAATTAATGTGTGAGTGAATAAGTTGGGCTTAAACACTCTATTGAGGGATGGAAGTTGTTTTCCATCCCTCTAACAATGTTTAAACTCTTTCTACCTTATAAGGCTTGCAAGCAACAACATCGAAATTGTTTACAAGCCAGTCAGGTTTGGTTTCTTTAGTATTGAGGAATTTACAAACAATGTTTGCAAACACTTCACTGTTAAATACAGTCTTTTCCTTCATGCTCATTGTGACTGTTACGGATTTACCGTAACGATTAACAATTTTAAACATGCCACACCTCCGTTTTGATGCCTTTGCCATTGTAATAACGACGAGCACCATAATTGACTCTATCGTTAAAACATTCAGCACAAGGAATTAATTCCTTACGCTTTCCTTCTTTGATTTCTTTGAGAGAGAGATTGAAACATTGTTCAATCTCACATTTCTCACACATCTTACAGGATTTACCCTTGCAGATGTTTTCGCAGAAGTTGTTCTTAACTTTGCAAAGATGCTTAACACCCCAAGAGGAATTCATCTCAGCTAAGGTCTGGTCGAGAGTGTAATTACGACCCATAACACTAATCTTTTTCATTTTACTTTGACTCCTTTCAAGTCTGTATTAAATTTGATTTTGAATTTGTCTTAAGCTATATGGTTAGAAGCAAATGCGTTTCTTTTTGATTTTGGTAAGCATCCAACACCAAGGATTTCCAAAATCATCTTCAAGGGGAGTAACCTTAATGGTTACAAGCACCTCAGTACTGAGATGCTCAAGGATATACTCCAAATTCTTAAGAGAGAAAACATATCTCTCTTTTGTATCATCTTTGGCGCTTTTTGCACACCATTTAATGATTTCTTTCAAACTTGAATCAATCAAGCAGTTCAGATTTCCATAGGTATCAAGCGCCCTACTAAGAGAAGGCGCTTCTAAATGAGTGGGAATGTTTGTGAGAGAGCGAACAGTGTTTTTCACTTTCTTAGACATGACTTTAATTCCTTTCTTTTGTCAAATTGATTGTTGATATTTACAATTGCTTGAGATATTTAAGGTTTAACTCTAACTTGGAATCCATGGTTAAACCCTTCTCACGCTTTATTCTACCTCTGAGATTATTCAAGGCTTGTTTCTCAGAAGAAGCCATTGTGTAACCAGAATAATGACAATAATAGTCATACCATCTGGTAACAGGTCCATCATAGAAATATTTGAGCTTCATATATACACCTCCTTTCAACTCAAATAAACTTTATGTCATTTATTTTCAGCCTCCTTTTCACACTTCAGAGCCGCCTCTCTCAGTTCCTCCTGAGAATCATAATACTTAATAAAAGCATCACAACCTTCCCAAGAAATTTCAGATTGAAGCTTTGCAAGCTTTTCAGTTACTTCTGCCAAAGCTCTCCGAGCCTCTTCGAGAGCAGACTTCTGTAGTGCAATATAAGAATCCATTGCAACATTCTTTGCCATAAGAATGGCAGTGAATTCATCTTTGAAAAACCCTTCGTAGTGCTGAGGCATAATATGAGTTTTCATTTCATTGAAGGTACTCATACTGATAAACCGTTCTCTCAATTCGCCTGATGCAAGAAAAAACACAGGAGCTTCATCAGTCTCCTCAATGACTTGCTGAATTTTATAGACACAGAGAGTATTCATTGTGGTAGCCTGCTTATAGACCACAGTATATTCATATCCATCTAAAGTAATGTTTTTCATTTCTTTTTTCCTTTCTGCTCTTTTGAGCTTGACAAATATTTGTTTGTGTGTTATACTTGCTATTGTAATAAGAAAAGTGGTTGACCAATCCACTCTTCTTATTAAATTGATTAGTCTAAGTCCAACTTAGATATATCTATCTGGAAGAATTCAATCAGCTATTCAACACTTAGGCGTTGCATATACCAATTAAACTCAAATTCAGAAGTGATATACTACTTTAGAATAGAACCAATCTTTGCTTTATTACTAAGACTATCCTACATGAATTCCTCCTTTCTTTTAACTCGTTAGTGTTGGTGACTAACTTGTTATTTATTATCTTATTGGTCAGATAAGATAGAGTCTTAGCGGTAACTAAGCACTCTATGAAGGGTAGGAGCATATGTTCCTACCCTTTAACAATGCTTAGATTCTGTTTATAAAAGTCTTGACAAGCATAACTTTATATGCTATACTTATTATTGTAATAAGAGAAGTGCCTACACACTTCTCTTATTAATGAGCTTTTATTCTTCTTAGAAGTTATAGTTCTTTAGAATTACAACTACAACGACGCTTAAAGAATAATCGACTGAAATAATCTTCTTCATTGTTTTACCTCCTTAAGAAGATAAAAGCAAACAAGGATGTAGGTCCTTATTCACTACAGAGGAGAGATGTAGGGATATCTCTCCTTCTGTTATATTGAGTAGTTTAACGACTTGCTCAGGTCGAGGGGTTAGTTCTGATAATCGTCACTTACCAGAACCCATTCTTCTCCATTACCATCAATGAGATGGATTGTGGAGTTGTCTTCGCCGATAGTAACAGACTGAAGATTAGAGAACCAATCCTCAGTTGTCGTATAGGCTTCTTCAATGCCTTTGTCGTAACCAGCGTTATAGCTTCCTGTGAGGTCTTCTTCCGTGTAGACCTCTGCGGGGGTGCTCTTACTGTAATCAATGTTACAGATAAAAACAATAACAGAAATAGCAAGAATAGCCATGATAATGAACATGGCACGAGGATTCATGCTCTTCTTATGCACAATTGCTTCGATGTTAATGATAACACCGTATGCAATCATTACGATTGCGAGAGAGATAGCGACCACAACAACAGAATTCATATTGATGTACATACTTTGATTCCTTTCTGGTTTTTACGTCTTTTCCTTGACAACCATTTTGTTTTGTGTTATAATGATGGTAAAGAGATTGCCTACACAACCTCTTTGATGTACAATTATCTTAGAAGTTGTGGTTCTTCAAGATAATCATATAGAGGAGAGAAGCTACTAACTCCTCTCCTCTTGGTGTTATTATGCTCAGAAGTTATAATTCTTCAGTATCGCAACTGTTACAACATTAAGAGCATAATTTACGGAAATTATTTTCTACATGATAATTTCCTCCTTTCCGAGTGCGATTTGGATTGCTAAGCACTCTATTAAGCCCAGTATCAACTCCTTTTGGGGCGGATACTGGGCTTTAACAATGCTTAGGTATTGAACAGTTTATTGTCATATTCAGGACAAAAGAGTGGATTAGTTCTCAATCATCCACCCTTCACAACCGTCTTTCTCATGGACAATCTTTCTGTTCCAGCAGTAACTTGTGCGGCCACCTTCGGACTGAGGGAAAGTGATACAAGTTTTCTGCATTAAGGTAAGAATGCCCTTCCAAACATTTTCTTCTTCTTCAGTGAAAATTTCATTGAAGACAGTCTTCAGGGCTCTCCACTGGAGGAAGGTTGCCCCCTGATTGCGAAAACGGTCATAGACCTTTACAAAGGTCTCTGTGAAGGACGGGGTATTAAAACTGTCTACTAACTTGTCGAGCCACTTATTGTTGTTACTGATGGTAATGTTGATGTCGTTGATATACATAGCTTTAACTCCTTTTGTTCTTTTTTTAGAAAATCTATTGACAAATATAACTTTATATGTTATACTGTCATTGTAGTAAGAAAGATGCCTATACACCTTTCTTACTGGTGATGTGTATAAATTATTAACTTATACGTTGTGGTGCTTTATTACTAAAACAACAATTACGCAAAGAAAATAATTTACTTAGATAATCGTCTTCGTTATTTTACCTCCTGAAGATTGATAGAAGTACTTATCAATATAGGTTAATAAGCACTACAAAATAAAGAGACACTTGTTCGGAAGTGTCTCTTTACTTTTGTTTGGAGAAGGGCTATTTGTTTATACTCGTTAACCTTCCAGAACGAGTCGAAAAGTTAGATGTGGCGAATATACCACATGAAACTCTTCTTACCACCTGTGCATCTGTAGATGATGTACATAGAAGCAAGGCTGATAACACCAGTGATAGCAATGATGCTACTAATGATGCTACCAATGAAGATAGCTTCCATCATGTTTTCTTTACCTCCTTTCATGATGGATTGCTGACTTTGGTTTCCCATCATCAGTGCCGTAGTAACCAGCTACGACAGACAAAGAGAGATTGTTAGTCTCTCCCTGTTTCGGGATTGGGAGGGCAATTTATTCTTTAACAGGAATAAGACCCTCATTGATGGTGTAATAGGCGTACTCCTTATCACCATCCTCATCAATATTGATGAGATAGCGAACGCGAGTAACAACATCAGCGTTCGCCCATACACGAAACTCTTCCACAGAAGAGCAATCATCTTCTGTGCAGACTTCCACATCAACATAACCCTTGCGAGTAACGCTGCTGCTGATGCGAATGGTGATTTCATCCACAGAATAGCCACCAATCGCCTCATCAGCGAAAGTGATGTCCATATTGTTGAGGATGTTGGCGATAACGCCAAAAATGTTAAGAACGAGACGGTTTTCCATGATTTGTTCCTTTCTGGTTTTTACGTCTTATAACCTGACGAAATGTTTGATGTTTATTAATTTCTTAGCTACTGGAAAAATTGCTAAGAGATTAATTGCTGAGTGTTTATGTAAATTAATTCTTAACTCTTCAGGATAAGAAGAAGTAAGGATTGATTTACGCAGGGGATTGACTATTCATTCGAATGAGAACAAACAGTCAATGAGTAAATCAAATGTATAAATGAGTACACTCGAATTTACATTTACCTCTTAAAAAAGATTTAAGAAGTACATAAAATCAGATGAAAGTAGAGGTAGTTGAAAAAATTTAAGCTGCAAAAATGTAAATTAAAAAAAATTTTTCAAAAAAAATAAAAAATTTAAAAAATTTAAAAAATAAAAAATTTTAAAAAAAAGGATA
>ENA-OURQ01000024-OURQ01000024.1-human-gut-metagenome-genome-assembly--contig:-NODE-24-length-153834-cov-7.087561_pt1 | contig 153834 bp, 144 predicted proteins | sample MGYA00242105_ERZ508999 | MGnify/ENA primary metagenome ERZ508999 (study PRJEB26280, sample SAMEA2338771) | human gut metagenome | biome: human gut; feature: human-associated habitat; material: faeces...
TATTCACCAGCCTAACCGACTTTCTGTAATCCCGTCAGAGCTTGCGCCACTGCTCAATGTCGTTCCGATAAGTGTCGAGGTGCAGGCGGACAAGGTTTTCAATCAGCCCCGATGCGCTCATGCCCTTTCCTCCGAGGAAGCGGACAAGCCTGTCTAATTCGTCACGCACCGTCTCACTGATGAACACGGGCTTGCGGTTGATAATTTTTGGGACTTGGAGATAGGTGGTACGGTACTCCTCCAAAGACAGCCTGCGCTGCTTGCTACTGACACGCTTCTGTGGCATTGCCGCTTCCCCAGTCGCCACACCTGACGGTTCATCCGTCATAGCGGTCTCCGCTTCTTCCGTGACGATCTTGTCGGGCTGTTCCAGTTCCTCCGGATCCAGACCGATGCTCTTGTAGAAGTCATTCACAGACTTGGGAGTGTAGGATTCCCTGCGTCCCATTTTTTCCACGATTTCACGAGCCTGCTGCTCTGTAATGTTTGGTTCTCTTTTCATCGTAAAAAACAAATTGATTAAGTTATTAACTATGGTCTTGGTCAGCACCTCGACCGATTATCGGGAGCAAAGTAAGGTGCTTTAGTACAGTCATTCGAGCGTTTGGATTCTCTTAGGCAATTTTGTGCGGTTCTGCTTTGTGGTGATGAAAACAGCGGTGCAGACTTCTCCGATTTGCCGGATATGAATGGCAGAAAGGATAAAGGTGAAATAGAGGGCAAGTTTGAATTAAGCCCTTATTTTCACTCTTGCCGCATTCCTAATTTTTGGAATCAATGGGATTGTCACACACTTACAACCTGTGCCAACCTCTACCACCCTGTGCCACATGCTACCAGTAATGGCAATATCCATTGTCAGGTATCGGATTATGTCTTTCTTTGTGGCAAAAGGAATAACAGCAGTCCTAAAAGGTGGAACGGAAATCATGGGACATAGGCTTGCTCACAGGGACTCGACAGGCAGTAACCCAGACAAACGCTACCGTATCGGTGCAACACGCTGCCACTTTTGGAAATGTCATTGCCGGACAGTAGATTCTATATTCCTTTGCAGCAAAAGAAACAATAACAACAAAAAGAAAGACAATATGGAAATCGTATCAATTGAAAGAAAGACCTTTGAGGCAATGGTCGCCAAGTTCGACCGCTTCATCTGCCGAATGGATGCCATCTGCCATCGGCATGGGGAAAAGACAATGAGCGAGTGGATGGACAATCAGGACGTGTGCCGGATGCTCAACATCAGCCCACGCACGTTGCAGACTCTTCGGGACAATGGAACTTTGGCGTACAGCCAAATCAATCACAAAACCTACTACCGTCCCGAAGATGTGAAGCGTATCGTCTCCATCGTGGAGGACAGGAGAAAAGAAGCTAGGTTCAAGGGCAAGACTATATGAACTAAATATAATAACAATATCCACTAAATCCAAAGTAACATGAACGAACTGATTAACAAAGACAACGAGTGGATAATCCACTTCATGGGCAGTCTTGACCGACTGCTTGACAATGTAGAGCATCTGACCGCCAACTATCGCCCGACATTGGGCGGTGAGCGGTTTTTCACCGACAAGGAGGTGTCGGCACGGTTGAAAGTGAGCCGCCGGACACTTCAAGATTATCGCAATGAAGGGCGTATCGCCTATATCCAGTTGGGTGGCAAAATCCTCTACCGTGAATCCGACATCGAAAGAATGCTGAATGACGGCTACCGCTCCGCCTATCGACAGAGAGTAACTTGATTTTTCTTGAAGGAGCGCAGTTTGCCGTCTGCCCTATGATTGCGGAGCAATGGAATTCCGGCAAAAAGAAAAGGAACGGCTTACGGATGAAGCACCAATATCTTGCTTCGTCTGTAAGTCGTTCCTTTCTATTCTTCTGTTTTTTCCGTCAGTCGCTTGTTTCCGTTGCCGGATGCTTTTCAAGCGTGTGGCTGGCAGTGACAAGGTTTTCGGGCTGAATACGCTCAAACTTGTTTGAGGAAGATTCTTCCCGAAACGGCCTTGCCGCCTGACCTTGCCTCTGCCATCAGAGCCACACGCTACCTTTGCATCCGACATCGGTAACGAGTGGCTGGCGGAATGGACTTCAACTATACCATAGGTTGTTACCTCTACTACAAGAAACGAACAGTGTAATCGGTGTTTCTTTTGTAGCGGTACTAATTTTACTGATTATAAACTGTCTAAACAAAACACTTTCTTTACTGCATACTCTGAATGCAATGGCTATAATCATTTCAATGTTATAAACATCATAACTGATGCCGTCTGATTGTCTGACATACTTCTGTGTTTCAACCTCATTCAGTTCCTTGTTCTTGTAGATTGCCCGTATCGCCTTGCGGATATCGCAGGAGAACACACCGAATAGGTCGGCAATCTCAAATTGTGTCATCCATATGGGTGCGGTCGGCATAATGACCGCACCCGTTTCACTGTTTGTTATGATTCCTCTGCTCATAATCCATTTATTTTATGATGATTATTTACTATTTCTTCTTTTCGCCAGCCGATACTTCCCTTCTCCGCTCCATCAACTTATCCATGTCCTTTGAGATTTTATCATCGGTTATCCGTGCATACCCCTGTGTCGTCCGAATATTGGAATGTCCCATCATCTTGGCGATACTCTCAATCGGTATATCCGCTGAAATCAGAAAAGTGCCGAAGCTGTGCCGACTTTGGTGATAGGTCAAGTTTTCCTCTTTCCCTATGGTTATTCCCAACTCGTGAACCTCAAACCATAGGGCATCACGGTTAGGAAGAGGAAACACGGGCTTCTCGTCATCGGTCGTATTATACAACGACAATATCCGCTCCGCTATGGGATGTAAGGGTATGAACGCCTCCACCTTTGTTTTCTTGCGATTGATGCGGATATAGCGTCTGCCCTCCGCATTTGTCCCGATATGGTGGGGATGCAGCAATTGTATGTCCGCATACGCCAGCCCGGTAAAGGTAGAAAAGATGAAAGCCCGTCTTGCCAATTCCATACGCTTGTCATACATCGGTGTGGAAAGTATCTTTTTGAACTCCTCACGGCTGATGTACCTGTGCCTTGCTTCCGGCTTTGTCTCATACTCCAAGTCCTCACAGGGATTTACACGGAGAATTTCCTTATCGACTGCAAGGTACAACAGTCGGTTCAGCCAACGCAGGCAATGGTTGGTCTGGGAAACCCCGAAATTCTTGCATTTCTTCAAGTGGGCTTTGTAGGATTTGCCGAAATCCTCCGTCACTTCTTCAAGAAGAATGTCCTTTTTACCGATTGACACTATAAAGTCCGTCAGGTACTTTTGGTAGTACATTGAAGCCCGATAGGAAGAAGTTGAGTCTATTTCCTCGGAATGTTTCTTCAACCGCTCACGTTCCCATTCTCCCATTTGCAGAAGGGTGGTCGGGTGGACGTTGTTCAAGGATATGTGGTTTTTCAGCATCTCGGCACTGACCACGCCTTGCGATTTCAGTATCTCATTGTAGGCTTCCTCCGTCAGTCGCAGATATTCCCGTAAGCGGTTGTTCTCCCTTACGGATTTAATCTCGTTTTTCTTGCTGTTCCATTCTTCCGGTCGGCAATAAATCCCCGTACTGATGGCAGTTTTCTTGCCGTCAATGGTTATACGGCAGAGTATGGCGGTCGTACCGTCAGCCTTTACTTTGCTGCGGTTGATATAGGGCAAAAGTGAAAATGTGCTTCGCATATCGTTATATGTATTAGAGGATTAAAGAACCAATTGAAAATCTTTTGTGGCTTCTATGAACTTGTCCATGTCCTCGAAAAGTTTCTTCGGGCTGACACGGGCATAGACTTGTGTCGTGGAAATGTCGGAGTGCCCCAGCATCCTGCTGATGGTTTCTATCGGCACACCCGCTTCAAGCGTAATCAGCGAGGCGAAGCTGTGCCGGGCCTGATGGTAGCACAAGTCATCCTTGATGCCTGCCAGTGCCGCCAACGCTTTCATGTGCCGCCTGAGATTTGACCAGCGAAGCAAAGGAAACAGGGTATCTCTTTCTTCACTGTGATACTTCTCAATCAGCGCAATTGCTTCCGGTAACAGTTTTACACTGGCACGAAGTTCGTTTTTCTTTCTTCGGTACTTCAACCATAAAGCCCCGTCCTCATCCGTACATAGGTTCTCATGGGTAATCGAGACAACATCCGCATAACAGACCCCGGTGTAACACCCGAAGAGAAACATATCCCTTGCCAGCATATGGGATTTGCGGTAAGCAGGTATTTCCACATCTCGGATTTTCTCGAACGATTCACGGCTCAATGCCCGTGGTGTCGTTTCCGTCTTCTTCGGCAAGGTAAAATGCTGGAAGTGGATTCTGTCGGCATACCCCTCCTTATACGCCAGACGGCATATCTTTTTCAGGATGGCAAGATGGTGGCGGACGGTATCAATCGCATAACCCTTATTACCAGTGGCAAATGCCTGATAGTCGTGGATGAACTGTTCCGTCAGCTGACCGAAAGCCAAATCCTTGACTTTGTACCGATGCTCTATGAACTCTCCGAGTGTCAGGCGCATATAGTGGTAGCCGGGATAAGTACCTTTCGCCCTGTCTATGCCGATACGGGCTTTGAGGTCGTCACAGACAACGTCCGTCATTTTCATGAGGGTCATCTGCGTTTCCATGCTGCCTTGGAAAAGGTCTTTCACATCGGCTGCGTCAAATTCCACTTTGCGGGATACAAGACTGTCAAAAGCGGTATTTACCGCCAGCAGCAGTTTCTCAATCTTGGCATTGGTTTCAACCGCCTCCCTGCTCTTGCCGTTCAGACGGCTTTCACGGGGATTCCACAATTCGGGAGTGCAGGACAGCTTGCAACTGAATTGCGCCATACTCCGGTTCACGGTGATTCTTCCCATTATCGGGGCTTTGCCCGACTTGTCCGGTCCGCTCTTTTTGATGTAGAGCAGCACCTTGAATTTTTCAACTTTCATACGCTTATATTTTTTAGTGCAAAATTACTTGCCGTATAAGCGTTCCTTGATACGCAAAACATTGTGTATGAGTGCAAACAAAACGGTGAGGATTTCTTTTCATTGCTTACCGTTACCTGTTCCCGTTTCGGTAACTGCCCGGCTAACGGTTTGGTAACTGAACAACCTCAATATTCTGTTGCCGTTTGCATTTTCTCCACTTGGCAGAATACTGAAATATCGCTCATTTCAAACAACTTACGTTTAATCTTTACCTATCCGCTGTTGCTTACTTCACCTTGTATATTCCACTGCTTCCGTCATACCTATGCAACATTACAGATTGCAGCCGGAACCGACATCTACACCGTCTCCAAAATGCTCACACATAAGAATGTTTCCACTACTCAAATATATGCGGATTTGGTCGATGCCAAGAAACGGGAATCCGCCAATAAGATATCACTCACATAACATTCAAACTGTCCTCGTCTAATAGAAAAGAAAATCACACATCAAGAAGTATAATTTTCTTTTCTATTAGTACGAGGCCTTTACATAAAAACTGTACATATTTGAGCTGCTACCATTACAAATAAACAAAGCTATATAGTATGGCCAATAATTGTGAAAAGAGAATACTCATCGCGGGCTCCACATATTTTTTAGCCTTAGCATCTATTGCAACCTTCCAAGTAAGTAATGATTTCAGCAATGACAGTTCTGTTAAAGTTATAGTTTTCATCATTAGCTTTATCTTATTAAGCCTTTCCTATATCATGGTGCAAAATATGATATATTACCTTTTTACCATTGCTCTGTATGGAAACGAAATTGCAAGAACCTGTCATCAAACCTACTAACAAAACGATCATTCTCAAAAACAGTCACTCGGTTCATTTTATAAAAAAAAGACAAAAAGTAAATGATGCAAAATCCAAACTGACGAACAAAGAGAGGGAAGAAAAAACTAAAAATCAACATCGAATACACAATAAAAAGATGTCCTTACACATGGGTTCGGTTAATTTTGAAAAACGATGCAACAATATAAAACTTTATATACAGAACGAAAAAATGATCAAAATGGAATCACAAAGAATTAAACAGCCTTGACTTAGGGCATTTACAGAAAGATGTATAATATATAAATGAATCATGGCGAAATTGGCAATTCCAACAATTAAGGTTCCTCTGCTCCAAATCATTATTAGATATACTAAACGGAGAAACAAGTTTGGCAATTCCAGCGAAATTGGCAATTTCTACAGAACACCTGCTAAATCTATACTTCAACAAAACTATAGGAGTGAAAAAACGGCAATCGCCAGTGTGGCATATAAACAAGACTTCGTCTGGATAGCCTGCTATGGCAAGAGCAGTTACTTGAGCTCAAGATATCATATTCTTCACGAAAGAAGAATATGCCCGTTCCCGGACTCAAAAAAATTACGACACATAGCATCTCTTTGATATGAAGTTCAAAGCAGAAAACTACTCCGTCAGTATCCCAAACCTATTGGAGCGTAAAACCAATGATGAACAATGGAGTATACCTCGATATACACATTCCCGTACTGTAGAACAAACACAACATGATCAGCATTCAATCAGCGCTTTTCCCATCCATATGTCATACAGCCAATACTCATCACTCGCAGCGAAAATCTCCTTTATCTGTTCATTAGTAAATATGTATGGCGTGAAGTCTACTTTCGGTTGCTTCGATAGTCTGGAAATGAAGTTCCCCGTTGCGTGACATCATTATCATCAGTTGTGACCATACACAATGTTCCTTACTATCAACACTACATGTGCACGTCACTTACAAACAAGTTCTTCGGCGATATGAAGATCACTCAGTTTATGGACATTTGCAAAATCATTAAACTTTTTCCGTATCCATTTTATCCGCTGTGCACTAATGCCAACAGATATTTTTATTATAATCAGCCATTTCATGTACGATGCAAGTATGCATTTGTTCTTGAAAAATTCGCCCATATAACGCATTCCTCTCTGCATATAGAATGCACTTAATACCGCACAAAACTGGTAATACACATTACAGGAGTAAGTCTATATTTATCTTTAGATATAATATTTTTTGCCTCAAAACTCACCTTAGATACTACTAGTAGCATTGCACAGTGGTGACAAGGGAGCGGTACTACGCACAAGGTATATGGGTTGCTTCCCACCAAATACTTGCAAAACCAACATAAGAAGTCAAATAATGCACTATTTTAGATAGATAATCCCCTCATTTGAGATTGATAGAGGCTAAATTTGCTGCAAAAAGATTTGCTTTTTATAGAATATGCAAATTTGATATTATGCAATTTATGCAAATAAATAAGTATAGGCTAATTTTTACTAAGAAAACAAATATAAATAATGTACAACAAGAAATTGATAAAAAAATAATTGCTCAAAAATAATAAAATGCACAGGTAATTGATGTAGGAAATCGTAAAGGAAATAATCTCAAAGCCTCTGACTTGAGTATGCCTATTTATACCTTTGCCAAAGATGTGCGTAAGAGCTATTTGTCTCCAAAATATTTGGATGAGTCGAAGAAAACGTATCAAGGCATTATTGCTTAATTAGTCAATATTGACTGCAATAGTCTTATCAATCTGGAACAACCGTGCGAAAGTACTAGATTGAATGGTTAATGTGATAGCTCATTTGAGTATTACATTTCTGAGAATATTCGTCAGCTCCTTGAAGTAACCGCTTTTATCTTAACCATTGTTTATTAAAATAAAGTCATAGACATCTGATAATTATAAAAACAAATGAAAAACAAACTTTTATTCATTTTGATTTTGGCCACTTTCACTTTAATGCTAAATAACTTTGCATACGGTCAAACAGAGACAACAGGGAATCCCTGCGCATTTCCTGGAGCGGAAGGTTTTGGACGGAATGCCACCGGTGGACGTGGAGGTAAAGTATATCATGTAACCACATTAGAAGATGGTGATTACGAGGGCACTTTCCGCCATGCCGTTTCGCAACGAGGCGCACGTACAGTGGTATTTGATGTAGCCGGTACTATTTTTTTAGATCGTAACCTGAATATTTCGAACGGCGACCTCACAATTGCCGGACAAACAGCTCCGGGAGAGGGAATTTGCATTGCCCGTTATCCAGTATCGGTAAGAGCAGAAAATGTGATTGTACGTTACATGCGTTTCCGTGTCGGGAATGAAGGTAAAGGCGAGCCTGACGGGTTCGGTGGTACAGAAAACAAGAATGTCATCATCGACCATTGCTCTATCAGTTGGTCAGTGGACGAGACATGTACTTTCTATGGCGGCGAAAATGTGACCGTACAATGGTGCCTTATTTCCGAAAGTCTTCGTACAGCAGGCCACAGCAAAGGACCACACGGCTACGGCGCAATTATTGGAGGCGACAAATCTTCATTTCACCACAACCTGATGGCACACCACGAAAGTCGCATGCCGCGACTCGGTCCGCGCCCTTCAACCCAAGAACGCGAACACGTGGATATGCGGAACAATGTTTTTTATAATTGGGCTGGAGCCGGATGTTACGGCGGCGAAGGAATGAAAGTCAATATCGTCAATAATTATTACAAACCGGGACCAGCAACACCGAAAACCGGTCCCATAAGTTACCGTATTGCAGCTATTGGCATTCGAACAACGAAGTATTGCACTGGAAGAAACGGTGAACCGAATGTATGGAAACCGATGGAGCATGTTTGGGGTAAATTCTATGTTGACGGAAATGTTATGGAAGGTAATACGGAGGTAACCAAAGATAATTGGACCAGAGGGATGTATGAGCAAATAAGGAGTTCGGCCAATGACAACACCTTTACGGAACAAGTAAAAAAAGAAATGCGCCTCAATGTTCCCTTGGAAATGGGTATAGTAACGACCCATACAGCAGAAGAGGCTTATCAGCTGGTACTTGCGAATGCGGGATGCTCGCATCGGCGCGACATCATTGATACACGCATTGTTAAAGAGACGAAAACCGGAACGGCTGCCTATTACGGTAGCATATCGGTAGATGCAAAAAACAAACCTGGATTTATTGACGTGCCCGACGACGTGAAACCTGCAGGCGCTCGCAGCGCATGGCCCGATTTGAGCAACGATGGCATTGACACTGCCAATCTCAAAGATTCCGATAACGATGGTATTCCCGATATATGGGAAACAGCACATAACTTGGATTCAAATGATGCTTCAGACGGTAATGCTGTGACTTTGAGCGACGAGGGTTATACCAATTTGGAAATCTATTTGAATGATTTGGTAAAAAATGACACACAAAACCAGTCATATAATTGATATTACAATAGGATTCAGAGTTTTTTTACTGATAGAATAAAGCAAAAACAATTATCCTTCCATTTAATCTGTAGACACATGAAATATTTGTCTTTTCTATTGACTGTTTCTCTTTTATTCTTTTCCTGCAAAGAGAAAACGGACGTGCGCATTCATATTCTGGGTGATTCAACTACGGAGCAGCAAGACCAAAATCTTAAAATCCAACGCGGATGGCCTCAAATGCTCTCCTCATTCTTTACGAATCATGTCACTGTGCTCAACCATGGTAAATCAGGTACAAGTTCACGAACTTTTTATGAAGGTATTTGGTGGAAAAATGCACGCAAAACGATTCACCCCGGTGATTATGTGGTGATACAATTTGGCCATAATGACGAGAAACATCAAGGATTCGACGGTCCGACAGGCACAGTAGCCAATGCCTCATATCGAGAATATCTCCAAAAATTTGTTGACGAAATAAAAGAATCAGGAGCTATCCCCATTTTTGCGACCCCTATTGTTCGAAAAATGTCGCGACCGGGCGAAGTGGTCAGCAGACGCAGCAGACATGATTTGGCAGAATTTGTTGCCAGCAATATAAATCGGGATGTTGATCCGACCGCCACAGTATCATTTAACTATCCATATAATATGCGGCAAATAGCAGCAGCGAATGGATGTCCAGTAATTGACATGACAGTTTCTACGGCAGCCTTGGTTAACAAGTTCGGTTTTGAAACGGCTACCCGGCGTATTTATAATTTCGGCGACGGAACGCACATCTGCGCCGAAGGCGCTCTGCTTTTTTCCGAGTTATTTGTGGATGAATTGAAAAATAAAGGTATTCTTTCCGATTATATTATTGAAAATCCCGAAATTGCCATCCAACCCGGATTTGTGAATTTTGGCGAAGTTACTAAAGGAGCTGAATACCGTCAGGAAATCGACTTATTGAAATTGAAAGAATTACACCGGCACGTTTCTTTCCGGGTCGAGGCAGGAACCGGAGTGTCGGTATCTGACCGGGAATATGGAGAATATACCAACGTCATTGATCTTCCGGTTGAATTTGACGCGATATATTATCAACGCCTTTATGTCAGAATGATACCTGATACAAAAGGAACGTTTACCTCATTTATCACAATATACGACGGCGATAAGAAACACCAAATTCCTATTCAAGCCAATGTCAACACATATATTGACGGGCAATCCGCTTCGGTTCGGTATTCCTTGAACGGTAATTCCAAGCCGACAACATCCGGTCCTGTACAGGCATTGGAGCATACATTAAGCGGTTTGGAGCGTACAAATTTCGATCAACTCGGCACCAACGGCATCGGTGCTCATCTTGATCCTCCCGTAACATCCCGAGCCGAATGGTTGAAAATAACTGGAGGAAACCGGACTGAAGAAGAAATCGATATTGTGGCCGATCGCTATGCGCAATTCGGTGTCCGGGCTGCAGATCAAACATCATTCTATCTCGAAAAAATAACATTATTCGTTGGCGGTGGTGTCGGTTATCGGATCCAAACCGCAACCGATCCGTCTTTCGGAAACTACACGGTTGTCGGTGAAGGAAAGAATCCCGAACTTACCCGATTCGAGATTCCAACGAACCAATTACTAAAAGAAGGAGAAATACTTTATTTAAGAGTTTATCCGTGGGGAATAGGTCGGCTTTGCCTCAGCCAAATATCATTTGAAGGTAAAATAACGAAATGAAAGTACATAAAGTCATGAAACAATTCCTGTATTCTAGAAGAACATATATCGCCTCCACGCTGATGTACACCCTAATGGCATTCTCGTCAACAATAGTACAGTCACCTCGAAGAAATGCCCTGCCCGAAACAAGATTTGTTCAAAACCGAAGAAGCTTGATATACAGGCGATCAAGTGCCGATTTTTCAGTACTATGCCGACTATTGGCCAAAGAATATCGAATAGGATCCCGAATAGCATATCCGCGATCTTTGGAATGTATTGATTTATTAATAATTAATATAGAACGGAAAAACAAAAATCTGTGTTCCGATGCAAGCTCTATCACGTAAAAGCAAAAAATGCCTGCTTCGATATGGGGAGAAAGTTGTGAAATTATCCCCAGATGTAGAAAAATCAGCCCCAGTAGCTTAATATAAATACGATAAACATGAATAAAAAAACAATCAATCCAATAATGAATAAAAGTATGTATAAAGTTCGTATCTTTTTCGGGGTGTTTGCCGTATTCTTTACCGGCGCACTCTTTGCCGCTCCCGCTGGCGTGTTGTTTTATAATATTCGCGATTACGGTGCAACCGGTGATGGTGTAACGTTGGAAACCGCAGCCTTTGCACGTGCGATCGACGCCGCGTCAGTAGCGGGCGGTGGTACCGTATATGCCCCTCCCGGCCATTATCACACTGGCACAATCAAACTAAAAAGCCACATCACTTTGTATATTGAAGCAGGCGCGGTGATTCTTGGTAGCGAAACCCCTGATGACTACCCCCCGACCGAAAACGTTTGGCGCGACGGCGATCGCGATGGTACGATGGCTTCGCTCATCTACGCCGAGGACGCAGAGAACATTACCATTACCGGACGCGGAACAATTGATGGTCGGGGCCAAATCTGGTGGCGGCGCCTTGAGTATGCCAATCCTCAGAAATACAAACTCGGTCCTCTCACCGCGAATCAACAGGCCGAACTCGCAAAGGTTTCTCGCGGCCGACCGCAGATGATTCGTATGCTCCGCTGTCGCGACATTCTTATCGAGAACGTGAACCTTCAAAACTCCGCCGCATGGACCATACATCCTATGTTATGCGATTTCATGCGCATTGAAGGCATATCCATTGCCAACGCCCCCGATGCCTCACACAACACCGACGGCATTAACCCCGAATCATGCAGCAACGTGCGCATTGCCAACTGCCGCATCGACACCGGTGACGACTGTGTGACGCTTAAGTCCGGCAAAGACGAAGCCGGTCGCCGCATTGGTAAGCCCACCGAAAACATCACCATCACAAACTGTGTTATGTATCACGGACACGGTGGTGTTGTCATCGGCAGCGAAATGTCAGGCGACGTACGCAATATCGCCGTTACAAATTGTGTTTTCCAAGGCACCGACAACGGCATCCGTATAAAGTCACAACGTGGACGCGGCGGTGTAGTTGAAGCCATCACAGTGAGCAATATCATCATGCACGATGTGCCTATGCCGTTTATTATAACGACATTCTATAGCGGCAGTGACAAACCGGAAGATAAGTATCCGGTGAACGAAGGTACACCTCGCTACCGTAATTTCATGTTCAGCAACATCAGCGCACGCGGTGCCAAGCGAGCTGGTTCGATCACTGGGCTGCACGAAATGCCAATTGAGGACATCGTTTTCAGCAACGTGCGCATTCAATCTATCAGCGGGTTCACCTGTACCAATACGCGCGATATTACCTTCCTCGACACTCTCATCGACACCGATGCCGGATCCGCACTCACATTGAACAACGCTGTAGAAATCAACGCCGCCGGCCTAAGCACCCGTCGACCGCACGAAAAAACGCCGCTTATTTATAGCGCAAAATAAAGATATAAAAGCACTTATAAATATGCGTATGTCACCACTTTTAGCGTCCATCCTATTATTGTGCTTGAGCGCCTGTTCCATCCGAAATTTCCATCATTGCAAATATTTAACTGGAACCGGTGACTATACATCGTTTGTAGGAATAAACGGAAGCGTTTAAGGCTAAGCGAATTCCTTTCGAAACAATAACATCCGGAACAGATGTCCGCGATCGAGTTATAGTAACGGAAGGAATAGCTGAAAGTGCCAGTTTGGCAGCAACTCTTTTGAAAACCGAAAATCATGAGGTACTTGAGTTCCGGAAGCATTGACTATTTAGAATACCCAGTGTCAAGACAAACCGACCTTGATGGCTGCCGGATATGACGATAAGGGTTTGATGTATGCACTGTTGGATGTTGCCAATCGAATCAGTTGGAGTATCGACCACTCGACGACGCTGCAATTTATCCGAGAAGTCACATCAAAGCCCGAAATGAGAAGATATAGAACAGCTTTCTGAAGATGGATTAGGCATACGTCTTCGTTCCCAAAAGACGCAAACAAAAACCGTACTTTCCATTAGTAATGAAGCAATCTCACTATGCGGAAACAAAAATACTGGATACATCTTTAAGGGTATGAATAGAAGCATCATACAAGAACCATTAAAAGAGTAGACAAAGGAAAACGATATAAACAAACATATTACATTCCATGTTGCATGACATAGGATTCTATCTTTTAAGCTATAAGTTAACAACTTACAAAAGCTTTATTGATAGGTAACGATTTAGAGACATAATTATGTTTTAGATTTATCCTATTGTTTATAAGCAACTTCCGCATAAGAAAGAGTGGAATAGGTAACGGATTTGCAACGAGCAAACTTCGGTGATACTCTTCATTTTTCGAGTAGTTCTTTAGCTCGAATACAAAGGTACGAAAGTTTTTTTGGAGGAGCAAAATAAATGTTGCTACTCCCTTTCTGAATCTGTGTTTTCTTCAATAGAATTAATCTCTTGAATAAGCAACGCCTGAAGTTCGTCTTTGGGTAACAGTAATTGATACTCAGCTACCCCGATAGGCTTGTTTATATCTTGCAAAGCGATCTCTACATCTAAGTGATCCTTATCAGCGCAAAGAATGATACCAATTGATGGGTTCTCATTCTCTCCTTTTTCCAATCGGTCAAGCAACGAAAGGTAGAGATTCATTTTGCCAACATATTCTGCCTTAAAAGCACCGATCTTCAATTCGATAGCAACGAGCGAGCGCAAGCCCCTATGAAAGAAGAGCATATCCACCGCATATTCCTTGTTGTTATACTCCAGACGGTATTGGTTGCCAATAAAAGAAAATCCTTTGCCTAATTCCAGTATAAACGATCTGATTTTAGCAATCAACCGCTTCTCTAATTCCAATTCTTTAACAGGTTCTGTTATTCCAAGAAATCCTAAGTTATATGAGCTTTTAAAGACCTCATTCGCATAGTTGGCTTGTGCCACAGGTAAGACTGAATCAAAATTATTCGTTTTGATTTGTGTCTGACGAACTGCATAGGTATCCATCTTTATTGCATTGAGTAACATATCTCTCGACCAACCTTTCTGCAAGCACTCTTCTGCATAAAATTTCACAGCATTATTGTCATCTATCTTGTTTATCAATAATAAATTATGTCCCCAAGGTAAAACTGCGACAGCTTGTCGCAGTTTTGAATCGCAAGTTTTATATCTTTCATAAAAACGCTTCATATCCCATAGATTACGAGGAGACAATCCCATATCCGGAAACTGTTCTTTCAAATCCACCGATAATCGTTTAACTACGCCACTACCATATCCACTCTCTAAGTTTCTATCAAAGAGTAACTTCCCGATATTCCAATATACAGAATTGACGGTAGTGTTTACTTGCCGGGCAATGGTGGCACGAGCAGTCTGAATCTCAGAAACCGCCTGCTGCAATATTTGAGCGTACTCGCTATCGTTTATAATTATTTCTTTTGTCATATCATGAATCCTTTCAATGCTAATCTATTATATTTTCTTCAAAAACGGTAAAGTTCCACACCTCACCAACGAAGAGTTGCTTTATTTCTGATAACATCTCTGTTAGCCGTAACGGCTCACGAGGTATGAATACTCTCTTTTACCGAGTGGTACAATCAAATGGTCGAAATCAATATTACCCTCTTCGGTACGCTTGACAATCCCCCACATTGTGACATTCATCGACTCCAAAAGTGAATTGAAAGCTTTGAGCTGAACTTCCGAGTCATAATTTCCGGCAATAAACAACACATCCACCTCGTGAACTTTCACTTGCTCTCGAAGCCACGTCATAAATAGAGAATGTTCACCTTTACGGTCATATTCAAAAAACATCTGCCCTAAATGCCAATCTGCGGTATGGATTATTTTCATGGCTAATTCTTAATGTGATATTTATCCTCTCGCTTCTTGAAAGCATCAACTCCACCCTCTAATATCTCACAGACATGCTCTCTTATTCCTTGTTTATATAGGATTGCAGTCTCTTTGCTATTTGTAAATGTATTCTCTAATGATCCATTTACATATTCGAATCTATATTTCCTGTTTTCAGATCCATTTTCTCCTGTTTGATTTGCAACGATTATATTTTCAGCATCTGTATTTACAACTAAATTAGCATTATGAGAAACCATAATAATTTGCCTTTTACGTTTACATTGTTTAATGTAATCGTTTAGATCCTGATAAACAGTTCTGTTATCCAAATTATCTTCCGGTTGATCAATTAAAATTGGACAGTCCGCCTGACTGAGACTTAAATATAACTGTAATATTACGATCCCCTTTTTGCCTTCTGACATTGTATGAATACTATCTGAGCCTTTCTTTATATCGTATTCTATAGCAAAACAGTTTTTGAGAATGGCAAGCAAAAACTCCTTGGTAGTTTTACCTTGTTTGAAATTTAAAAATCGTTCGTCTTCTTTTATTGCAAATTGAACTAATTTGGCAATTTTCTCACAATGGTTTTCTTTTCTGTACTCATACTCATTAGTATTAAATATGTCAGCTCCAAATTGATTACTCAGATAGCTTTTCATATTTATTATATCGCTAATTGAATTAACAAACACAGTATTATTAAATACGGTCTTAGCCCGTATATCCAATTTAGTCGTTTCTATACTCCACTTATCTGCAATAGCAGCATTCAGTAAGTCCGATAGGTTATAATACGAATTTTCTATTGCTTTACTATTTGTTACAAAGTTTAGATTCGCAATACTTTCTCTGAGTTGTTTTATCTGTTGATCCTTCTCAGCTATTGTTGTGAGCCGTTTTTCTTCTTCCTTTTTTAACTGCTCTAATTTTACAACTTCAGTTTGTATTGCATTTTTCTCCATTAATGGTTTCAATGCATCCGTATTCGCCGTAATATTTGCTGTTATAGCATCAATCAATTCGATATTTTTTTGAATTTTTTCTTTTATTTGCGCAGATGAAGATGTTATTATTTCAGCAAGTGACTTATTTAGTAGGTCCTTAAAACCTGTAAATACTCCATTAACAGCTTCATTTTCACTTGTAAATCTAATTGCGCTGCATATATCATTATTTATTTGATTAATAATGTAGTTCTCTAAACGACTATACTCTTCGTTTGTTTGTTCTAATGCTTTCTTTTTTACTTCTTGTGTTTGATTATCAGCTATTAGTTTATCATATAGCGTTTTTTCCTCAGGAGTCCAGCCTGCATTTTTAGTTAATTCGTTTATTTCTCCTATAATCCTGTCAATCTCATTCTCAATAGCTTTCTTATCTCCCAATTTAGTTCTCTCTTCTTTTGCAGTATTTAGTTGGGTATCTAATTTACCCCATTCAGTTATGGCAGATTCGATATTAGAGATTGCTTCTGTGATTATATTATTCGATTCTTCAAAAATAGCTTTAATACGTTCATCTTGCTTTATTAGATTCTCTATAAATTCGTTCAAAGAACGATAAGTCGTATTTTTATATTCCTGATTTCGAACAAGATTTTCTATATGCAATTGCGGTAAAAATTCTATTATACGAGCATCATCTTTTGTTCTCTTTCGGGTAGGATCATCTTTATAATATATCTCTATTGATGTATTTTTAATTACTTGTTCATAGTTCTTTATGTCTGTTTTATTGCCCATTTCTGAAGCTATCAAGTGAAGTAACAATGATTTTCCAGATGATTTACCTCCAATAATTGCATTGAGTCCACTGCTCAAACCAATCTCCTCACATGGAAATTTATCTTGCCCGGAAGTATCTACAAATTTAATTTTCTCAATGATATTATAGCCCTTCTTATCATCTGGATGGTCAATCTGAATTTTTACTCGATCTTCAGGCTCGCATATAATCTGTTTCAAACCGTCAAAGGTAGTGTCTGCTTTAATCCATGTATCGCAATAATAATTAGTCGATTGAATAATATCACCATTCTCATTGGTGTTTGCAGTATCTAAAAAAGAAAAATCATGAATATCTCCAGAATGGAGAAGCTTTTTATTTCCATATTCATTAAGCCATTTTTGGCAATTCAAGAAAGTTTCTCTTTGAGTCGCTGATAAAAAGGCATTAACTCTATTGTAAAGGTCTTCTTTTAACGGCTTTAGTTGATTGTTTTTTTCTAAATTAGACCATTCTTTATAGCCCAAAAATGTAAATGTTTTATTCTTCCATGTCTCACAATTTAACAACTCAAAAACTTTAGCCGTCGGTGGAACTAAATCACTAAATCCCTTTTGTAAATCATTGCCTCCTTCAGTTGTAAGATTATCAACAGATAACATTTTTGTTTTATGTTTATCTATAGAAGATATTGGAATTTGTGAAATAAATTCCTCTCGAATCTTCTTTATTTCCTCTTTTAAATTATCTTCATCAATATCAAAAAGGATATGTAAATTGATCTTTTGCAGTTTATTCTCGTTGCCACTTCCAAAGGTATCAATTCTAAACTCCAATATGGGAAAAATTTTATCAATATTAGAAAGCCTCCCCTTTTGTCGATACTCCATTACTTTTTCATATCCATCGATGAAATAATAGTCTGTAATGCCAATAACCTTTACATCTTTGGGTAATCGTTCAAGTGCATCTATAAATTTATCAAACGAACCAGTTCCGCCATAGTTTTGATAAATAGAATATGGCGTATGTATGTGCAAATCCCATTTACGCCACTCAGAGCCTTTATTGTATTTATGTTCCATCTTATCAGACATTTAAAAGGTTAATTTCGGTAATCCATTTACTATCTCCACCGTCTCCATGCTTAACGAAATAACAGAAAGCAATAAATCCAGAATATAGTGGGGATTATTGTGCTCCGTTGCCCAATCGTTGGGATTGTTGGTGATGCCGCTATCTTTATGGGTAGTGATGGCATAACGCTCCATGATCCATTCGATGGCACTTTTGCCATTTACTACGTATTCATAAGCTGTGGCCGGTATATTTTCAATCGTTATTTGGCTGTTGTATATAATTTTGCTTTTATCTGTTTTGGAGGGAAAGCGCATCTTTTCAACTTGATAATTGATTGTCTCAATCTCGCCTGATTGCATTGCTTTTTCTATTTCGCTCTGCGGAATGGTATTATAGGTCACAATGACTCCAGTTGCCGAAGGACGGTTCTCATAGTTCAAATGCAATTCCGCTAAGGTTCTTCCTGCTTTGCTGAAACTCCAAAAATCACGGGCTTCATCCACTAATGGAATACGGGGCAACATTTTTTTAAGGTCGGCGGCAAAGGATGTACGATATTCCGTGCTGTGCAGAATGCCGTAAACATAGTAAAAAATATCTTCTTTGCCCACATGTGGACCGTAGGCTTTGCGACAACGTTCTAAAATGAAATCGGAGATGGCATCACGACGAATATAATTATTCTGAATGGTATCCTCGGCATCATCAAATAAAGTTTTACTCTCAATTTTACGTTCCTCATAGTGATACATTGGGAAACATTGTCCATTGAACATTACTTGCAAATCAGGTATCGCATCAGTAATTAATGCAGAGAAATCTTTGCTCGCACCAATACCAGACAGGCATATTACTTTGTTTTCCGCTTCGGGATAAGGAAATAGCCTCTTATTCATATAAAGCATTGCATTAAAATCCTTGTCGAAATACAAATTGTTCTTACAGAATGGTCTGTAAAAACCTATTGTAAAATTTTCAGGATAATATTTATGCATCTTCCCTTTTTGTAGGTCTTCTTTTTGATTCCTATTCCAACTAAATTTTGTTGGATCTAAATTAATATATGAATCTATTGAAATGTTTTCACTTTTGTTTTTAGCTAGATGAAATGATGATACTTGTTCATTATAAAAATGAATCATCTTTTCCACTGTCAACATTGATTGTTTTTTAGAAAAATTATAAACCCAAGCGTCTCTTCCTGTGGCTAATCCCAATGAGTAAGTGGTAAACACTGATTTGGTGCTTAAATCAAATTTCTTTTCAGGAGCAAGCGGAATGAAATTTTCAAAAGCATCATTGCGCTGATTAAGCCAATCGCCATGTTTATTGGGGCTCAACTGTTGCCATTCTATATGTTCAATCGAACCGAATTTCCGGAGAATAGCCAATTTATCTTCACGACTCAGGTAATCGCCGATGTCGTGATAATATATTGTAGCAGGAGTTTCATCTGCTTTGGTTTTTTTTACAAGTAACGTTATAGCAATCGGTGTGCGAGAACCTGAACCGAAAATTTTACCACCTTCTCGTCTGGATAATTCACCGCTGGTGCGCTGATTTCCCCGCAAATTAAACACATAAATGGTAGAAAAATCCTTTTCCAAACATTTACGGAAACTATCCATGCCATTTCCATCTATCCAAGCTCCATTTGAGACAAAAGCTATAATACCACCGTTTTTCGGATCGAGACGGTCTGTGCTCCAGCGGAAAGCTTTTATGTAACTATCATAAAGAGCTTTAACCGATGTAGCACTGCTTCCTTTCGCATAAGTACTCGCAATTTTTGCATCCAACTTTGCATAACTTTGATTTTGTGCATTGTCGTTAGCCGACTTCTGCCCAATAGAGTATGGCGGATTACCCATAATAACACGCAGAGGAGCTTTCTTTTGCTCGATGACACGTTCCGAGTTTTGAGGGAACATTTCAGAAAACAGCTTCTCGCTTGCATCGCTTTCGCCCAATTGGAAAGTATCAGTGAGGCATATACCGTTGAACTCCTTGTATTCTGATTGGCCTTTCATTAGGTCGTGGAATGTATTTTCAATGTTTACGGCTGCAATATAGTATGCCAGCAATACAAGTTCGTTCGCATGTATTTCCTTGCTGTATTTATGTTCCAAGTTTTCGGTAGAGATTAATCCGCTTTGCAGTAATCGGGTGATGAAAGTTCCTGTTCCTGTAAAGGGATCAAGAATATGTATATTTTCATCTGATAAAGAGCGGTTGAACTCTTTCCGCAATACCGCATCCACCGAATGAATGATGAAATCGACTACCTCTACCGGAGTGTAAACAATACCTAGTCTCTCAACCATCTTCGGGAAAGCGGTTTTGAAAAACTTATCGTAGAGTTCAATGATTACCTTTTGCTTTCCTTCTGCATTGTCTATTTTATCCGCACGGGTACGAACCGAATCATAAAACTTTTCCAGTATTTCGGTATCTTTATTCACAACATCACTCTCGAGCAAATCCAGAATGGCTTGCATGGATTGAGAAATCGGATTGTTCTTTACGAACGAATATCCATCGAAAAGAGCTTCAAAAACCGGCTGGGTAATAATATGCTGTGAAAGCATCTCTATTGCTTCATCGTCAGTGATGAACGGATTTATGTTTTTATGCAATCCGTCCATAAACTGCTCAAAAGCCCAGCGATGTTCTTTATCGTGTTCAATCAATCGTTTGATGCGTTCGATATTGCGTTCTGCAATTTCTGCTACATCCTTTGCCCATTGTTCCCAATAGCGTTTATCGCCTACTTTCTGAACCATTCGGGCAAAAAGGATACTTTGCAATTGCTTGAACTGAATGGTCAGTTGCCGATTTAATTCGGAGCCTTTTTCTGAAGAATATTCTTCCTTATTACTGCTACCGGTATAATCGGGGCGACCTACAACAATCTGTTCGGGCTTCTTTCGGTTCAGTTCCAGTTTATTGACTGTGGCATTGAAACGGTCATCGTGAGCACGCAAGGCATTCAATACCGTCCAGACTACCGCATAACGAGCATTGTCGTTCAATGCTTTTTCTGGATCAACATCGGCAGGCACTACCACCGGAATAATGATATATCCGTATTTCTTTCCCGGCGATTTTCGCATTACACGTCCTACCGATTGGACGACATCGACTTGCGAATTTCGTGCCGACAAAAACAAGACCGCATCAAGAGATGGAACGTCTACTCCTTCACTCAAACAGCGAACATTCGTCAATACACGGCACTCCTTTTCATCTTCAGGCACACTTTTAAGCCACGACAGTTTTTCTTGGCGTATAGTAGCCGCCATTGTTCCGTCAATATGATCGGAGGCGACAGCTACAATCTTATCTTTTTGCTCTTCGGATAACTCCGAATAATAAGATTCCAGAGTTGAATTAAACGTATTTGTTATCTTTTTTGAAGCCTGTATATTTGGGCAGAAAGCTACCGCACGCTTCATAGGTTCAGGATCACTGTCTTTTATGATACCGGCATCCCCTAAAATCTGTTTGGAAAGCGCATTGATACAACCTATCAGCTTTGATACATCATCCGATGATATTTCATTCTCAGGATTAGCTACCATTTTCTGAACGGCAACAGGCATATCATTTTCACTGACAGTCAAGATCAGTACTTTATAATCAGACAGCATTCCCTTATTGACAGCTTCGCCAAATCCGATACGATAAATTTCTCCTCCATAAATACGCTCATCATCCATAGAACAGAGAATGGCATCTCCTTGTGCGGCTTTGGATTTGCTGTCATCGCTATACAGGCGAGGTGTTGCGGTCATATACAATCTTTTCTTTGCTTCTATAAAATCATTGTTATGAACCTTAACAAAGGCAGACTCATCTTCTTTTGCCAATGTAACGCCGGTGGTTCTGTGGGCTTCATCGCAAACAATTAAATCAAATATAGCTTTATCTCCAATTTCCTGCTTGTAGGCTTTCTGCGCTTTTGCAATAACCTCGATAGATTGATAAGTAGAGAAGACAACAGTCATTCCACAATCGTTTTGCGAATTGCTTTTGAGTTGGCAGATAATAGATTCGACATCGGTTGAAGCAGGTAAAGCCAAATCCACCGTGCTGTATCCATCCAGATCTTCGCTTTTGGTTTTCTGCTTTGAAACTTCAGCATCCGAACAAATACATATTGCTTTTATCGGTTCGTCGGCTTCAGCATACCACTCCTCTAATGTTTGCCCGAGTAAAGCGATAGACGGCACTAAAAATAGGATAAATCCCTTCCCATTTGTTTCATTTTCTGCAATTCTTAGCGATGTAAATGTTTTGCCTGTTCCGCAAGCCATGATTAGCTTTCCCCTGTCATTATCCTTAAAATAATGATGAGCTTCAGTTAATGCTGTTTTTTGATGAGGGAAAAGTTCTTTCTTGACCAATCGGGATGCTTCACCCGATAATCCTTCTTCCAACTTACACCAATCGACAGGAGCACTTTCCAGATGGAATAAACCGATACGGGAAACTGCCGGTTGCTGGTTACGGATGGCCTCTTCGGCATTGATACCCCAATTATTGGTAGTAGAAATCCAAAGACGATGAGCAAAGGTAGAAGTATTGCCCGATTCATCCGTAAACCTTCTGCTCGATGTGGAAAGAAACGAATCCACCGCTGGTTTATCTATTGTTGCATTTTCTGCATAACACTTACATTGAATAGCCCAATAATCCCCATTATGCGTATAAGCAACCAAATCTACTCCGGTATCCTTACCACCAAAATCCTTACGAAATGGAAATTCGTTCCAAAGCCAAACCTTTGAAAAAAAGGTAGCATATTTAGGGTCGGTCTGCAAGTATGCTTGCATTAATTTCTCAAACTTATCTCCTTTATCTCTCTCTGAGAAAGCATATTTGCGGAATTTATCAAGTATATTTTTGAATGTCATAAATTATTTGCTTTTATTTATCAATTCACGTCTATCAACATTCAGGAGAATCGCTATCTTATCAAGAACCTCCAATGATGGCTGTATCTTGTTAGAACACCATTTAGAAACAGTAGAAGGGTCTTTACTTAACTGCTCGGATAACCATTTCCCTGTCTTTCCTTGTTCTACAAGAACTACTTTAAGCCGGTTGATTTGATTTTGTTTCATAATACTTCATATTGGTATTTACTGCAAATATATTGAAAAAGAAGATTAGTAGCATTATTATCAAAAACAATTATTTCACACCCTTATCCAATTTTTTACAATCGCCCGACTTCGGAGGGCGATTGCTCCCTGCAAGGGCAAGGTGCGGCGAGTAACTTGCTGCCTTTTGAGTTACTCAAAAGACACCTTGCTGCTTTCGTTTGAAAGCAAAAATCCGCCTTTACGACGGATTAATAAGTTAGCAGATTTGCAATCGGCACAGTATATCCAATGAATACACTGTACCGATTACACAGCTATGAATTAGCAGAAGTAAAGATTATAACTTCTTCCACAATTCAAAACTCTCATCGTAATGGTCGAGATGTTGCCGGGCTATATTCTCTAAAAATCCCGATACGCTCATCTTACGTTCTCCGAATCTGCGGACAATCCGGTCAATCCGGTCACGGGTGTCACGACTGACAAATACGGGCTGTCGGTCGATTATCTTAGGAGCGGTCATAAACAATTCCCGATACTCACCGAAGGATGCCTTGCGTTGCTTGGTTGAGGTACGGCAAGGCGGTTCACATAGTGTAGTCGGTACAGCGGATACAGTCTGTGGTAATTGCTCGTCAGGCAAGATTAGTTTATCCTGTTGAGCTTGGTCACTTGAAAAAGGTTGTTCATCTGGGGCAGGTGATGAAACAGCTACGCTATCTTCTGTTTGTAGACTAAGCCTTTCCAAATAGCTTCTTCCTGCCCGGCGATCGTTATCGGAAGTCGAACTTCCTCCCTGAATCATTTCTTTTAAGACTTGGTTCATTTCTTCATTCGTTGTTTTCTCTTTCATTACAAATATGGTTTTAAAAATGAATACTGCTGTTCAGAACTGAGTGCATACACTCGGTTTACAGAACACTGCAAAGAAAGCGATTCTCTTTTGTATAAAACACATAATCAGTCGATTGTGTGTTTTATACTTAGTTGTTCATCGTATTGCCCTTTTCATGGATTCCGAATCGGTGCAGCTTTCCGAATTATGCCGATGGTCTGTTTCCGGTCTGTGTTTCACGAATGGTTAATGTGTACAGTGGTGAGACTAAACTGACTTGAACGCCAAACACTTCAATTCGGACGACACAAGCTGCCAGACCTTTGAAGTCCATTGAGATACGAAAAAACTATTCTTTCTTTGCTGACGAAACAGAAAATCAATAATTAAAAACAATCGAATTATGGAAATAGTAATCATTGAATCCCACACATGGGAGATGATGATGGCAAGGTTTGAAACCTTTGCCGAGAGAGTGGAACAACTTTGCCGGTGTAATGGCGATAAGGCTATGCAGAAATGGCTAGATAATCAGGAAGTATGCGGGATATTGAATATCTCGAAGCGGACGCTTCAAACATACCGGGATAACGGTACACTGCCTTTCTGCCAGATCGGGCACAAGATGTACTACCGTCCGCAGGATGTAGAGCAAGTAATCAACAAAACAAAAGCAGGAATATCATGAGTGAATTTATCGACAGTAAAAACGAGCGTGTAACCCGCTTCTGCCAACTTTTAGACAGGATGACAAACGGCATTCAGCACTTAGTTGCCAACCACAAGCCAACACTGAACGGGGAGCATTATCTGACAGACAGTGAAGTATTTGCCAAACTCAAAGTAAGCCGCAGGACTTTACAGGAGTGGAGAAATAACGGGCAGATAGCCTATATTCAGTTGGGTGGTAAGATTCTCTATGCGGAATCGGCTATTCAGGCGATGCTGGAAAAATTTTATGTCAAGGCGTGGGAATAATCAATTATGAGGATTTGAGGTGAGGGAGTTGAGTTGCCCACGCCGTTAAACGATAAAAGCACATCTTCTTTCGGATGTGCTTTTATCGTTATTGGAACTATGCGTCATTATCGGGTCGGTCGTTTTCGTTGCAGGGGCTTCATCTGTTTCGGGAAAGGGAACAGACAAGTTTTACGGCTTAAATACGACCCAAAGGGTGGAGATTTCAGCCGTAACCCGAAGGGCTTGAACTTGACGGTTCACTATCACGGAACAATCTTTGCCCCTGCAACGGAAATGACTGCCCCGATTTACAATAATTCATTATAGACGTACCTGTCGTACTGATTTAAAGACTTCAATAAGTGTGTCGTATTAGTTCAGTGTTTTATTCCTCCTGCTATTTACGGAAATAAATATTTGATGACTTATATCACACTCCTTATCAATCACTTTCTTTAATATCCACTGCCGGAAAATTTCTGCCTGCCATGAATGAATCCGAAAAACAAGAGCCATAACCATATCCAAGCCGAAGTAGTCCGGCAAAAGGTTGTTACCAACCAATGTTACGCCATTGGTCGTATCCCCCATCACAACTTTTGATTTTATGATAGCTTGTATGTTGGATTTTACGGTAGGTACCATTACTCCGAGAAGTTCGGCTATCTCAAAATCACGCATCTGTACATTGACAGGAACGGATACATTGCCGTTCTCGCTAATCGTTATTATTCCTTTTCGTTCAGTTTTCATGCCTGTTACCTTTTTAATTGTTTGGGTGATTTCACATTACGCACCTCTACGGGCATCTGTTTATCCTCGTAGATTTTGAATTTATCTGCCATGTTACCGGAAAGCAATTTCATGTCCTCATTGACTTTCTGATTCGTGAGTTTGGCATAAAGTTGAGTGGTTTTAATACCCAATTGTCCCATCATACGGCTTACGGTTTCCAATGGAACTCCCTGTGACAGAGTTATAAGCGTTCCGAAATTATGACGCGCCATGTGAAAAGTTATGTTCCGTTTGATGCCACAGATTTTCGCAATCTTTTTCAGGTTTCCATTGGTTTTGCTGCAACTGAGTATCACGAACATTTTTCCGTTCTTATTCAGTCCCCGATATTTTTCAATAATCTGCAAGGGTAGTTCAAGCAATGGAACATGAAACTCCGTACCGGTTTTTCTGCGTTTGGAGTGAATCCACCATACACCGTCTTCGGCTTGCATGAGGTTATTGTAAGTCAGATTCCGTATGTCACTGAAAGCGATGCCCGTAAAAACAGAAAACAGGAACATATCCCGCACCAGATAACGGTTGGGGCTATCCAGCGGTGTAGTCATTATCTTGTTTAGTTCCTGTCCGGTAATGGACTTGGGTTGCAGCGGCTCACCTTCCAATGAGAACCCGATGAACGGATTGCGGGTGATTATTCCATCGTTAAGGGCTCGCTTGACTATTATCTTCAAATGCCCGACAATGCCGATTATGGTATTGGGCTTGAATTTCAGTTGTACACGCAGGTAGAAATCGAAGGCTTCGATAAAGGAATAGTCCAATGCCTGAAAGGAAATGTCGCTCAAATTGTACTTTGTACGCAAGAACCGTTTCACATGGTTGAACGATATGCCATAGCGTTTGTAACTTTCCAACGTTATGTTCACACCGACTCTTGCAGCAAGCATCTTGTCATACTTGTCGCAATAGCCAATCAGTGTTTCCTGCCCGGAAGCGATGCCCTGAAAGGCGTTTTTTACTTCTTCTGCCGACACTTTTTCTTTTTTCGCCAGCAAACCTTTGCAGTGGCTGTGGATGGACAGGGTGGTTTGGTCAAGTGCCCGGTTCAATTCGGTGGCAGCTTTGCTTTTTCCTGTTGCCCGTGCCGACTTGGTATCACAAAGGGATACTTGTACGCTACATTTGGCACTGAACTGCACCATGGATTTCCCGATGGTGATGCGTCCCATGATCGGGGCACTGCCAATGTACTTTTAGCTCTTGGCTCATAATCATTAATTTTTGAGTGTAAAATTAAGTTCTTATGAGCTAAAGGATGGAATGCAAAACAAGGTGGTTCGGTGAATATAATTCTGTTCAGACACTATTTTCACCGGAATTAGGATTCATCAGGTACGAATACCACAAATCTTTACCTAAGCCGATGTAAACAGGCTGTTTCCGAATGGTTGCCTCCGACGTTTCGTTCTCCAAAACAGGTAACGGATTCGTAACGGAAAGTCTGCATAAAACCACTATATTCTGCATTTTTACTACTTGGCAATGAAGAGAAGAGTAACGCATATTACACCGTTAATCAACGAGTTTCGCCGTTTGTTCCGTTTTTGCTTTTTAGGGGTACAATCTAGTAACGAGTAAACATCTACATCTCTCTTTTTCTGTGATTTTATTCAGATACAACTGTAGTATGATCGAGAGTGAAAAGACAGCTGTTTTACCTGTTCCAGTTTGTGCCAATCCCTAGATATCACGATTGTCAAGGGCAGGAGTGATAAACTGTTGTTGTATTGGTGTAGGAGTTGTATATCCCTTAACAGGCTCAATAACATTTAAAGAATTAAATATTATTGAGCCTATATTAAACTGTTACAAACAGTATTTCTTATGAAGTTTTACCATTTTATAATCAATGAAACAGCATTAATTGAAAGAAGTACCAATTGTCTTATGTCAATTGATAGCCTGAGTTATAACCAGTTCTGTCTTTTTAAAAAGTTCAGAAAAGGGCATATCTTTTACGGGGACAGGATCATGAATTATAAATTCGAGTTTATTCCCTATACCCAGAGGGAAAGAACCCCATCTCGTCATTTTCCACGAGTTATTGATTGTTACAGGCACAACATATGCGGAAGGTGCATATTTGCAAAGAATTTTCAAACCATTTTCAGCAAATGGCCGTGGCTTGCCTGTTTTACTTCTCGTTCCTTCGGGAAATATTACTGCCGAGCGTTTATTCGTCTCTATATACTGGGCCATTTCACGGATGGCGGACAGAGATTGTTTCGCATCTTTCCTATTAATAAGCACCGATCCACCATGATTCAGATTGTACGAAATGCTTGGAATACCTTTACCTAATTCAATCTTGCTGATAAACTTAGGATGCGCTTTTCGCATATACCACCCAATTGTAATGATATCATAGAGGCTTTGATGATTAGATGCTATAATCAGGGGTGTATCCGCCGGGAGTTTCTCCAATCCTTTTATTTTATACCTTATTCCCAAAATATATGTATTGGCTACAAGAAAGAAATACAATACATCCACACTTCTTTTGTGTGCATTATATCCAAATAAATTAAAACACACCCATTGAATCGCATGAAAGATAACCAATGTACATCCAAACAACAGATAATAAATAGTAGAAAGAGGATATGCAATTAATTTCCGCATCTATACTCCTCCTTCCAACTTAGCATTCAAAAATTCAGCTTTCAAATTGGAAATAACTTCTTTTACACTTGATATTTTCTCAGACAAATGTACATTAATTCCTGTAAATGCATAGCCTTTTTTCATATTGCCTCTTGCAGCCTGATAGAGGCATTGAACAATACAATAAGGACTCTTCGTGTAGTCACACGTCTTAATACAATGGAAAGGACAATTCTTGGGTGTTTCATTACCTTTTTCCACACTTTGGATAAATTCGCCATCGATAGCTCTTCCCGGCATTCCTACCGGACTTTGTATAATCTTTATATCTTCCTTTTTTGCGTTTATAAAGACATTTTTAAATGTATCGGAAGCATCACATTCATTGGTGGTAACAAATAGAGTCCCCATTTGAACACCCGAAGCACCCATTTCGATAAAATGAAGTATATCTTTTCCCGAAGAAATTCCTCCGGCGGCAATTACAGGTATCTTTTTTTCATCTTTATATGAATTAGCTATACTCACTACTTCGGGAATAAGGTGCTCTAAAGAATATTGTTCATCTTCAAGCTGATTTACCTTAAACCCTAAATGTCCTCCGGCTTTAGGTCCTTCTACAACAATGGCGTCGGGTAAATAGCCATAATTATTTTTCCATTTGTCGCATATGATCTTGGCGGCGCGTGAGGAGGAAACGATAGGAACCAATTTTGTTTTACTGTTGCCAGCCAGGAAAGAGGGTAAATCGAAAGGAAGACCTGCACCTGCAAATATTACATCTACTTTTTCGGCAATCGAGGTTTTTACCATGTCGGCATAGTTAGTAAGGGCAACCATGATATTTACGCCAATTATGCCCTTGCTCTTCTCTCTGGCTTTTTGTATTTCTTCTTTCAGTCCAGAAATACACTTACTTAAATAATCCCCATGCGATTTATGATAGATCAGCCCCAATCCGGCACATGATATGACACCTATGCCACCTTCATTAGCGACAGCCGAAGCTAATCCTGACAGGGAAACGCCTACCCCCATCCCACCTTGAATAACGGGAAGTTTAACTTCCAAATTTCCTATAAAAAATGATTTCATTCCATTTATAAAAATATGTCACGATATTGCTTTACACACCTTCGCAACTTGTTAATACTATAAACAAGTAAGCCGATTTTGATATCGATTTTAACGATGGGAAGTTCCGCCAAGCAGTAGCGGAGCAAGACATTGAGAAGAAAGATACAATATAAACTCGATTGTTCAGTATGCAAAGATACGAAATTAATTGAGGTCTATTGCATATTTTATTTCAGGATTATACCCACTTCCTGTAATAAGGATTATAGAACTAATTTAAATCCAGTGTTGCTTCGATGAACTTATCCATATCATCGAAAAGCTTTATCGGGCTAGCACGAGCATATGCAGATTTGGTCGATGCCAAGAAACGGGAATCCGACAATAAGACATTATTCACATAACATTCAAACTGACCTCGTCCAATAAAGTAAAAATCATACATCATAAGTACGATTTCATAATAATATCTAAGAGTAACTATTAGTACGAGGTCTTTACATATCAACAGTATATCTTTGAATTGTTATCATTACAAATAAATAAAGCTATATAGTATGATCAATAATTGTGAAAAGAGAATACTCTATTGGGGTCTGCCACATGTTGTTTTTTTAGCCATAGCGTCTATTACAGCCCTCCAAGTAAGCTATGATTTCAGCGATGACAGTTTTGTTAAAGTTACAGTTTTTATCATCAGCTTTATCTTATTAAGTTTTTCCTATATCATTGTGCAAAACATGATATATTACCTTTTTACCATTATATGCTCCATATGGAAACGCAATAATAAAAGTCTGTCATCAAACCTAATGACAAAACAATCACCCTCAAAAACTGTCTTCCAGTTCATTTCACAAGAAAATATACAAAAAGCCAACGATGCAAAATCCAAGTTGACGAAGAAGGAAAGGGAAGAAAAGCTCAAAATCTTTATTGAATATACAATAAAAAAGATGTCCTCACACATGGATTCGGTTAATTTTGAAAAACTATGCAACAACATACGACTCTATATACAGAACGAAAAACCGATCACAATGGAACCGGTAGTAACCAACGGAGAATTAAACAGCCTTGATTTACGCCATTTTGGTTGGAACATTGGCACACGCCTTGGTTACAAAGGTGACAGCAAAGCATATTTCATAAAAAATGTATTCCAAGAAGAACTAAAACATCTGTCATTATCCACACTACAACAAACTCTGAGACAAGATGGCAAATGCTCCATCAAAATCAATATACCTAAAGCTGATAGTTTCCAGTTCAAAGAAGATTAAACAAAAAGTTCTGCCTAAAGTAGAACTTTCTACAGTTCACTAATCATTTTTCATTTATTTTATGTAACCTAAGAGAAGAACACAGTCAATACCAGTCAATTATCATTCACTTATCAGTATCAATGCGTTGCTCTGTACTAAATCATCGATTTTCTTTGTATTGTTTAAAATTAATAAAATAATGGACGAAATTAGCTTTAATGACATGCCAAGGGTCATATCCCTTATTTATTCAAAATTAGAAGAGTTGGAAAAGCTCATTCTTGCAAACAATGCACAACAGGATCCTAAAGTAAATGACCATGTTTTAATGAATACCGATGAAGCATGCAATTTTTTAATGATGCCCAAGCCTACACTCTACGCGAAATTAGTTGACGGTAGTATCCCTTCCATTAAGCAAGGGAAACGCTATTATCTTTATAAGGACGAACTCGTTCAGTGGTTAGAGACCGGACGTAAAAGTTCACGTATTCAACAAGCAGAAGAACTACGCCAAGAGATACTCTCAAATCACAAGCGTAAGTCCAAACCCATAAAATTCTGAATGATTCCACAATCTTCAAATGCAAAAATATGATTAAATCACTAATTTCCTTCTCCATTATGCCACAACTACATTGTGTTATTTGGTTGGCATGTGCCACATTACCAGATATTCCATGGTACTTAAAGTTTTATATCATCCCCCTTGTATCTATTAGCTTCATAATTTTCCTCACTATTCTCAGAATCAATGAGGCACGTAAAAAAATCATTGACGAATACTGTCTGTTAATAGAGAATCACACCAATGATATGACATGGTTATACAATGAACTCTATGAATTATCAAAGAAACACAATTCTACTGTATTCAACAAAGTTCATAAAGCCAAATCTGAAATTTTAAAAACTTATCTTGAAACCCATCAAGCAGTAGAAAAAGTAATATCCCCACCAACCCAAAACATCTCTAGCCTTCATCGTATAGAACAAGCTAAATCTAAAGTAGCACTTAAAGACCATATAAACCAGTACAACAAAGAGTTATACAACAAAGTATGGTTATTCCTCGATGGCTATATAACATCAACCCTCACTCCCTTCTATACAGAAAATGACATCAACATAATAAAACACAGTACATTCGAGTTCTTCATCAATGATCAGAGAAGCATCTCACTTACCAATCGTGTAGCAATTCCGGAATACCTGTCCATGCAAGATATTGCCCATTTTTTTCATAATCTTTCAGAACTCATGAGCTATTACAAAAAGCTAAAACAGATAGATTACTTCAAATACATCACGTACTTTATGAACTTGAAAGATTATGATTCACAATCCCTCTATGGCAACTCCACCCGAATATCCGGTTCTTCCATCATTCCTTTATACAGAATTGCGGACAGCAACAACCCAATATCGGAGTTCGTAAAAAAGATTAAGAAAGAAATGCCACATAATCAAAGAATTATTTCATAGAACAAGTTCCACATGACAAAGCAGGCGTTTCAGTCATATAGGAACCACAATATTAAGGCATCTTAATTAATTGAAGATTTAATGATGATGAATTATCATCACTAAATCTTTGCATTTCTTTGCTGCATAAACCAATATGTAGTAAAATGATAAACATTGAAAAATTCGGGAAGGTCACCCACGACAATTTACCACAAGCAGTAGAACATCTGATCAATATGATGTCCGTTCAAGTGGAACAGCAAATCGAGAGTGATTCATCACCCTACCTAGACAGTGATGACGAAATCGATATCAAACAAGCAAGCGTTCTTCTTAAGAAAAGTCAAAGTACCATCTATCGTTATACATGTAACAGAACCATTCCATTCTATAAAATCGGGAACAGGTTGCGTTTCAGTAAAACTGAGTTGCTAGAATGGAAAAAGTTCCAAAATACCCAAGACATGGGCGACAAAGGTATATAAGCCATTAAATATACTGGACCAACAACAATAGATAGGAAAAAAATGAAAAGAGATCCAATAACAGAGAACGCTCCTGTTACGCCTCAAGACATTATTGCGGAAGCAAGATTCATGAAAGATGACTTTCAACTGGGAGAGTTTCCGATTGAAGCATTTTCAAACAGGACCAGACAATTTATATTGTCTATTCACAAGCATCTACGGTTCAAGAAGGACTATCTCGGAATCAATATACTTTGTGCCATCGGTGTGGCCATGGGTAAACGTTTCCGGATTGAAATAAACAACACCTTCCATGACTACCCGGGACTGTTTTATGTAATGGTAGGCTACCCTTCCATAGGAAAGACACCTCCTACGCGTCTTATACTAAAGCCCTTATTACTACACAATCGCGAAGTAGCTCTACAATACAATCAAGAGTTGGAAGCCTTCTATCAGAAGCTTGAAAAATATGAAAATACTAAAGACAAAGAAGGGCTGGAAAAGCCCAAGCCACCTCGAAAATCATATTTCATCACACAGGATTACACATTAGAATGGCTGGTCTATGCCCTCGAATGTTCCAAAAATGGAATGCTTCTATACCAGGACGAGATTACCAGATGGACAAAAAACTCCATGCGCTATTCCAAAGGAATGGACGAGAGTACCTTTTGGAATGAGAGATACAATCACAGCGATATCATCTACAATCGTAAAGGTGAGGATTTCAATATTGTTGTGACAGAACCTCTGATTTCCGTTATCGGAGGTACACAGATAGAACAGCTCAAACACCTGATTGATGGTGATAAGACAGAAAACGGTTTCATGTCCCGGCTATTGTTCGCCTATCCGCTTGACCAAAAATTGGAATTGGCAGACGATGACGATGTACCCGAACAAGAGTTAAACTGGTGGAATTCCTTTGTTGAAGAAATTCTCAATCTAAAAACCATGTACGATAGCAAAGAAACCAATGTCATTCCTAAAAATCTGAAACTATCTAAAGAGGCCAAAACCAAATTCATGGAGTGGAAACAGAATAACATAGACATGATTAATGAAATGAACGGAAACGGCAATGGTATACTGGCAAGCTATTTCGGAAAACTCAGTACCGCCTTGGGCAGACTATGCCTCATTATACAAACAGAACGATGGAGAAACGGAGAAGCGGAAATGAAGCAGATAGATTTAGTGAGCGTGCAAAGAGCTATTCTCCTGATTGAATACTTCAGGAAGGTTTTCTACAGAATCTATTTCTATTTCTTTGTAGACAACGACATCCATCTCACAGAACTGGAAAGAAATGTATATGCAGCCCTACCAGAAGAATTTGAGACTAAAATTGGCAAAGAGATCGCTATACAGAACGGTATGCCAGCACGGACATTTGACAGATTCATCGGAGATAGTCAGCGTTCTGAACGGCTTTTCAGCAAGCAGAAACATGGTATTTACAAAAAGATGTATAATTTATAAATGAATCATGGCGAAATTGGCAATTCTGGCAATTTCCGCAAAATACCTACAAAATCATGAACATATACAGATTCGTATTAGAAAGATATGACCGGTCCAAAAAGAACAGATACACCTGCCCTTGTTGTGGTCACAAGAGAGAGTTCACCCGTTACATTGACTTAATGGGCACATTCATTTTTCCCGAGTATGTAGGAAAATGTAACAGAGCCAACAATTGCGCCTACCACTATCCACCTGCCATTTTCTTTAGGGACAACCCTGAAGCACTAAAGGATCTGATGAACACAGGCAATGGTTCTGGCAATCATCCGGTTCCCCTCGTTCCTCGTCTGATGCAGCCCATACAAGCCAGCTGCATCGAAAAAAGAATTATGCAAATTTCATGTGCCAACAAATGGTATAACCAGAACAATCTCTTCCTTTTCCTCCGTAATAAAATCGGAAAAGAAACAATAACCAGCCTGTTTCGGGAATACAATGTCGGTACCTCTAAAAAATGGCAAGGAGCGGCAACTGTCTTTTGGCAAGTCACTCTCAATGGGGAGATACGTACAGCTAAAATCATGCTCTACAACAAAACCAACGGACATCGCGTCAAGGAAGGGTATAGTAGAATTGTCTGGGCTCATACCGAACTGGGCTATACAGAATTCCATTTAAAGCAGTGCTTCTTCGGTGAACACCTACTAAATCTATACCCCAACAAAACTGTAGGTATTGTCGAAAGTGAAAAATCTGCAATCGTAAGTGCGGCATATATGCAAGACTTCGTCTGGATAGCCTGCGGTGGTAAGAATGGTTGCTTGAACTCAAGATATCATATTCTTCGCGAAAGAAGAATATGCCTGTTCCCGGACTCAAAAGCTTACGACACATGGTATCTCTTTTATATGAAGCTCAAAGCGGAAAACTACTCCATCAGTATCTCAAACCTATTGGAGCGAAAAACTAGTGATGAACAATGGAACGCTGGCATCGATATTGCAGATATCCTTCTTCAGCAATCCCTGCAAGAGGCGACACTCAAGAATTTCCTCCAAAGCACCCCTTCCCTACAATTGCTCATTGACACCTTCAGTCTGGAGGTAAGCGGCAACCTAGAATAATTTTCACAAAAAACATTTTAATCATGCCTCTGTTCCAAACAGTAAAAGCTCTTTTCACAGCAGATTCATACATAAAACAAGGCTGCAAAATCTCGATTATATGATTAATTTATATTCACAATAGTTATAGAAAAAGCCTTTGATACATAATCCTTTTTTCGTATATTTGTATAGAAATCAACAATATAATTATGCAACTAAACAAGATTAATAAAGAACAAAGAAGAGCAGTCACCTACCTTGGAAAACACTTACTATTACTTGCTGGAGCAGGAACAGGAAAAACTACTACCATTGTATCAAGAGCTGCATGGCTGATTGAAAACGGTATTTCTCCGGCACGCATCAAAATAATTTCCTTTACAAAAAAATCAGCAAGTGAAATAGCTTTGAGGGCAGAAAAGCTACTGATAGGCTCTGGTATAAAGAAATCACCACAAGGTGCAACATTTCACGGATGGTGTCTCGAAATAATACGCTCTAATCCTTCCTTTTTCGACATGAGTAGATGGACGGTCATCGACGTTGATGATCAAGAAGTCATCATGAAACATATTCTTGACAAATACACGCCTCAACTACCCTATGACATCAAAGCCTCAGACATACTATCTATACGATCTTATCAGCTGAATACAGAGCGCGGAATGCACGATGCAATATACAAGACATTGCATAATAATCAACAGAAGGCGGAAGTGTTAATAAACGATATTGACAAGATTGAGAACATTATCCAATCCTATGAGGAATATAAAAAGACACATTCCTATATGGATTACGACGACATCCTTACCATAGTGGTTACCACTCTAAATCAATGCCAAGAACTGCGTTCTAGAGTGACTTCAATGTATGAGCATATTTTGGTGGATGAGATGCAAGATACCAATCCGCTTCAATGGAAGTTACTTGAGATTTTCATGCCTTCATGCCATTTGTTCTGTGTCGGTGACGATGCACAGTCCATCTACAATTTCCGAGGAGCAGATTTCAATTCAATACATTCGTTCACCCAGCGTGTACCCGATTCAGTTGTGATGAAACTGGTCAGGAACTACCGAAGTTCACAAGCCATTCTGAACGTATCCAACCAGCTGCTAGAGTTATCGCCTTTGCAATACGACAAAAAATTAATCGCAACACGAAAAGCTGGAAAGAACCCTCTCCTTGTATTTGTCAATAACAAAAAAGAAGAAGCTATCTTCATAAAAAATGAAATTTTAAAGCATATTGATGCAGGTATAAAATATTCAGAACATATGGTACTAGCTAGAAATGCCTATCAGGCAAAACAAGTCGAAGCAACATTCCTAGCCAACCAGATACCATATGTCATGTTTGGCGGCATATCCTTGATGAAGTCGGCACATATCAGAGATATCATGTCCGTTTTGCGAATCATCGTAAACCCAGAGGATGAACTCGCATGGATGCGCTACCTCTGCCTGTGGCCGGGTATCGGCAAAGTCAAGGTCAGAAGAGCGATAGAGGAAATGACTACGCGAAAGAGTGCGTTGGAAAAAGCGGAAGCCATCATGAAAATAGAGGCATTTGCACTACCAGCAAAGGTGATAAAAGATGCCTTACTCCAGACTGCTAGCCCGTCATCATGCGTAGACGGCATCATAAAGACGATGAGCGGCACGCTCAAAGACAAATACGCCAAGGATTGGGAACGCAGGACGAAGGATTTTGCAGCATTAATTGATGTCGCATCGAACTCTAGATCCGTCAACGGATTCATCAACGATTACCTACTCGACTCCAACATAGACTGTACTGCATCTTTGAACGATACAGTTGTTATCTCCACCATTCATTCCGCTAAAGGGTTGGAAGCTGATTATTGCTATGTCATTGACATGACTATTGGAAACTATCCTGGGCACATCGCTGTAAAAAACGGAATTGACGCCATCGAAGAAGAACGGAGATGCCTGTATGTGGCGCTCACCAGAGCTAAGAAACAACTTGCAGTCATAACAGAATATAACACATGGATGATTACTAACCCGTTCCGCCCGAAAACTACAGCCATGCAAGTAGGAGACTCCTATGTCTCCATCCATCCAACACCTAATAACCCACCGTTCAAGACTGCAAGGATTGCGTCCATAAACGGAACTGATATCAGCTACCATGTCGGAGGTAAAACCATATACAGCACTCTTGCTGAATTCTCTAGTTTGTACAAGGTCAGAGAAGATAAATTTCCGGGATTGGCTATCCCCTATTTTTTCTTCTCGCAAATGCCCACCGAGTTGTTCGACTGCATCTCAGGTGACAGCCAAGTCCCTCCTGAAGTCAAAATGACAATAACTAAATCTAAATTCAAGTTTTTCTGATCAAGAAGATAGCAAACTCTTTCCCCTTAAGAATGACTACTACTAAATAAATGTGATAAGCATTCTGTATAGCGCAAACGAAGCAAGCTCCTACTGCTCTAGCACTGTATATTATCTACATGCCTGATGTCAGCTATGCATCGTTCCTAATACCCTAATATTCGAGTATGAACCAATAAGCCATAAAACCATATTGGAAATGAAGATGTCCCATGATAAATAGCACTAATAATTAAAACACTGTAAAATTCAATACCGGACACAAGTGAAGTACAATAAATAAAAACACCTTAATGTATGATATTATAAATATCATTAAAGCACCTGCAATCAATATTATATTAAAATTCATAATTCATACTTTTACTAAGAGAAATAGTATTCAAAGAATACAAAATCCTACATTTATCATTATCAATCAAATAAAATATGAATCTTATTATTTATATACAATACGTTGCCAACACATTTAAATTTGTCAAAAGACAGCCTACACCTCTTCAAGGTATTCAATACTATCCATTAAATGCTTTGTTGATAATAGGTATAAAAGTAGGGAATCCCTGTACTCACCTTACAAACTATAAGGAATATCACCTAATGGGAAGCTATTTTCCTTAACTAATCCCCCTATATACACTACAAAAATATCAATCTGCATACACAGAAAAAAATCAATAATTTTTATAGAAACGATGATAAAAAAGGATATGATGATTACATTGAAAAGAGCAAAATTTGAAAGTATTGCCAAACTAACAATGCCAGAATTCTTCGATACGAAAAGTGTAATAGAAATAGAACATCTTGAAGAATGGGAAAAATACGCATATCATCTTGATGTGCCATTAACGTTAAATCAAGTTTTGGATATTTTAGAAGAACAAACCGATATGCTTATTTTATATAACTTCTCCCCTTCCAAAACTGACTTATCCCCCTGTACCTGCTGTAGTATTTCTAATCCTGAAATGGAACGCATGGTGAGGATTTCAGCAACAACGGGCAAACAAGGGCTTTGTGATACAATTTACTTAACCATTTTTAGTTCATTAGAAATTATGTTTAGCGAAATATCAAATGAAAAAAAACGAATGATAGAACGTTTCAATTTCGATTTTGAAGATACCTATCATGTTTTTCTAACATTGATATCATGAAAGCTGCCTTCTCAAAATGATTTGTATAACAGTTAAACCAGAATACAAGTATGAATATTGATATTTATAAGGAATTAATAAAACTTATCAACAATCATTGCCAATGGGCTATCGTAGTAAACAACCTGTATCCAAATAAAGAGTATCAATATAGCAGATATAATAAAAAGAAGCCAAAGGCCCTTTACATCAAATTCCGGATAGGTAGCCTAGTGGCGGAAAATAAAGATACTGTGCCCATATGGGAATGGAAGTTAGAAAAATCATTATCCATATTAGAATCCGACAATGATTTTAAACACCGAGTTCAAATGCATGCCTGTACACCAGACGATGCCGATCATTGGCTCCAGATAGCGGTGTTCGGTAATATACTATTCAAATAAAGATGAACAAAAAAATAATTATATTATCAATAGTTGGTTGTATCATTATCGGTATTATTCTACAATCCTTTGATATGAGTTTAACAATACGCACAATATTCGTAACTACTCTTATAGGTTTAATTGCTTTTATTCGTATTGCAATAGCAACATACAAAGACAATCAACAACGTTAATGCTATATCTATACCTACTACAATTTACATTATGACTCAAATTGGTTACTTAAGCTCCTCCAATTCAGTAATACCCGATTGGGTAAGAACTACTCTAAAACGTTTATAATCAACCTGATCATCAAATTGAAATTTCATAACAATATTTAGATAGTACACTTTTTCTCCTTGGATAACAGAAGCTGAATCATTTTCATCCAGCAAATATAACGATTCACCTGGGTTATCCATTTTTTGCATAAACCGGGTAAGATGCAGTCGCATGATATCATTAATCCCTGCTATTGGATAATCCCTATTCTTACCGATTTCCTCTCTGTCTATATGAACCAATTTGCGATAAAGCAGTATCTTCTCATCCATAGTTCGGTTTTCGGCTTCAAGCAATGGTGAACGGCTTCTGATATCCATTACTTCGCGTGGCACTCTATCATCGGTAATGAAGTCCATCGCTTCTTTGCTCCAGCCAATGGGAGTATCCTTTATACAAATTATCGTTTTATGGTCAAAATAACGTGTACCTAATTGATGTGCGAAATAAAACCGCATCAATTCCTTTATCCGGTCTTTAAGCATATAGCTAACTACCAAAGCCACAAATAATGGCATAGTGAAGTTACCATATTTCATTTGAACCGAAAAAGCCACGGCTGTAGCAAAAATCATAGAAAGACCGGCTGCTATGCTATAATAAATTTGTTCTACTAAAACTCCATCCTTTTTTTTACGTGCTTGCAAGAAAAGATCACTTTCTACATATTTTTTTAGCACTCCTCTTCTGAAAATAAACTCTCTGTTTCGTGTCGGGCTATTTTTATCTACTACAATGTATCCCTTTTCTCTCTTATAGACAATCTCTTTCCGCCAGAAATCAGCTAGCATCCCAATAGACTTACCATATTTCTTTTTATTTCGAATTTCAAGAAATCTTATAATGCGACAGGTACTTTGTTCAGCAGAATCACTTATAAATTCATCGCCGAAAAAGTAATAATCCAGTATCTCCGGTGATATTGTAGGTACATTGATTATCCTGCGTAAATCACGGTATTTAGTGGTTATGTCTTTAATGCTCTCCAGATAAGAACTCACTAAATATTCCATATCCTCCTCAATAGTATTATTCAAAAGATGTATGACTTCATTTCGAATAGCGCTCTTAAAGATAGCCGTAAACATTCTAATTTGATATTCATACTCACGAATATTAGTACGTGTTGGATTTGAAGCTACTGTATGAAATATTTTTTCTAAATTATGCAAAGGTATAGCACTGCCTATCGATATTTCTCTTAGTAAAAAAACAGGTGTAATGAGCCTGATATTTGATTTTACATCCCGATAAAACTGGTTCTTACTATATGTCAGCGGGTTTATATCCAAACTATTAGGAATAAATATCCATGTATTTATTGCGAAATCATTCAGTTTAAGCTTACGTCGTACAATAAAGCCAACTTTAAACTCAATAGAAAATTTATCATGCACCTTTGCTGTAATTTCAATCATCAGTAACTCCTTTTATTATGATATACTTATTAAAAAAATAAACCATCGGTATATCCTAACCATTTTAGCACAGTTTCTCCCCATATAATTATCATCACCCAAGTAATCAACATCATAGTAAAGCCAAATTTGAATGCATCTAAAATACTGTACTGATTAGTCGTATAAAGCAGTGCAGCAGGTTTACTATTAAAAGGCAATACATATACATGTTCAATAAGTAATGCTAATGGAAAGGAGAGGCTCATAATGGGATAACCGAATTTTTGCGATACCCCTATGGCGATAGGTATAAAAATAAGTGCTCTCATTGTTTTTGATTGAAACAAAAGTGCGCTGAAAAGCATCATAGCGGTGAGAATTAGATATACCACCCAGAAAGGAGTAGCAGCATCCAGTCCCAAATGATTGAAGACAGCATCTACCATAGTCACAGGTAATCCCGTAGCGTCAAGTCCTGCTCCAAGCGTGTAAGCCCCGGCAGAGAAGATCATTAGATGCCAAGGTATGTCCACATCATTCCATCTCACAATACCAATACCAGGTAATAATGCAATAACTGCTCCAATAAAGGCGACAGCCGTTTGGTCAATACCATGTTGCTTGTCTGTAGCCCACAGAGCAAGTACCCCAACAAAAATAGCAATAGCCTTATACTCCTGAAATTGCATTTTCCCCATTGACGCAAGTTCTTTTTTTAGATATTCCATCCCTCCGGCAATTTGGGGAACTTCTTCGCCAGGTTTCAATGGGAAAATAATTTTGGAGCCCACAAACCATCCTATCAGGATAATAATCATTGCGAGCGGAAATGCAGCCACAAACCAATCTTGATAACTGAATAGCTCTTGCCCAATAGACCCGGCAATCAATGATGCCGCAAGCAGGTTGGCACCCGAACCGGTGAGAAAACCACTGGCTCCAACATTAATTTGAAAAAGGTTTTGCAATACCAGGTTTCGCCCAAAATTGTTCCTATGTTCCCCACCACGCGCACCATATATAGCAGCAATTACCATAAATATTGGCAGCAGGATAGTTGCTTTGGCTGTTGTAGCAGATATAAAAGCCGAAAGTACCACGTTGATAATGATAAAACTAAAGATTACCCAAGTAGAATTCTTTCCAAACCGGATGACAAACCATAGCGCAAAACGTTTCGCTACCCTGGTCTTGACGAGCATGCTGGCCAAAACAAACGAGAGGATATTAAGCCACATCACAGGATGTCCCAGTTGTGCATAGGCAACTTTATCGGTAGTAACATGAAGCAATACCATGCCCAGAATCAAAAGAAGCGAAGTTAGATAATTGGGAACTGCTTCAGTGATCCAAAGTATGATGGCTGCTACAAAAATAGCAACCATGGCATAATTAATACGTGTGAAATTATCAAGGCCTAATTCCGCTAACCGCTTTACCGCTCCCCCTGTGAGCGTATCAGGATTCAGATTATCCAAGAAGGAGATATTAATAAAATAATAAAGTAAGATAAAAGCGATAATTGCTAAAGGACCGCCTAGACGGGCAAGCCACTTTTCAAATCCCGATTTCTCCATCTTTGGTAATTTCTCCACACGGTAATTGTTCATATCCAGTGGATCAAAATAGACATCTTTCTTTTCTTCCATGATTCAAGTTCAACTATAATTATAATATATTATTCTAAATTTCGAGAGTAATTTTATACAATTTACCAGTTCCGTCACAACCTATCCACATACCTCCTTTAGTCCTATCTACCAACAAAGCTTCCGGTTTCTTTATCATATCCACAAATTGTGAGGCTATCTCCTCACCATCTACACTACAATGAGTAACCCGCTTCCTTTTACTATCGAGTATCCAAAGAGAATGATCTGTTCCATCATAACATATATCCGAAAGAAAAGTGGCGAAATGAATGGGTATCCTAATTTCGACACCAGTTTTCAGGGCATATTTAATCAGTATTGCTGGAGATGTCTGGTTGGTAATATACAAGGTATCCACACCGTAGCTCACCCCTTCCAAGCCTTTGTTGGCTATTGCTCCTGATATTTTTATCGTTGCAACTTCTGTCAATGTGGTAGCATCAGCGGAAGTCATTTTATATATTTTGTTCACCCTTTCATCTGCAAGATAAATCTCGCCAGTTTGGTGGTTCACTGTAATCGCTTCAAAGTCATTATTACCATTATACGGTAATTCTTGACGAGTGGTTCCGTCAAAGTTTATCTCATAAATTTTACCCAAATCGCTTACTGCAAGCAAAGCCGTTTTGGCTTGATTGTAACAAACACCTGAAAACTCTTTAACCCCAGTAGTATAAACGGAGTAAGGTGTCGGGCTGTCAGCCTCATAACCGGTGGTACCGGTGCCGCACGAGGCAGACACCGTTCCAACGATCACCAATACACAATTTAAAACATGGTTTTTTACCATTTTTTAAAAGGATTCTTCATCAACATGGAGTTATAAAATCTAGAATCTCCTGTCACCTCTTCACCCAGCCAACTGGGTTTATCGAATGCCTCATCTGTAGAAGCAAGTTCCACTTCAGCTACGGTAAGCCCTTCGTTATCACCATAAAATTCATCTACCTCATAGGTATGTTTGCCAACAGGAACCAAATAGCGGGTCTTATCAATAACTCCCGGTTCACAGATCTTCAAAAGATCTTCCACTTCACATACAGGAATTTCTTTCTCCCATTCAAAGCGACTGGCTCCGCTTGCATCACCAATACCTTTAATCGTAATATACCCTTTATCCCCTTTAATTCTAACACGTACTGTTCTTTCAGGGATAGAAGAAAGATATCCCTGCGTGATACGAGTACTCTTGGTTGACTGTGATTTAAAATCACCTTTTACCAAAAACTTACGTTCTATTTCTTGTGCCATAATAATTATTTTTTAAAGATTAATTAGCTAACGGTTTATTTATCATCCCAATTACACGCTTAATAGCTTGGAGATAGTTGATGTTTTCTACTCCTTCAAGACCAACATCTTTCATAGTTTTCTTGATGTCCTCCACCTCTGTAGACTCCGAATTGATTGTTACCACCTTAGCTCCGTTTATCAACACGTTACCTACTTCACAAATCGTATCATTCACCATATACCCAAAGCGTTGTTTATGTACGCGTACAGCTGCCAGGTCTGGATGAGCTTCTACCATGTCGATAAATTCGTCATAGGTATAAGTATCCTTAGTTAACGCAGGCATTTCCACCATGAAAGCCGGAAATACTTCTTTTTCCAATACCTCTTTTGCAATAGGAAATTCGCCTTTCATCAGTGGATTCCATTGTTCCAAACCATCAATTGTTTGTACATAAGTCTTAATATCCATTTTCCCATCACGTATTTTGGTATTATTGATATCATTTGTGCGGGACAGAATATAAATTTCATCACTGCTGCGCTCCCATACTTTTTCCGGAACAGGAATCGAAAGGCGTGCCATACGTTTATGTTCATCACAGAAACACTGTCCAAACGTACGGAATTCAAATCTTGGTTTAGAGATTGCACCAATTTCCATTTTTTCTTTACTCATAATTGTTTATTATTTAAAAGGTTAATAAATAAGTGATATTTGTTTTATACATTTAATCAACAAGGATTGGTCCTGTTGAAGTGGCAGGATTGGCTTCATTACAGGATGGAACAGCAAGTCCAAATTCACCTGTCCCATCTGGACAGCGTGAGAATGAATATTGTGTTCCTGATCCGTAATCCGGAGTACAGCCGTCTCCCAACGTCACACCTGCTTTAGCGCGAACGAACTCATCCAAAAGTTCTCCAGTTGTCCCTTTCAATTCAAACTTCAGACATTGTTTGGGAGATATCCCACTGTCACCTGTATACTCGTCAGCTCCTACTGTTGTTTGCCCTGTCTGTACAATGGTATAATATCCTTTTGCGGCAATCTTGGTACCCGTCTGGCCTGTCCACCAAGTTCCTTTCTCATTTTTATGCAATGTCACACCTTCCAAAGAAAGTTCCTTATCACTATTATTATAAATTTCTACAAACTTTCCGTTGCCATCAATTTCATTGATTACAAGTGCAGATACAGCTGCGTCAATAATGCCGTCACTATTTGTTTTCCCCATCGATCCCTTGCTGAAGGTTACGAGTTGAGAATCTCCATCAATCCGACGACCTACAGTATACCCAGCGATAATATTATCATTGAATTGATTAGTTTCAAAGTTATCAAACGAGTCAACCTCTTCATCATCAGAATTGAATAAATCGTATTTAAAACCTTTAGTTGCCGACATACCGAATGTAGGGCTATTATCCTCGTTTTGAGTCAATACCAGAAACCCTTTGGCAGCAATAACCGTACCTGCCCCGAAAGTAAACGTTGGAGCATCATTGTCTTTTGACATTTTCCAACCTGTTAGATTAATATCAAAATCTTCCGAATTATATATTTCCCATTGTTTCTTTTCCGGATCACACTCATTGATATATACTTTCCCTTTTAAAGCCGTACTACCATCGCTTACAGTATATCCGTCACCTAAAACAGAATTACCACCTTTATTATTGGTAGCAACCACTAAATAAGACACTGTCGTCCCATTAGTTTGCATCGGAATTGTAGCACTATAGATATCACCATCTTTAACCATTGTTATAGCTGTTTGAGCTAACGCGTCCTTTGTCCATTCAAGAACTACTTTCGTAAGACTAGTCCCTTCTTCAGCTAGCACTTTAGCACTTATTACCACATCATCAGTGGGAGTAGGAAGGGCTATCGAACGAACCAGATCAGTTATAACAGGAACGCTTACAATAGGCATTTTCCCCGTAGTTACATTTCCGTTTGTCGTGCCCGGAGTTCCGGCTGGAGCATCATAATACCAACTTCCTGTACCATCAGGAATTCGAGCATATGATTTTACACGATTTGCATCAGCCGGTACTTGGAAAACATCTACACGTTCATTGTTCTCATCCCGGATTTCAACATTAATACTTTGTGTTCCCGATAATCCCGTACTCAAATCATGTCCCGGATTTGTTCCGCTCTTTGTTCCTTTCAGAAGTAAGAACCCTTTAGCTGAAATTTTCTGGGTAGTACCTATCCAAGTTACTGCCGGTTCCGAACTTACGTTATTATAATAAATAACCACTCCTGCTAAATCTATTTCGGCATCAGAATTATTGTATAATTCGATATACTTCTCCGCATCATCACCACACCCATTTATTTCATTCAACACCAAACTTCCCTTCAAAGGCGAGTCTGGAATTTCAGGTACTTCAGGCTCTACATAAGGATCGTCCTTTACGCAAGATGTTACTCCAATGGCTAGAAGTATCAGTGTTGTCAAGAATAACTTTTTCATATGATTAGTTTTATTATTATTTTATACTCTACTTACAGATATCTCATTAAAAGTCAATTTCAAGGCGCAAGCCGAGCATACTGTATTTAATACCAGCATCTCCTTTTTTCGCAACGACGTCTTTGAAGTTACTGGTTGGATTGCCATCAGCATCACGTCCAACAAAAAGTTTTCCTCTACCATTGGCATAACGATCATTATCAGAGTACTGATAGTTAACAACCACTTTCACTGAGTTATTGATATAATAGTTCAACCCTACTGTATAGTTCTGTCCCGAGCCACCATAAACGTTCTTACTGTTAAGATTGAGGTAGTCATAACGAAACAAGAGCTCTATATCTCCCCATTTACGTCCACGGGTAGGTTGAGTAAATTTAGCATCATTAGCATTATAGCGCTGTCGTCCGCCAAATAAAATATAACCGGCTTGAGCATACCAACCATCAAATGTTTTGGTATCTTTATTTACAGTTACAGGGGCATCATCTTTAATATATGTTTTGTTTACTATATATTCACCCTGAAAGCGGAATCCTTTATAATGTCCTGCTAGCTCCACATTACCGAGCAACTCATGATCAACATTCGGGATAATATCAGTATCAAGATACTTTTTACGATTAATAGAAGTAGAATTACGTACACTATAGCGAGCACCGCCAAACTCAGTCACATCCACATCCGTTTTAGGAGTGCGGTAAGAAGCCCCAAAACCAATATGCACACCTTTATCGAGATATTTATACAAAGGAGTAAAAACGACTTTACCAGTGTATGACATACCTTGATTACGCCCATAATCTTTATTATTGTCATTCACATAAGTAGATGTTTCAATGTTATCCATTGTTTGAAAAAACACTCCAGCTGATCCGTAGAACCAATTCCGTGCAAAGCGTGCATCCACTCCTATATGACGGGAAGGAGCAAATGTCTGAACCACCATCGGACGTTCCATGAACGCCAAATAACGTGAAGAAGAGGTTTGTTCTATAGAGAAATCTTCTTTAAAATTACCTGCACTGATTTCCCAATCTTTAAATCCAGTATAGCGAATAATAGCATCCTTTAGCTCAAATTCTCCGTTTGCGAAGTCAGTATCAATTTCGCCATACCAATCTTCATTAATCTGTGCTTTAATGGCAAAGCGACTACGGCGGTTAGTCACGCCATTCCCGATAGGATCCATATAGTCTTTAGCTCCAAAAAAAGTAGCTGCGTCCATTTGAACGCGAACATCAAACCAAAATTTGTAATTTTTATTCAGAGACTCAAAAACAAGAAATCCATCTCTTGCTTCGGCTATCACCGGTAGACGGGTCACAGCTATACCATACTGGTTATAGCGCGTAGAATCGGCCTCTTCCTGAGCAGAAAGACATAGGAAGGGCATAGCAATAGTAATTGCAATTAAAATCTTTTTCATGATAATAAGAATTTAAATGATTTTATTGTTTATATATTTCTTATGTAGGTAATTAATTTTTGATCATGATCCAATGCGAGTTTATTTCGCAGTCGGTAACGACTCATTTCAACACTTTTAGGAGATATATTCATTAGTGAAGCAATATGTTTGGAAGAAAATCCTAACCGGAGTAGTGTTGTTAACCTCCTTTCTTGCTCCGTTAGGTCTGGATGTTTCTCTGAAAGCCTCAAGTTAAAATCACGATGCAAGTTTTCAATCTGCGCATAAAAACTTTCTAACTCTTCCGAGAAATTCATTTTTTGAAGTAGCTGCCTCTCCATATCTTCTATTTCTCGATGCAAATCTTCCACGTCATTCAGATTCTTCAACTCTTTCAGTTGCAAATATAAAATTTCCTGAAAGATTTTCTGTTCGGTTATACCCAGTGCTATATTGATAAGTTCTTTACGCCGTAATTCTAATTTAGTATTCAAGCTTTCATTCTCAGTCACCACCGTTTTTATTTCCAGGGCAGACATTGCCTTTTGGTTTTCAAAAAGTTTATTTTGATTTTCCAGAAGAATTATTTCTGCCTGTATTCTCATTCTACGTTGCTTGCGCAGATAGACCAAAACTAGAAATAGAAAAGTAAATGCAAGTGCCGCAATTATTACAGGTGTAATATTGAATACTCCCCGGGAAGCTATCGCTATTTTACTTCCTTTAGCTACTAATGTGTGTGTATCTACTATATTAAAAATAAAATACGCTATACCAAAAGAAACAAGCGGGGTAATAATAACAGATAACAAGAACCTGCCTTCTTCATTATAAGCAATTCCCTTTTCTTTTTTTACTATATTTATCCCAGCGAACCCTCCTAATACAATCCCGGCTATGCTAAGCGGAGTTTCTGTTAACCCTATCAAACAGACGGCAGGAATCGAGAAAAACATCAACACCAACACTCCAGCAATAAGCATAACCAGGACAGATTCTATATTAATATCAAATTCTCTTTCTGATAAGGTATTTATTTTTAAAAAAGTGCTTTTCCAAGTGATTAGAGCAATTAGTAAAAATGAAAAAAACAAAAGAATGTATTGATCTTTTACATCCAGATTATTTATAAAGAAATCAAAACCCGGCGAAATCGTTTCATTGAGAATAATAAATAAGATACTATTATTCATTCCAATGGCAAGAGCAAACAATATTGCAGCTATTATCAAGCCACCTCTTAGATAACGGGCAAGTATCAGTATATGTATGCTAGATTTACGGATAAAGAAACAGTATACTCTATATATAAAAAAGGCTATTACGGCAGTTAACAATGGAGCTATAAGCCACGAAAGTACAAGTCTAAGTACCTCAATACAATCTATGGAATCATTTACATACATGCCCCATCCCAATAGAGCTCCTAGAATACCATAGCATACAGAACTAAATCTGGACAATTTATAGGTAACCAGAGTAGCTATGAATGCTGAAATAGCTATTGTCGTAGAAGAACCTGGTGTTGTTAATGGAGTATCCCCTACAATAATACCATTTAATAGATTACCAAACAGACAACCTCCAATAATAATAAATATGATAATTCCCAATCCCCAATAACGCCTCCTGACTACTCCAGTAGCAGCAAGCCCACTAAATCCGGCGGAGATTTCAGTAGAACTGAACCACCATCCGGCTAATGCCGTTATTAATATGAAATTGACAATCAACATATAATATAATTTATAACTTACGTTTTATAGCCATTATTGAAAGCAAATCGGCTGTTTTTTCTGCCGAATTCGAAAGAGTTTCAATATGCAAAGCAAAATATCTCAAATGAAATTTTTCACTTAATTTCAAAGTCTTCATATCGTGGAATACTTTTCTTTTTATGCTCTGTGCCTGCTTATTAGATTCTTTCTCGTAGAAATAAACCCGATGTATTTTTTCTGTAATTACGTCTGGCGAACGAAAATAAGCTTTGGCAGCAGGAATTACACTCTCTACAGAGAGCACTGACAACTCAGTAAGTTTGATAAAATCCGCATTCAAATCAGACGGAATATAAGGCCGCTCTATTTCAAATTGAATTAGATTATCGTTTAGTATATCTACCATATGATCCAATCGTTCCATTAGTCCCATTATATCTCCACGCATCTGTGTAAGAGCTGACTGCGAATATAAATTACTTTCAATTTGTCTTCTAAGCGAATTCGTTTCGGTCTCCAAAGTATTCATAGTCTGCATATTGCCATAAAATAGTTCTGTATGACCATACAGATAGTTCTTTACACCATCTTTAAAAACTAACAAGGCTTGATCTATTGTATCAAAAAACTTGTTGATGTTTTCAATTGTATTTCTCGTTTGCTTATGTCCAAACATATATTATTAAATTTTAAGACCATTACTATGCAATTCAGTACCACACAAAGGTAGTGTTTATATTCAACTATCCTACATCTGTTATACGCCCCCAAACTCTATATGAAAACAATGTAGAGTTTTGCATTGTTCATATCTCCCTATTATTCAATAATTTACAATATTCAATGTAGAGTTTGTATAGGTATAACTACTACCATTTATCTCATATTGTAGAGTTTATGTTGTGGTGAAATATTTTAGGAATAGGCAACTTCAATGACTGATTCAATAACATACCAATCATTACAATCTATTTTCTAATCTTCCTTCCTATTAAACAATTCCTTCTTCCCATAATCCCATTCTCTTATTCCAATGGACAATTCGATATTTAGTAGAACAAGAAACTAAAATATAATTCCCAATAACTATTTCCGGATGCAGGAGTACAAAACTATGGTAAATACAATATAACAGATATACTACCAACACACCTGTGTAGCTATTTTGTCCAAATAGGCGATAAAAACAAAGAAAGAAAACAAAATGGAGTTGATTATTGCATGTTAATCAAGCTTTTTATCTTGATTAGAATGTTTAACTACCGGTCTAGCACGCACCTCACAGAGAAACCGTAACTGCGACTACCGTAATAATTCGGATAAAATCGATAATTGGTTATGGACATATAGTAGCCATTGCCATCAGTAGCTGAACTACTCCAATAGAAGCCAAGATTACCAACGTTAGTTACTAATGACTGTCGAAGTCCGGAAGCTGGAAAAAAAATGGATGCTCCGGTGATTTTATCAGTAAAAAGAGCACCTTGCCGATTATCCATCCACTCGTAAGATACTTTATTCTCATTTGCCAACGTTTCAAATTCCGTATTTGTAGGCACTCGCCACCCTTTGGGACAGGGGTCATTCTCATTGGTCCAAACATCTCCTTGTTCATCTGAGATATCCCAGTCCGATATCTCACTGATATTCGACCATGCCATCTTGCGGTTCCACTGATAGAACATCCCATACTCTTCAGGTTTGGTAGCGAAGATACCTGTTTTATCAAGATTACTCTTAGCCCAAATGACGCCATTAATAAGCACACCTGTAGACTTTGGATCGGCATCCTCTTCTTTGGTACAACCTCCCAAGAAAAAAAACGCCAAGATTATTATCGTTAAATCAAGCCTTATTCCCTCCATTATAGCATTCAATTTAATTATTTAAGTCATTGGACTTATTTGACATAGCGCAAAGATATGCATATATTCCTATCCCCCATTTATATTTCTTTTAAATCCTATTTTTTTTCATTTGGCATAATAGTTCTATTGCCGATACTGAATTTTCTGATGCAAATTTCAAACATATCTGCTTAATTACACAAATCCATGCAAAGTTTCTCTACAAATCTTCCTTTATCAAAGATAAAGAGTATTTGGAGAGAAAGATTTGTGACATACACAGAATATTCAAAGAAATGCACAGAAAAAACATTCCGACAATAGAGAGCAAAATGCCCTCAACGATAGGGAAATAAAAATAAAAGATTATGAAATTTCTTACATCATCAACCACTTTGGCGAACAAGTTATCCACAATGGCTAAAGTCATGAGTACAAAGGCTGTACGCCCTATTCTCTCATCTTTTCTATTTGAACTAGACGGTGAAATTTTGCGGATTACCGCTTCGGACGGTGAATCCATTCATAACAGTACATTGGCAGTAGCAAATATCGAAGGAACAGGAAAAATCTGCGTACCGGCTGACCGACTGCTAGATGCTCTCAAAAACCTACCAGAGCAACCAATCGGTTTTACTATCAACGAAACAACCTTTGAGGTTAATATTAAATATAATAATGGAAAATATGATTTTGTAGCCAATTCAGCAGATGAATATACCATCCCGTCCTCATTAAACAATATCGAAACACAAGTTCAATTCGAAGCCAGTACGTTGAATATGGCTATTACTCAATCTCTATTTGCTGTAGCAAATGACGATCTACGTCCAATTATGAATGGAATTTATTTCACAACAGCAGATGGAGTATTCCAATGTGCGGCATCAGATGGTCAAAAATTAGTTCGAAATACCTACAAACTAGAAAACCCTGTTGAAAATCTAAACTTTGTATTACCGAGTAAGGCTGCAATTCTTATAAAAAACATTACCAATAAAACAACAGCACCCGTTACTATCACTCACAACGGAAGAGAAGCAATATTTATTTTTGAAAATGACATTTTCCGTTGCCGACTATTAGAAGGAAAATATCCGAACTATAATGCTGTCATTCCGGAAAACAACCCCAATAAGGCAACTATAGAACGAAAAAGTTTACTATCCACAATTAATCGAGTTGGGCTTTTTTCGAGTGCAGCGAATGGTAATATAGAGATGAACTTTTCTGGCGTAAGCATTGACGTATCAGGAAAGGATATAGACTACTCAACCTCTGCAAAAGAAACACTATTTTGCTCTTATTCCGGAACTAACTTACGAATTAGTTTCAAATATGAACTCCTTAAACAGATATTAGAAAACGCTACAAGTAAAGAAATCACTTTTTCGATGGGTGACTGTTCAAAAGCCGTAATAATCAAACCTGTTGGCGAAGATGATAAAATAGACAACCTATCATTGCTTGTCCCCATGATGCTAGATGCCTAATAAAAACTACTAAACATCTCAAAACCACAAAACATGAACAAATTATCAGCATACACTATTGCTTCTAATTGTACTGATAGCATAGACATCAAAGATGGAATAGACGAGATAAACGAAGCAATACAAATGTGCATAAAACAAAATAGGACGGTTCCCTCGTACTATTACGTTCGTTTAGAAAAGTTAGAGACAAAACTTAAAAAAAAGCAGGCAATCACCAATATGCTAAAAATATCGGTAACAGTTCGAATAACAATTGATTTGCTTACTTTAGAAATGGCGATAAGATTTTGCCTATTTCACAGTACTCCACTTACTAAACACAATATTATTAGAACGATAAAAGATGCAATAGCCAATCATGGTAGCTTGATTACGAATTATCCTGAAAAATGGAGTGAAGATTTAAACAGTGTGAAACAGATGGTAGTCCAAAAAGCCATACAGGACATACGTCAAGATTTCAACTTATAACTTCATATCATCAGAAAGCACCAGAAAGAATTAAAAATAGACACATCATTCTTCACATTATGAAAAAATGATGTGTTTATTATCATCGCAAAGGAATACCCTTTTTTAACTTAATAAATCACCAATCGCCTTTTAAGAATACTATTTTGAAGGTCATTCACACGAAATACTTTCTATCCACAATACAATTCTTCTTATAGCATGAATTTAGTAACCACCGATAATTGTAATCAGGGAGCTCACGAAACGAGCAAAAACATTGTGGAAATTCCCAAAAATCATCAATGCTTTTTATCTAATGTTCCACAAAGCAAATTCTGAAAGCGAACTCAATATCTAAAGAAAAATTAGGATTTTAGAAAGAATTCTATTTGTGATTGTCTTTTATAAGCATTCTATATTCAGCGTCTAATAATCCCTTTGCACGAGGCTTATCAATATGTATTTTAGGATGCCGCTTGATAATTCCGTTTTGCAAAAAAATAATCGTTTGATTCTGCTCTTTGATAACCAAGCTTAATGCAATAATTATAAAGATAAGTACCATGTACCCTAAAACGATTAAATACACTATTTCCTTATTGAAATGGAAAAATAATTTGATTTTTTCTAAATTGTCCATGTTTAGTTACCGTTATTAAAAAGAACGTGCCCGAAAATAAATACGCCCTTCATAGAGGTGCGGCAAACAACCCAACAAGGAAGCATAGATATAACGGGCACGTATATTGTGGTAATACAATACACGAACACCGTTCACTCTATTTCCTTGTTTTGAAAATTGCCGCTTTCTATGAAGGAGAGACTGAACGTCACAATGCTCTATTTAAGCATTGGCGCAAATATAGCGAAAAGATAATAAAAATATAGTGATTAAATAAAATAATATAGAATAAGCAAAAAAACAACTCGTAGTAAAAGAGAGTGTAAACAAGACAATCAGAGTTCAATTCTAAAACGTTTTTCTGTGTCCATTCCTTGTAATTTAAACAATAAACATACAAATTATACGATCACCGAATAGACAAAAGACATTAAAGCACAACACGAAAGATTTTCAACAATAAACTATTCATTTACCAAAGATAGTTCTCTTTTTAATCGATATGTGGAATATAATAATTAACAAATTTACTTATCGAACATACTTTTAAAGTTTGTGACATCACAATAACAAGTTCAAACTTTACCAAATAGAAAAATATCCCTCACCCTCTTGTACATGAACATGATTACAAAACACACTCCTCATATAAATTATACAAAATCGTCAACATACAAAATACTTAGCATATTATCACATATTTTATACACATTCATTACCTATCAAGGAATCCTTCAATTACTTTTTAACGGATTATCCTTATTTACTTTTAAAAGAACAGTTATAAGAAAATATAGCTATTGTTATATCACTAATCAAACTAGAATTATCATGATATATCAATAGCTATATACATTTACATAATCTACAAAGAGATTAATAAAGAGAGCTTACCTAAAGCGTCATTCTAAAGACAACATTCTCATATCATCCAAGGCTTTCGGCTGGTATTTTATCTCACTGAATATTCCCGTAAAACCGTCACCACGAGAGCCATGCGCAGCAAAACCTACTTTAACCTTCCCTTTCGTCTCAAGATTAAAGTTTCTGACCATCAACCAATTTTTATTATCAGAAGAATAAAAAAACGAATATTCTGTCCCCTGCTTCACTACTGCCATATATGCGTAATCACCGACCGGCATAGAGTTACAATCGTCAGAGAAAGTACGGGTGACAACGGAAACAATTGTTGGCTGAAGATTAACCGAGTTCTCATAGCAGAACTTTGCCCAGACATCATCATCCTGATAGATAACGAGAGCAGCTACATCATAAACCGATTTCAATTTGCCTGTAACCCGTGCACTCATTGTAAAATCAGCTTCCGGCTCAAACAGGATAAGCGGAGCGTTCGTAACTTTCGATTTCCCGGAAGGGCTGTTGAATAGGTTCGTCTTTCCTGCCGCAGTTATGCTGATTCGGTCTTTTTCTATTTCATAATCAACAGGACTGTTATGGATTATCAGATTGTGAGGAATGGTAGAAATACGCTTATTAATAATTTCATCATTTCCTCGCAATTCTTCCAACTTCTTCGGAATATACTGAATATCAGAAAAGGTAGCTTTACATTGTTCACCATTAGGAGACTGTGACAAAAAACCTATTTTCAAATCATTCTCTGGATTCAGATAAAAATATCGAGCCATGTTCCATAAGTTTCCGTCGGCAGAATATTGGAAAGCATAAACTCCACTGCCATATCCCGCAATGCGCATATATACTTCATCTTTTTGAAGAGTAGCATTATTAGAGTCATCGGATACTACATTATTTACAACCGATACAACCATTGGTTCACCTTGCGGACTGTATTCATAACAAAGTTTCGCCCATTGTTCAGGATTGGCATATACCATAAGTACCCCTGCATCAAACTTTGAAACAAAGTCAACTTTCACCTTACAACTCAAAACAAACTGTTCGTCAGGTTTAAAGAGGGCAATGGGAGCAGTATCCGTCGGTGGACTTATACGCTGCGGATCATTGAATAACCGGGATTTCTTATCTCCTGTAATAATAAGACTCCCATCCTCTGTTACCTGAAAATCTTTAGGCGTATTATGCCAAGAAAGAGGAAAAGGAATAGACTTCAATTTTAACTGGTTCTGCGCCGATGCCGGGATAGCAAATAGGAAAAGCAGAACGAAATAGCTGATTCTTTTCATACTGTATTGTATTTGTTTTGGACAAAAGTAGGTATACTTGTCGGTTATTCTTAAAATCATTGTACTAATTAAACAGAAAAGAAACTAAAATATAATTTTCAATATAGTTTAGTAAATAGCAGAACAACAAAAACATAGCAAATACAATCCCATATACACCATTTACAAACACAGCTAATATATGGTAATTATTTCAAAGTAGACAGTAAAAACAAAGTAAGAAAAATGGCAAGAAAAAACATACGCTGAAAATAGAAAAAAGTATCCTCGATAACAATATTTCCTAAAGGAAGAAACCTTTTGTCACTTCTTCAAACACAAGAAAGAATTAACACAACACCATCACATAGACTACACTGGCACAACAGAAGAAACATTAGTTACGGTAGCACAAGAGTTGGAAGACATTAAATTCAACTACTTGGTATTCCTGTTACCGTTTGCAAGTCTAAATCAAATAAAAATGTAATCGAGATGGTAGATACATGTGCCTGCACTCACCGACACCATGCTGAATCTAAAGAGACTTAAATATCTTTCATGCAAGTACCTTTTTTTACCCGCCCCACCTTTATTTTATTCCTCTTCCTTTTTATAATTACATATACAGCTCTGGGGCATAACCGATTTATTCTGCAAAATTAATTGCCTATTCATTATTTTCCTGTCAAAACCAATCACTGGATTTTTATATAAAATCTTCCTTTCTGTGAAAGGGTATTTCATACAAAAGTTTTGCAGAAATAATTATGCAATCTTGATAGCAGAAAAAATAGTTAAGCCCCTTTGGTCAGTTCTGACTGAAGGGAAAAATCAATTAAAAACAAAAAAGAATTATGGGAACAAGAAATCTTACAATGGTAGTTTTAAACGGAGAAACCAAAATAGCCCAATACGGACAATGGGATGGATACCCAGAAGGTCAAGGACTCACCATATTAAACCTCTTAAAAACCTTCGACTTAAATATTTTCAAGGAGAAAGTTGCTATGTTAAGATGGTTGACAGACGAAGAATGCAATCAACTCAATAAAACAGACTGGGTAAAACATCATCCATACTTAAGCAGAGACATTGGCGGTAAAATATTAGGAATAGTATATGACGGAAAACTATGCAGCACCCTCTTTGACAAAACCACAATTGAACTAGATATCCAAATTTTAGGCTTAATAAATCACGAATCCTTTGCACAAGATAGTGTATTTTGTGAATGGGGATATGTTATCGATCTTGATAACAATACATTTGAAATATATAAAGGTCTAAACAAATCCCCGCTGAAAGACACAGATCGTTTCTTTGGCCCTCAACAAGACGGCTATTATCCTATAAGTGAGAGAGTCAGATTTGATTTAAGCAACCTTCCTTCAAGTAATATTTTTCTAAACAAATGCAACAACTAAGATTAACTATGGGAAATGAAAAATATAAATTCATAAACAGACTAATTAAAAGAATCCCCCTCAACAGCAAATTCAGCAATAATACATTTTGTTATTACAAATATTTTATTGTGTTACAAAGTAGTACAAGAGACTTTATCTCTGTAACAGTACATCACATAGCCAATCCTTATTTCGACATGTTAGTCTATTCAAGTTTTAATTACTGGACAAACAGGCTACATTTCACTCTTAAAAGATTAAAACTCTCATCGACAGAGTAGCCAATACTTTTTGGGGAAGGGTTGTTCCCAAAAAATCAATCCAAAAGACAACATAAGGAAATATGAGCAAAAATAGCTTTATTGCTCCACTTATTTCCTGATTCAAAATTAAAAGAACAATCAACAACATCAATGAATATGAAAAAATTCAAAGGTTTTATCGGAACAGAAGAAGGAAGTTATGACTACTTCCGAACAAAGTTAAAAAAATACGGTGCAAGCCGTATCAAAGGCAAAGTACCGGAAGGTGAATACGAATTTTACTACGTTTATTTAACATTCAGGGCAAGCTCCGCTGTAGTACATCGTTTATTATTGGATGAAGAGCTACTAGATAAAGTCATTTTCAAAGATTTCCCTATGTCCAAACTGGTTAAACTTTCACGTTTCAACAATATGAAAATTATCCAGCATTCTGAATTTAAACCTATGCTACATTATCATGCTGATTCACGTATCGGCTGGCATGCAGAACTGAATATTTCTATATATTTAGCTATATATTCTCAAAATAAGACCAATTGGGACAAGACACTAAAAGAGTCAGGTTTTGCCAATGCAGAGTATATTTATATCGATGATTATAAAATTCGCCTATACGGTTATAGTACGATTCATGAATTATATCCATACATGGTCAGAATAAGAGATATTGATTTTCGACCTACATACTATCTAGATAAAACAAACATAATACAAACGCTCCCAGCACAGTTCCTGATAAATTTCCTACATACGCATTCTGATATAGCCTTCTATACATTCGGACAAAATTTATTCACACAATTATTAGATGAACAGATCAAAGTAAATAGGAGCAATAACATTCCAGAATTAATGAAGAAATTCAATCAGTCAGAAAACTATGATTCAAATAAATGTGAGTTTAGCATGATTGTATCACATCCCATTAGGAATAAAATAGGTAAAATCTATTTCCCCAAAAACATTAGTCACTTACTCATTACTATGCAATTCGTAGAACTTACCTATGAAGACACGAAAGAAGAACGTTTCTTTTTCAGTTCAAAAAGATTGCATACAGATTTAACCTATAAATATGGAAAACCTTCAATATTTATAGAGTATTTCGCAGCCATGGAGATATTACAATCAATCAGCATGGACTTCATGCAACCTCTTTAATTGGTTTCAGATAAAGTTCGTTTAATTCGTATCAGTTTAACGAATTAAACGAAACCCAAATGAAAGCCCTAAAATATTCTCCACACATCAATTCAATCCTCATTTAGACACCAATATGCCCCCTTATATTTAAGAGTCACCTCTTTCCATTTATATCACTAATAAAATCGCCCCAATCACACAAAGTTCACTTTTTTTCTGCAAAGGTACTTGCGTTTCTAACATTCCAATGCAAGGTATCGCCTCGGCTTTCTTTCTGAAAAATCTTCCTTTTTAGATATAAAAGGTATTTTTCAAAGAAACCTTGCAGAAATCATACGCAGTCAGATAAGCCGAAAAATAGTGACCTTTATGATTAATGGTGAATCAAAGGGAAACAAAGTATTAATCCTAAAAAGAAACAAATATGGACAGAACCGCAGCTAACAAAGAAGAAGTATGGAAAACCACAATGGAAGATATATTCCGACGGAATGTAAAGTTTAGATATCAACTTTTAGGCCGTCTTAAAGCTGATTGCGATTATTACCTTGGCTATGGCAACAGATATACAATGCGTTTGTGGGCTAAAAACGAAGAGCAGCAAATCGAACTAATGATAAAACTGCATGATAGTTTCGACCAAGATAAAAAACCGGAATGGCTAACAATGGATGAAATATTAGAATACAAAAAAGAAATGGCTATTAAATAAGAATTCACCCCGGAAGATATTATTGATATCATTTGGGAATCAACATTGGGTGATTTATTTCACTCTCAAAATCAGATCAATATGACACTCGAAAAAATTATCAATGAACTCAACGAATGGGCAAACGCTCCACACGCTTACTTATCCAATCAAGAAGGTTATTCACGAGGCTATAGAAATGGTATATCACAAGCAAAAACCATAGTTCTTGAATTTCTTTCTCAAAATGGCCAGATAACAAAGGAAACCAAACCATTTCCTGTTATTAATATTACCAGGCAAGAACTAGAGGATAACGGTTTTGACACTTCCGAACTCGACGAAAGCGATATGCTGACCATAGCGAACAAAATAAGAAATACCTTGAACGATACTGGGTATCAGGATATACTCAATATTATTGCGGAAGAATGCATGAATATCCCCCGAAAGATAAACACATATTGTCCCATGTGTAAGAGAAAACATGTTAGCTATAATCATTCTATTCATAAATACGAATGCTATTCATGCGGACAGACATGGGACGACACCCTGTATGTACTTGTAGAATCCTCCGAAGATACGCTTGAATTTGAAGACAATACTATAGGTTACCCCTGTTTTACCAGCGAGGACAATGGCGCAAGATACGTTAAAGAGTTTGAGTATATCAACATGTTTAAGAGAAAGCCCGAAGCAAAACAATACTTTCGCCTCATACAGTGGCCTAACTCACAGGCGTACTTTGAACTTCCCTCCGAAAAACAGAGACAGTTTGAACCAATTTTGTATGATGAGAAAGCAATGTCTGACTTTGGAAGCTCTGCCATTTGGGTTCCTTCTTCATTAATTGAAACACAATCATAATATTATCAAAGTATTTCACAATACCAAAGAGGACATCATTATCAGATGTCCTCACCCGGCACGCCCTAATCCCCCTTTTTATTTCAAAGATACTTTATACCATCCTTTTATAAGAGTCTCCCCTCCACTTCCATAATACTCTACTGTCTTTCTCACCTGCTATTATCATCTTGGCTGATTGCCCTGATTCATGTGCAAATTTCAACTAAAAGCCGGATATGCCAACTTGTGGATCTCCACCGGTTTCCATAGAAAATCTCCAGCCTACAGCTCGTATTTTCAGGAAAAAGTTGGACCATTCCTTTACTTTAGCTCATTAAAGCACTTGAAAAAGTTCAAAAAACAGCCAAAGCGATAACAAGTAAAGCAGCTTAACTGAAAGGGAACAAAAATTATTTAACTCATTAACATGTACAACAATGAATACCAAAGAAGTTGAAAAAGAGCAAAACAGTAAGTACAATATCGAATCATTGATAAAAAAGAATCCATATTATGACAAAGAACACCGTATAACACAAGCCGATGTGAACATGGCAAACTCCTATGTCGAACTGATTGAAAATACCCGTTCCTGTACCACACCTAAAGCAGGCGACATGCTAAGATATACCAACCAACACGGAGATTACTATCCATACGCACATATCGAAAATAATAGCAACGGAATATGTAACATTTGCGAATCCCCCTCTGTCCCTTTCATCGGTGCCAATACAGTAGGAATAAGGTGTAATACAAGCGGAGGTTCATGGGGTGATTTAGAAGCCTGTAATCTTAGATACATCGGCAGAGAAGATAAATACTTTTGCGATTGGGGGCATTGGGGAGCTTGTGCCAACGGGGCTGTTCATTTCACAGCCGAAGTAAGTGTGTGGGAATACCTTCATCCCGAACCACTGTACAGAGATTATACAACTGAAAAATGGCGCAAACTGTACATTTCTCGTGTTTCCGAGGAAAGGCGCAAAGATAACGGAGGCTATCTTTATGACTCAATGGATGGCATAGCTTTCCGTACCGAAAACGAATTTCAGCAATTCCTCAAAGATTATAAAGGCGAAGTTTTCAAGGGACATTGGGATAACCAGTCTATTGTTTGGTGCTACAGAGAACTGCAAAAACAAGTATCTCAACAAGAATATGACACTCTTGCTCTGTCTCAGACATCCATATACTGTAATGGTAAGCGTTCAGCAAAAATCAAATATGATGATGAAAATAAAACCGTAATATTCCACTTTGTAATGTCAAACATTTACCAATAATTAAATACTGTTATGCCTATTAATTTCAAGAAACTCAAGAGTCAGATTCACCCGTTTAAACCCGAAGTTAAACGTGACTATATCTTTATCGCAAACAGACAACAAACAAACAACTTAATTTTTATAGAGTTTCTTTCCTACATGACGGATAATATAAGATTTACCTATCTGCTGTGCCCCGTCTACAATCAGCACTTTATTAGAGTCTGATTGCAGGTAGTTTTCTATATAACTTTCAACCTTACGATATAGCATACTACACTTTTCTATAATTAATTAGACTACAATATACACTTTTCCATTAATATATTGCATCAAAAAACGCACTTTTCTAAAATAAATAAAATTCAATCCAGAAAAGTGCTCCTACCTGGGTTTCAGTATAAAAGTAAACTAATCATTTCCATAAAATACCATTGTCAGTCCTGTATCGAAAATTTAACACCCTCTTACATTACAAAGACTTTCCCTAATGAAAGCTGGGAAAGATCGCCTGCCTTTTCTCAATACGACCAGAAATGTACATACGATTATTTCATCCACCCAATCCTTGTTAAAAAGATAACAGTTCAATTTATTGTCATTACCGATAACCAACAGCCCTCCTCTCGTTTCCTGTTTTAGCCGGTCTATTGTCTGGAATTTATTTGTACCTTCACTATTATAAGAACACAAAGACAGATCCTTGTCTACTCTATATATTTGCCTTTTCATATAAGCCGTTTACTTTTCCGGCTTTATATACCCTCCTGGGCATACCAGAATCAATATCTACATCGCGATATTTTTTCATATTCTGAAACATCACCCCCCAAAAAGCGTTGTTGATTCAATGGGAATCACAATACTTTTGATATATTTTCTAATCTTCCACTTCTATAGAATAGTGTTCCATTCATAAATTCACTTTCCATACTCCAAGGAATTAATCTGTTTTTCTCTGCAAAAGGAATAGCATTGACATCATTCTTCTGACAAACCACGCTAAAGCTTTTTAATGCAAAATCTTCCTTTTCACTTTTGTAAAAAGAGTATTTCACATAAAAGTTTTGCAGGAATGATATGCCATTAAGGGAGCAGAAAAAACAATTAATCCCCCCGAAAATCTCAGGATGGAAGGGAAATAAAAATTCAAACAGTAATGGAATCATCAAAAGTAATGGCAGTAGCAACAGAGATCAGAGATCAATTAGTAGTATTAACAAACAGGAATATACTGTTATCGTGGGGAATAGAAGGCTATAAAGCGGTTATTTACAACGAGATGCACAGTTTGCAAATTAAAGTCAATGGAAGATTATTTCAAGGCAATGTATTGATTTGCTTAAATCCGATAGATCATTATGAAATATACCTTTCTAATAACAAAGAAACTCGTTGTATTTGCGATATGGCATACTTCGATATGTTAGGCGATATTATAGACACCGCCATTGAGAGTGGAACCGACAAAGTCGAATATCAAAAGTTCTGTGAGGGTGAAAGAGCCAAACTATTCAGCGGAAAATTCTAACCTAGCTAACAATCACCGTCTGTTATCAGTCCGGTAACAGACGGCAACATCAACATAATAAATTTGAGAAATATGAATACTAACAACTTGATTAAAGGAGTTACAACAGTTTGCGATTGGGAACATGACGGAGATTACTCCTCTTATGAAAATGCCCTAACTTCCATTGATGGTGTTTGGATAACCGGACACGAAAATCACGGAGATGGACAGACCGCTTATATTTATTTTGAGTGCATAGAAAAATCCATCATTCCTTTACTTCAAAATGAAGAGCTTGAATCCGTAAGAATCGACTATGACTATGTAAAACTACTGCCGGAGAACTTTACTGAAAATTTTAACATGATGGAATCGGAAGATAAATTTCATCCCGCTCAATTAACAGATAAAGTTGATTCTCCTTTGTCATGGAGATATTGTATTTCATATAAGGCATATTTAGCCAAGTATAAGGATAAGGCCACATTTATGAAGATGTTATCCGAACTCAACTTATTTCCTGTTTACTCATATAAAGGAAAAAGTGGATTTACTCTTTTCGGCACCACCACCCTTCAAAACCAACTCAAGACCATCTATTCTAATTATGCAGGCAATCTCAGCTATTACTTTACCGATAAAAGATACGCTGCCGACGAATTACGCTACCATAATCTTCTGACGAAAGTAATCAACCTAAACTTTAAAGAAGTGATTTATCTGCCCAATACAACAGGTATGGGAGAACTATCAACCCAAACAGAAGAAAAAAATAAAGAGATAACCAAAGAACTTGCTAATTTGAGTGGATATTTCAATTCTTTTTTCGACCATAGAAATAATTTCACCCAATACTACCAAATAGATTACACAGGTACGACTAAAACTAAATTAGTTATAGAAACCCAAAAATCAGAAGGTATCAAATTCAACGAATTGATATTCCCCTTTACCATCCGAAAACTAAAAGCTGACCAAAAGAAGATCGAGCTAACAGATTCCAATGGAAAAGTCTTCCGATACCATTCCGGATCTAAAAAAATGTGTTCTGAAAAAATTTCTTATTGGGATGAATTACATCCAATGAGTGAACATGATGTTTTTATGAGAATGATATATGGTATAGATATAGAATATTTCTATTAATCTTTTCGTAATAGTTGAAAACGCGACTTTTAAGGATGGCCCTAGCGCCATCCTTATATCCTAAATTTGCTTTAGAGATCATTTCCATTTATATCTTACACACCTCCGTATCCGATCTACCGTCATACATACACCATATTCTTCCCTTTTATAAATCCCACTCAACAGAAATAAAACATTCATACCGAGCAACTATTTTCTGATGCAAAGATCGAACAGCCTCAGCAGTACTCCACAAATCTAAACGCTATTTTATTCAAAATCTTCCTATACCTATACAAGTATAGTGTATTTCAAATAAAAGATTGGTTTCATACCGAAGGCTGTTCTGGAATAATGCACAGAAAATAAAAGCTCCGGCAAGACAGGATTAACTATCCTGGACAAAAGGGCAACAAACAATCAATAAAAAAAGAGTTATGGATAAATTTACAATGATTCGCATAGTAGACAGCAGTGAAGAAGATTATTCGCTTTTATCAGATTTGCACGAAAAAGGTAGTTACAATGAAATTGCCGAATATCTTAAACAGTGGGATCATGGAGAATACTACGAAGAAAGCGAACCTCAATTGGCATTGTATGACTACACATTGTATTCCGATGACAAATATCTACTGGTTTATAATTTGAGTATCGGAGGAACATTTGCGCTGTTCGCCAAGATTAATAGCTAAGGATGGAGAAAACTCCATCCTTTTTTCTGCCCAACCTCCAAATAACATCCTTTTATATCTCTCTTTCTTTCCTTTTCTACCTGATATACTTCCCTCTTTTATTTTCTGCCGCTCATTCTTTACATCCCTGTAACCCGTTATTTTCCCGCAAAGATAGAAAGGTGTTTCCAATCCTTACAAAGCCGCTTCGCATATGTACCGGCAAATCTTCCTCTCCCTTCGTTCGAGCGTATTTACCGCTCCAGCTTTGCATGATTATCTCCTCCCATCTTATGAGCTGAAAAATATCTCTCCTACAGGTCTGTAAAAAGGCTGAAAGGTAGGGAATTAAACAGGTTAAAAACATGGGTTACAACAAATTAAATTCATTAGTGGCTAATACTAGAGCCATAGGGGTAGCTTTTCAACTTCGTAAAGAACAAAGAAAAGCAACAGTAGAAGAACGGGCAGTTCTGCAACAGTATTCAGGTTTTGGCGGTATTCCTTACATACTGTCGTTGGACAGTGAAAACAAAAGCGCAACAGAAACCAGCGAAGTAAACGAAGCTTTACTACAACTTAGTAATGTTCTTCTAAACGGTGTAGAGGGCGATCGAAAACTTTATAAGTCACTCGTTAAAAGCATCAAGAGTTCATCGCTTACCGCCTTTTATACACCTAAAGACATCATTTCCACCCTTGCAAATCAAATCCAACAGGCTTTTCAAAGCAACGGTTTATGCATCGGTAATTTTCTCGAACCAGCCGCAGGAACAGGCGGCTTTCTTCCCATTGCCACCACAGGGACAGAAAAAACCGCTTTCGAAAAAGACCTTGTTTCAGGTCTGATACTAACCGCTTTAGAGCCCGAAACTAATGTTATCGTTGATGGCTTCGAAACACTTGATACAAAAGAATTAGCTTCAACCGAGTTTGATATCATTGCATCCAACATCCCGTTCGGAAGTCTTAAAATTTACGATGCCGAATTTGAGAAAAAAGGCAATTCTTATAAAATGGCTACAAAAACCATTCATAACTATTTCTTCTTAAAAGCCATTAATCAACTCAAAGAGGGTGGTATCCTCGCTTTCATCACTTCACGCTGGGTTGCAAATGGACCCTCAAACAAGTTTGTTAGGGATTTTATTGTACACAATACCAACCTGATTACCGCTATACGCTTACCCGATAATTTATTCATACAAACGGCAGGTATCGAAGTTGGTAGCGACCTGTTAATCGTTCAAAAGCACAGCAACAAAGCCATGCTTACTTCAAGAGAACAATTATTTCTTGATACAGTAAAAGAAAACGTTCCGAACAGCAATAATAAATGCGAATCCGCGAACAAATTATTATCACAGCCTAAATATGCGCTGGCTACTGAAAGCAGTATCAAAACAAACCAGTTCGGTAAATATGTGCGTAAATATCATTGGAAAGATACCGAGGCAAGTATGCAAGAATCCCTAGCCAACATACTGGCAGCAGACTTTAACCGCTATTTCAGGAAAGATTTGTTCGGTAAGCCAGCCACAGAACAGACAACGGGGCAATACTCACTTTTCGATCTTTTCGATAATGCAAACACAGCTCCCGAACCAACGTCAAAGGAGAAAAAAGAAAACGGAGAATATACTGATACAATCGAAGCATGGATGAAAGAGGGCACTATGGTGCTATTCAAAGAGCAGTTAGGTACTCTGTATTTCAAACAAGCAAGCCTGTTAGATATGCCTCAACCGTTTTTCAAGCAGATCAAAGTACGTCAAGTGAATATTGAAAGAGCCGGGGACTATTTCAAGATCAGAGCTGCCTACTTTGCTCTTGCCAACTACGAAGATCAGAACAAGCAGGAATATCCCTTGCTGCGCGAAAACCTGAATGCTTGCTATGATTCTTATGTTGCAAAATGGGGACAATTCCATTGTAATGATAATAAAGAATTTATTTTGATGGATGCACTCGGGATGGAAGTATTCACTATCGAAATGCTGCACGAAAACAAGATTTTCAAAGCAGACATTATGAAAGAGCCTGTTGCATTCAAACGAGTAGATATTAACGCAAAACTCGAACCTCTTGAAGCTCTTTCTAGTAGTTTAAACTATTACGGACATGTGGATTTGGATTACATGTGTCAATCAACACAGAAAGAAGAAAGTGATTTGATTGAAGAATTGAGCGGAGAAATGTACTACAACGCCCTTACGGACTGTTGGGAAGAAAAAGGAAAATTCCTTGCCGGCAATGTAATCAGTAAAAGCAAAGACTTACAAACATTTGCCGCAAAACAAACAGGCCGGATCAAAGATTGGACGAACACAGCCGTCAAAGCTTTAGAAAATGTCATTCCCGAACCTATCAACTACGAAGATTTGGAGTTTAATCTCGGGGAGCGTTGGGTGCCCTGCGATATTTATTCAAGTTTTGCCACAGAATTATTTGAAGCCGAAACAAAAGTTTTCTATTTCGACGTAAACGACACCTACATCGTATCGATAGAAGAATATTCCAGCATTTCCAACCGCGTATATTCCATCCGTAATATAAACGGAGAGGGGCTTTTAGTTCATGCGTTGCAGGATACTGTACCCGAGTTCACCAAAGAAATTACAAAAAACGGTGATAAAATAAGAATACCTGATGAAGAAGCTATACAAGCAGCTTCGGTGAAGATACAGGAAATCAGAGAAAAATTCAATAGTTGGTTAGATAATCAGCCGATTGGAATGCGTGAAGAGCTTGTAAGGCTGTATAACGAACGTTTCAACTGTTATGTCCGTCCCTCATATAACGGATCAGCACAAACTTTCCCTGCCCTATCATTCGAACAACTCAAATATAAAGAGCTCTACCCATCACAAAAAGATGCGGTCTGGATGATTAAGCAAAATAGCGGTGGTGTCTGTTGGCATGACGTAGGAGCCGGAAAGACCATGATTATGTGCATTGCAGCATACGAAATGAAACGCTTAGGACTTGCACAAAAGCCTCTTATTATCGGCTTAAAAGCCAACATTCATCAGATAGCTGCCGATTTTCGAAAAGCCTATCCCAACGCAAAAATTCTCTATCCGGGCAAGGAGGATTTCAAACCCAAAATGCGGCAGGAAATTTTCTCAAAAATCAAAAACAATAACTGGGATTGCATTCTCTTGACACACGATCAATTCGCAAAGATTCCGCAGTCGGAAGAAACCCAGATCGCCATCTTTGAAGAAGAACTTGCAGATGTAGAACGTTCATTATTGGTACTGCAAGCCTCGGGCGTACAATGGAGCAATCGAAAGATGAAAAAAGCGCTTGAAAAAAGACAAGAAAACCTTAAAACCGTCTTACAAAGCCTCAAAAACGCTATTAACAGGAAAAAGGATAACAGCATTGATTTTCATACCATGGGTATCGATCACATACTGGTAGACGAGTATCATTTTTTCAAAAATCTTATGTTTCAGACCAGACACTCGCGGGTTGCAGGCATCGGAAATAGCCGGGGATCACAGAGAGCGTTAAATCTCCTGATAGCTATTCGTGACATACAAAGACGTTCAGGAAAGGATTTCGGAGCTACTTTTCTTTCCGGTACGATAATCGTTAATGCACTAACCGAACTATACGTGCTGTTCAAATACCTTCGTCCACAGGAACTGAAACGTCAGCAAATCAGTTGTTTCGACGCTTGGGCCGCCATTTTCACAAAAAAGACGAGCGACTACGAGCTAAATGTTACAGGCAGTATCAAGCGAAAAGAACGTTTTCGCACTTATATCAAAGTCCCGGAATTAGCGGCTTTCTTACGTGAAATTACAGATTACCGGACTGCGGAAATGATTAATCTCGATATTCCTGAAAAGAATGTTCGATTCCTCACAAACGAACCCACTCTAGCACAGGAAGAAATGATAAACCGCTTAGTGTCATTCGCCCATACGGGCAAGTGGGAAGACTTAGGTCTAAACTATCCTGCTCCGGAAAATCTCGATGCAGCAAAAATGCTGATCGCTACCGATATCGCTCGTAAAATGGCTCTCGATATGCGAATGTTAGATTCAGAATGTTTTGAAGATGATCCCAATAATAAGGCTTGGCAATGTGCAGCCCAAATCTACGACTATTATACCCGTTTCGATGAACAGAAAGGCACTCAATTCGTGTTTAGTGATTTAGGCACATACAAAGCCGACAAATGGAACATTTACCAAGACATCAAAGACAAGCTGGTTAGTCATTACGGTATTCCGGGAGACGAGATACAGTTTATCCAGTGCGCCAAGTCGGAAACCGCCAGAAAAAATTTATTCGAAAAAATGAACAATGGTACAGTCCGCATCCTATTTGGTTCAACTTCCATGTTGGGAACAGGAGTAAATGCGCAGGAAAGAGCCGTAGCGGTGCATCATCTTGACATACCTTGGCGCCCTGCCGATCTGCAACAAAGAGACGGGCGTGCAGTGCGCAAAGGCAACAAGGTTAAGTTGTGGGGTAACAATACGGTAGATGTCGTTATTTACGGTACAGAAAAAACGCTGGATGCCTATAAATTCAATTTGCTTAAAAACAAGCAAGCATTCATCGGCCAAATCAATAACGGGACAATCGCTGTCCGCAGAATGGACGAGGATTGTATGGACGAAAATAGCGGCATGAACTTTGCTGAATTTGTTGCTGTCCTCTCCGGAAATACAGATTTATTAGATAAAACCAAACTCGATAGTAAGATAATGCAGCTTGAAAAAGAACAAGGCAACTTCAATAAAGAGCATTACAGAGCAGAAAAGACCATTGCCAAGTATGAAGAGGATATCGAAAGTGGTAAACTTTTCATAGCACGTGTTACAAAGGATATTGCTTATGTCGAGCATTTCAAAGGAGAAAGACACACAACACTTATCGGCCAGCAAACAGCATCCGCAGAAGAAACCGGAAAAGCCTTGCACCAGATTTCAAGAAGTTACCGAAACGAAGATTTAAAACACATTGGCTATTGCATGGGGCTGAAACTCTACATCAAAAGCGAGTATCATTGGACTGGCGGTTTTGAACGTAACGTTTTCTTTGTCGAGGGAAAAAGCGGCCTGAAATACCGTAACGGCACTACAGGTGCATTATCCCTAAGTTTCAAAAATGCGGCAGAATATCCCGTTACCACGTTAGAGTGCATCGATCAATTGATTGTGCGCCGGAACAAAGAAATAGACCGTATGGAAAGCGAGTTTCCCACTTTGCGTAAAATCATGGCAAACATATGGGGCAAAGCCGAGGAACTGGCTAACCTAAAAGTCGAACGCAAAGCATTGCAAGATCGCATTGATAAATCCTTGCAGGAAACCGAAGGAAACCTCATTCCTGACAAGGCAGCATAAACCTTAACCTGTTTATTGCCCGAATCCCTGTCCTAGCTATCAAATTAGCAGGATGGGGATTTTATCATACTCACGCATACCCCCAACCATCCCCACCACTTATACAAATTCATCTCCCTTTCTACATGTTTTACCTCCCTACCCTTTATACCAGCGAGATTTCCTGTGATTTCTTCCACTTCAGGAGCCGGTTATTATTTATCCGCAAAAATAGGAGTCTCCACAATCGTTTCCGGCAAATTAAGCCACTCCGCGTATTTTCTGAAATCTTCCTTTCTCCAATGGAAAGAGATTTCCCAAAATAAATTTGACCTGAAACAGGATACTCCAAATAAGCAGATAAAAAATTAACGTTCTTCCTGAAGCAGTTCTTCTACGGTAGGGATTAACTAATTATGAAACATCCAACCAAAAAAATCATGGAAAGAGTCAAAGTACACACATTTCACTCAAACGGCAATGACGTTATTTGCAAGTATATGAACGTCGAAAGAGTCAATGAAAACATTCTGTATATTGCGGCAAATGAAGTTTATGGTAATGAAAACAGCAAAACCTTTTATTGCCTAATTGCAGAATACAACAGCACATTTGTTAATCTTGGCATAATAAGCAATTTAGATATTATAAAAAATTACACTTTTGACAAGATTTTAGAAATTTACAATAATAGAATAAAAGGTAAATACTATTTTAATAAAGTGGATCTTATTATGTGTAAAGCAATTTCCGATAAACTATACGAAGATGCTTTGACATCCCGTAATTATGTACTATCACAACGAGCTGAAGAAGATCGCAAAAATCAGGAAAAACGCAGGATAGAGGCCCAGGAAGAAAAAACTAAAAAGGAACAGGAAAAAGCCCGAAAAAAGATCGAACGTGAAGAAAAAAAGAAAAAAGATGAACTTTTCTTTATCGAGAACAGTGACGTTTTAAAGGATAATCTATCTTCTTTTGAAAAACTAACTGCCATAAAAGAGCTTAATAAATTATATCAGTGGCATTTTTCAGAGCCCGAACGCATTATCACATGCTCCATACTGGATTTAATCAGGAAGCATAGTTATTGCAAAATTACATCTGTGACACAAGAATACTCTAAAAGTGGAGATTTACTGATAACGCCTAAAACTTATTACTATATAGGTACAGCAAAAGACAGTTTAGGCTTCCAGATACCGGCTAAATTAGGAAAGATAATGACTTTAAACGAAAATAATCAATGAAAGCACCAAAAGCAAAAACATACGTAAAAAAATGCTTTAGTTCTGCACGCGCTAATATGGATGACAGACAAGCACAAAAAGCATGTAACATTGCTTTTAATGAAGGAGCGGCAAGCATGAAAAAAAAAGCAATCAAATCTTATTGTAAGCATTGTGAGATGAAAGACTTAATCAATTGTACCCAAGAAAACAAAAATTGTCCTTTTCTCGAAAGCTTTATCAATGACTTAAAATGATAAGACTCATCCGAATAAAGCTATATTAGTTTATAATCCCAATTGTACACACACTACCACGCGAGTCTATTCATGCAAATAAAGAAATAGCATAATATCATTATATAATAATATAATGATATAAGTAAATATGACTTTATAAGATTCTTCAATATGGCTAAGATCCATTTCTACAGGAATTTTACAGGCATTAAATCAGTGAAGATTGGGTTATACGAGCTTCGTGAGAATGGGGAATTGACAGCCGCAAATTGCATTATCTAAATAATAAACATCAAAAAGAAGAAAAGCAGGAGCTATAGCACTTAAACTCCTGCTATCCGATAACAGAGAAATAGCTAGCTAATTCATCGTTTAATAAGTAACCACATATCAAAGCCATCAGTGTTGCTAAAAGACTTTAAGGAATAACATTCTACCTAGTCCGGCACCTTTTATAACATCAATTCACTCACACTTACACAAACCCGCAACCATAATCCATTTATAAGACAAAGAACTTTTAGGAATTGACTATTTTTTCAGCAAAATTAATTGCATCAACATTATTCTTTTACAAAAAGATGCTTTCAGCTTCACAATAAATAATCTTCCTTTTCCATAGTGAAAAAGAGTATTATTTCATGGAATTTTCGTATAGAATAATATGCAATCCTAATAGCAGAAAAAATAATCAATTCCTAAATAGTTCAGACTAAAGGGAAGTATATAATTAAATTTAGCAATGAGTACACTTAAAGTTTACTACGGTTGGGCCCGTATGAATAAAATTAGAAAACGGGAAGGAATTTCTGTGATTTTTGAGAATTGCCAGCAAAATGGAGAATATGCTAAGAAATTTATTAAACGCATGCAAGATACTGTATATGAACGCTTCCAAACGGATGGAGAAGCCACAGATGCCAAAGGCATCACCAGAATGTACACAGAATACAGTATATTTTTAGACCATAAAAATATCAGAGGAAGCTTAAACGCCGCCCTTCTAGAGAATCACGCTGCTGATAGCAATAATGTCCCTGCAAATATACGTGATGAAATCTATGAAAAACTAAGATTGGCTTTTATGACAAGCCACTCGAATTATAAAGATTCCTCAGCAATTAATAAAAAGTAGTCAACTAACGAGAAACAAAGAAGAATATGAATAAAAAACAACTTACCGGATTTTATGATAGATATAAAAAAGAAATTTCTGTTGGCGATAATATAGCAATAAGCATCTATGATGCATGCCATAGGCCAATGTCACTTATTATATCTAAGAGTTGCATAGTTGAAGCTCATGCCGGAGAGTTTGGTGTAATTTGGGGATTTAAGGAAACATTTACTCCATTAATTAATTTCTCTTGGAATGTAACTTTTGAAATAATAAAAGAAAATCAGAACTGATTATGAAACATAAAGCTAAGAAACAATTAACATTCGTATTCTTCTCAGGAATACTCGGATTCACTTCTCCATTTATCGGAAAAGTACGGAATGAAATTGCCCGGAGAGTGGACAAAAACAAAGTAGTATCAGCCAAACATGACATTGAACTTCAACTGATTGAGATAAAAAATGGTCTTCCAAAGGTATTATATTCCTGTTATCTCTATAACGATTCGTTCGAAATGATGCACGGGAGTATCTCAAATTCCAAACAATATTTAAAAGAATCCTGGATATACCATATGAATAGAAATCAGTCACACACAAGCGACCCAACATAAGTAATCCACAAACCTATGAATGCAGTTCCTAAACGGTATTGTATTCATAGTCAACTATGCCACGGCCTTCCTTTTTTATTCCCATTATCCCCCTCTTATACTCCTTCATACTCCAGTCCATCCCTTTACACGCACCTCACTGCCTTCTTTCACCCTATTATCACCGTAACTGGCTGAACTATCCACGTGCAAATATCAGCAAAAGCTAGATACACCAACATTTTCAGTAAAAATCTCCAACTTTCAGCTAGTATTTTCTCTGAAAAGGTTGGCTTTATCTGTTGCTTTTGCAAAGAGAGCACATGAAAGTTCCTAAAACAGCTACGGAGATAAAACGGTAATTATCAACGACTGAAGGGGAAATAATCATCATAATTTTCAACAGAGCAAAAACGATAGAAATTATATTAATCATTAAAAACAAAGCATTATGACATTTAGAGAATTGATGGCAGAGAATGGCTATGAGTTGCAAACCACTTTTTGGAATGATTTTTCGATCGCTGATCGCTTTGGAATCGAAGCTATCAACGATACATACAAACGTGCATTCAGTGAATGGAAAGATAACTATAAATACCTCACTGAACTCATTTTAGTATTGAATCATAAGATATGGCAGTATTATAAAAACCACCCGGACGTTGCAAAACTTTATAATCGTCTTTGGAAAGAAGCAGACCTGTACGCTACAAATAACCTTCAAGGTAAGGAACTGAATTATTTCTACAGTGTAACCGACTGAAAATATCTGAATATTTAAATGTACAGAAAAGAAAAACATGGAATTAATACAAATAGAAAAAATAGCTCACCTAAGAAATGGAATACCTGCATACCAAAATATCAGTGAGGGAGAAGAAGTTATACATTATAAAATGAGTAATTACAACAGAGAAAAAGATATGTTTAATGATGGTACCAAAGCATTTATAACAAGCAGTCAAGTACAAAAGCATCTTCTATGCAACAATGATCTGCTACTTTCAATAAAAGGTGCAAAGTATTATTGTGCCCTCTACAATCCCGAATATGAAGAAAAAGCAATAGCATCTGATTCTTTATTAGTCTTACAAGTGACAGATGATAGAATAATGCCTGAATATCTCTGTTGGTTGTTAAACAGACCTGAAACGGGTAAAGAGCTAATGATATCGTCTTCAAATCATTATATTATAAGAAAAGATAAAGTAGCATCATTAGGTATCCCTCTAGTGAGTTTGGAGGCGCAAGCTCTTATTATTGAAATATGCAAATTACAAAAGGAAAAAATTAAAATACAGAAGGAACAAATACTTCTCTATGAAGAAATTCAATCCTATTTCTTTTCCATACTTCACAGATAACAGGATCATCATCTAAGCATTTAATAATCGTCCAAAAAAAACAAATTTTCTCAACAACAAATAAAATATTAATCAACCAATTAAAAAAACAACAATTATGCAAACATTTTCACTTAACGAGTTACTTACACCCATTCATTACTTACATTCTCCACTCTGGAGTACAGCTCTTCACATGATGAATACATTAAGTTTAGTACTTGCCATGCTATATACAAGTACAACTAAACATAGCAGAAAGATATACAATATATACATCATCGCCCAAACAATCTATTTCTTTCTGTTTACGGCTTACAGTCTTGTCTATATTCCATATATTCTCAGAATTGGTTCCGAATATTTTTACGAATTTATACTACAAGGCATATTATTTATCCTTCCAATTATCCTAGTAGTTAAAGTCTATAGAGACAGGACCGTAAATAATCAATGACTAATAGACATTTTTATAGATAAAAAAAACATTAACCCTTTAAAAAACAAAAAATTATGGGACATTTAAGAGGTAGCATCAACTTGATGCAGTTTTTAGGAGCAGAAGTTCGTTCAATGGAAATCGGTGGATCAGTTCACAATGTAGTGGTTATTCCTATAGATTGGAATGACATTAACATAACCACAGATAAGACCACTCAAGAACCCAATGCGGCATACATAAACTTACGTGCATGGGAAACCAATGACAAGTTCCGTCAGACTTGCATGGAGCATAATGCAGACAAGGAAGATTATATTGCACCCACCCACCAAATCCAGAACAGCTACAGCCAGCAATTTCAGGAATTAGCATTGAAATCGGCAGAAGCACGTTTGCGCAAAGATGATAAGTATATGGCCGAAAATCCGTCAGATGACGACATCAAGACGAAAGCCAGAAACGAAGTTAGCAACAAATCCCGTCTCGGGACACTAACACCGTTGGCACGCAAACAGCCACAATCTTTTACAGGACAGGCAGAAGCAGCCTCTGCCGGTCAATGGCAATCGCCTACAGGAGATCAGAATGTAAAAGATGACTTGCCATTCTAATCAGCATAAGGCATGTTGGTAAAACCGGCATTAATGAAAGACGAACACATCATCCTTCACTGCCCGCAGTGGAGAATGATGGTTCTCCTATTTTTCCAGGAAACCTTGCATAGAACGGAAAGTAACCGGAAAAGCAGAAAAACAATCAGACTTTCCGGTCAAATTCAACCGGAAGGAAACAAATAAACTTATGACGATAATGAAAATAATGTTTTTCGACACAGAGACAGGTGGAAAAGATGCTAGAAAAGTCGATCTTCTGCAATTATCCTATCAGATAATCGGATACCCGACTTTCAAACTCGTGAAGCAACGAAATTTCTATTTCAAACGCGAAAGACCGGCAGCTGCCGAAGCAATCAACGTAAACGGGCTTACCGATGACTTTTTAGCCAAACAGACATTAACATCACGAAACATCGCTATCAAAGAATTTCTTATCGATCTCGCCCAATGCGATTTATTGGTAGCACATTGTATTGACTTCGACAAGAATTTCATCCTTTACACCAGCCGCCGAACCCACTATACCCAACGATTTAACAAAGTTTTCGGAACACTGCGAACTTATGATACAATGAAAGAAACTGCCTCTCTATGCCAGTTCCCTTTCACAGCACCGCGCGATTATCAAAAAGAAAGCAAATATAAATACCCCCGTTTATCAGAACTTGCCGACTTCCTAAAGATCGACAGAAGCGATATCAACCTTCACGACAGCAATGCCGATGTACAACTTACCGTCCGTTGTTTCAAGAAATTAGCAGAGATTGGCTGGATCAACGTAACACCGGAAGTTTCCCCCTCTTCATCGTAATAATTAAGCCCTACATTTTCCCTCCTTTTATACCATCCCGTCTTCCCGAAAGCTGATTTCTCCACTACATTATGGAGCCAGCAACACATGCTTTTCCATGTGACTCCGAAAATCCGAAGCGAACAGAGTCTTCAAAAAGACCCGGTTTGCTTCCTCCGTCACAAGCATATATCACTTGCTCCGCCTCTCCGTTACGCCCTCAATCTTTCCCCGAAGCCAGGTTCCGCCACTCATACCACAACTATCCCCTTCTATCTCACTTCCCCACCTTTATATACCGCCCACCCCCTCCTCCCGATTCCCCTACTCAGGCAGTTCGTCATTATTTTATCCGCAAATATAGAGTATCCACCTTGATACCGTCAAGTCCGTAGCACTCCGTGTATTGTCTGAAATCTTCCTTTCTCCGAAAGCGTATTTCCGTCAATAGACTTGCCAGAAACAAGGCGGACACTACAAAGAGGCAGATAAAAAATCAACAGTTCTCCTGAAAGTGAGTAATCTTACAAAAGGGAAGTAAAACTCAAAATAAATCAAAAATGAGTAAAGTACAATGTATTTTCGGTAAAATGCAATTTTGCGCAGATGGTGTCTTGGTTCTTTATATAGACAAAGAAGAATATATTGAGGAAACTATTGCAGAGGAGTATTGTGATGCAAAAATTGATTCTAATGAGTATGACTCTTATGTTATCCCCGACTTATACTATCCGGATATACGAGGAATTAGAGGAAAAGTAGATTATGGTCGTTGCAAAAATCAATTCTAATAAAAATAAAAATGAATAAGCAATGAAAGCATCAAAAGCAAAAAGATACGTAAACACATTATTGCAAGCAATGCGACATGGGGAAGCTCGCACATTGCAACCCGTGCAACCCCGACTGCCCATTCATCCAGTCATTCATCAATGAACTAGAATAGGACAACAACCGCCATTTACCGTATCCAGTCCGATACAGTCACAGATAGCAGGAACGGGGATATTTTGCGAATGCCGCAATATACCCGTTTCCCTTCTATCATGCCAACCTCCCTTTCTACATCCAGCCAGCCCCCTTTTAAAACTTCACTCCCCCTCCTCTTTTATCCCATCCTTCTCCCCTTTCATAATACCTCTACATTATTTCGGAATCTCCCCCACTTCAGAAGCCGGTTATTATTTATCCACAAAAATAGAGTATCTACCTTATTTCCTGCAAGTCCGTAACACTCCGTATATTGCCTGAAATCTTCCTTTCTCCCGAAAGCGTATTTCCGTCAATAGACTTGCCTGAAACAAGGCGGACACTACAAAAAAGCAGATAAAAAATTAACAGTTCTCCTGAAGTAAGCAATCTTACAAAAGGGGAATTAAACTTAAACAAATTATGTTCGTAGAAATTTCAGAGTTAATGTCAGACAGAGATATGATTACACTCGTACTGGCAAAAGTCAATGGTAAAGTAAGCGTGTCCGTCATGCCGACCAAAAAAGGATTGAAAGATGAAGCAAAAAATAATCTTTCTCCTATTCTAATAACTGGTACACCCGAAGAACTTGACCAACAGTTTATTAACATCATCAAACAACCGCTTCAAAAAGCAACAGGATTGCTTACCAACATGGAAAAATTCGAGAAATCAATGGAAGTCGCCCAAGCCAATTCAAAAGCCGCCTCCGAAGCGAAGAAAAAAGTAGATGCAGAGCGCAAAGCATTCACCGACAAGATGAAAAAGGTGGACACCCTGTACACTGAGAAGAAATACCCTGAAGCCGCCCTTTTGCTCAAAGAGGTGAGCGAAATGCCCGGTGCGGACAAAAAGCAATGCGAGAATTTAAAAAATAAAATAAATATTGAACTGAACAGTAACTCATTGTTCGCAGAATAATAGTAGATTATGGCTTTACAAGTAACAGGAATAGAACGAGTATTCAAGTACAATAATACCGTTCTCAACGACCCCGACCCCGAATTATCACCCGAAGACGTGTTGCTTTTTTACTCCAACACATACCCCGAACTGACAACGAGCAATGTTCACAGCCAACTCACCGAAGAAGGTACTATGGAATATTCGTTCAAGACAACAATCGGAACTAAAGGTTAATTATTTATGAATAAAAATTTATGCAACAATCAGCTACACCAGTCACTAGGAAGAATCCTTTTACGGGAGAAAAAGAGCAAAAATACAGGAATATCCGTGCGACAAGCACGGGTACTTCCCAAATCATCACAGATAACTCATTTCTGAAAGAGCAATTTGTCAATATTCCACTGACAGACGTTGCTCCTTTGGCTGACTTTGAAAAAAGAGTCAATCCCGAAAACAATATAGAACGGCTCATTCGGGCAGCTATGGGCTACCTCTCCCTCTACGACAAAAAAATGACATTCACCCCCATCGGCAGATTCGGATATGACCTGACTAACTTAATCCATAAGGTCACCCAATCACTGCCCGAAGGACAATCATTGAATGTGGACTATATCGGAGACGAATTTGTATTTGTCGTTTACCAACCAAATCCAACAAGATATTGGGACACTATAGTCTATATACCCATTTCTATCGCACACACCATGCGTCCGAAAATTAGAAAGTTATTCATCCGCTTCATTGCATTCATCATGCAGCATAACAACCTGCCCACCATAAAAGACACCTATGACTACGATTACTTCATAGAAAATATCCAAGAAAGAATGAAAGATAAGAATGACGAAGTGGATGAAAGTTTTATCGAGGCGATGCGCTCTTACAAGAATAAGCGAGGCAAAGCGAATCGGATGTTACAGCAAGTCAATCAGCATACAGACACACGCCCGGAAGAACTGCTTACCGAACTAAAGAATCTTCAACACCTTTCCACAACTGAAACAGAGCAGGTACAGAGCATGATTCGGGGCATCGAACTCCTATCCAGCGATAGATTAGTAGAATATTCATACGAAAACAACTACGACTACTATTACTGCGATTATTTGGATAGCAATTACGAACAAACAGCATGGTATGATCTGATATGCTTATCATGGGGAACATGCTGCGAAGATGAAATCACTGATTATCATTACGAAGGACTTAGTGAGCGTTGCAACAACTCTGACGTGTCAAGTCCCTATTCCTATACCACGTTATCACCCGACAAGCCCCAAAAGTTACCACCTTGCACATTCCCGTTTGAGTGGTTGGATTATATCTGTGATGATTTTTACAAAAACTTAGTAACAAAATGAATGAATTAACGAAACAATTATCAACCATGTTGGTTCCCGAAATGGCAATCATTGTCTACTCGGACGATAACCGAACCAATCTTTATTTAGAGCGCAGAGACATTCGCAATGGCAATATGGGTGCAGGAAAGCCCCTCACCGAAGAATGTATCAAAGACATAGCAGACCTCGCCCTCAATCGTGCCAGTAAGGAGTTGCACGGTGTCATTCCGCCCAATATGCTCTATGCCGACGGACGCAAAGGCTACGAGAAGTTCGTGTGGTACGAAAAACCACAAAAAAAGATGCACTATTTCCGAAAGAATTTAGACATTCCAAATGGAACTTTATGCACCCCCTCACTCTTGTATGTCGTAGAGCGTGACGTACTATCACTCTATGCGTTTTGTGGCGACAATCCCGACAGTCAACTCTACCAAGCCCCCTATTTCAACGTATCTTCTTCATACGCCTGTTTGGGCAATTCTAAACTACCCGAAATAGAAGAAATGACGTATCAGAATATTATTGCATATTGGGAAAAAATGTTTTGGCAGTCCGAATTTTCGCATATCCTAGGCACCAACCCTATCAAATCCAATCTTGCTCTGGTTACAAAAAAGCTGATAAAAACAGGAGAACCGTTTCCCGAATCCGAACTAATCCCGATAAAATTAACTCTCAAAAAAATCATAGGATGAAAAAAGTCCATTTTACCGACAGCTATCTGATAAATCCGCAACACCCCGTTACCGTCCACCTCATTGGAGCAGGTGGCACAGGCTCCCAAGTATTGGAAGCATTAGCACGCATGGATGCAGCCCTTATTCGTTTGGGACACCCGGGACTTTACGTAACCGTATTTGATGCGGACGAAGTTTCAGAATCAAACATCGGCAGACAATTATTCAGCCCTGCCGACATCGGTCTGAACAAAGCCATATGCCTTGTGACACGCACCAACCAATTTTTCGGACTTGATTGGGAAGCCGTACCCGAAATGTATTCGGACGATGCCCCGAGTGCTAACATCACCATTTCCTGCGTGGACAACGTAAAAAGCAGACTTGTTATTTACCAACATCTCAAACAAGTCAATCACATCTCCGATGTCTACGAAAGCCCCTTGTATTGGCTCGATTTCGGCAACACGCAACAAACGGGACAAGTCATTTTAGGTACAGTCAAACCCGTCAAACAACCTAAAAAGGCAAAATACCCGACACAAGCAACATTACCTACCCTCTGCGACATGTTCGACCTCACCCAAGTAGATGAACAGAACAGTGGTCCGAGTTGCTCCGTTACCGAAGCACTGCGGAAGCAAGACCTCTTCATTAACTCCACTTTGGCACAAAACGGATGCGCCCTACTATGGAAGTTGTTCAGAGAAGCTAAACTTGAGCACCACGGTGTATTCCTCAATCTTTCGACTTTTAAAACCAATCCCATTGCTGTGGGGGCTTAAATGCCCCCACTCTCATCATACTAAGCATCATGTACTCAATTTCCCTTCCACTTATATATCAATTCCTTTTATATTTTCCTACCTTTTATATTTATATCATTCTACCAGTCTCGATACCGTTCCGCTTTACTTGTATCGTACCCTTATTTCTTTGCACCGAACTCATTTTTCATGGATAGTACTAATATGTAAAGTCTTCCTTCTCAACTTCTCCTTGTGTATAACGGCAGTACTTTTCACTTGATTCATATACTTAGTTTCCACAAGAACAAGATCCTGCATTTTATACTTTCCCTATCTTTACGGAGTTCACCACAATGTTAGTAAACCTTCAAATTTTCTAGGTATTTCCTCAAAATTCTTACATCAGCATGCTACCCACTCTCTCCATGCAGCTCTTATTTTCACATTCGAAATTCAATCAGTCAAAAAAATATTTTATTCCAGCAAATTTAGGGCAAGGAGCGCCCTAAAGGGCTTATTGGGATGGATAAATCCTTTCACAAGGTTAAAGTGCATTTAGTCAAGAATTCTTCCAACATTCTGTAAATATTGCGTAATTCCCGCTAAAACCTTGTTCACCCTCTGTCTTGGTCCAAGAATGCTGTCACAAAAATTTATTTATTTTTCAACTTTTAAAATTTTACGATTATGAAAAGAGCTAATAACTTCGAGATTACGGGTAATTGTGTTGCTGATGCAAAAATCATCATTTGCGGTAATAATAGAGAAAAAGCAATATTTAGCGTTGCAGTAAACCACCTCTATAATACAACATCAGAAGGTGAAAAACAAACTGTTCCTGAATACTTCAATGTGGAAACCTGGGATAAAAAACTTTTCCCACTCATTAAGAAAGGTGCCACTGTAACTGTCAAAGGCTTCCGCAAAGGTTGTATCGTCAAAGAAAAACCTTACTTCTTTATCGTTTCCACAAAAATCGAAAAATTTGTTCCCGATCAAAATGCGTAACGGGCAAATATCATAAGAAAAGCGGCTCGATTGCGAACCGTTTTTCTTATGATTATATTTTCTTTTTATACCTTCATAAGAAGTACAGGTACCTCTTACCAGCCTCGTGTGGAACCGCCTCATATGTGGGTAAAATACATATTTACTCACTTTTTACCTTTTCTAAATTTACCCATTGTATGTACATGAAAAAAACTTATTTCATTTAATCTTACCTTTTTTTCTTTCATTTCTTTCTCTTGAAAGTCATGAAAGAAATTATCTTATTTTTCGTTTTGCCATCCATCCATATCCCTATACTTTTACCTCAATAAAAAAACATAAGTATAGATGAAAGAAAATCCAAACAGTAGTCAATTGATAACAATAGATATGGAATTACTTGCCTATTTGAGCGAAGCCTCAACAGTATGCAACAGGTTATTTGCATTCCACAATCTCCTACAACAAGCGGTCAAAGAACCGACGGACATCACCAAACGAGGAATTGTTATACATTTGGAACCCGGACAGTTGGAAGCCTCAATACTGGCTTTATCCAACAAGTGGAAATGGCATCGTAAAACCATAACCAGCTTTTTAGACGAATTGGAAAGACGCGGTTACATCAAACGGATGTCCAACAAATTAAGTACTATTATTGAAGTGACTTGTTTGAGGCAGAGTACAACAGAACCGGAAACAGACTGTACAGCCCAAACGCCTGTGATATGTGCACCCAAATTTGCTGCATCATGTACATCTGACTTTCAGAACTTACCTAATGTAGCACATCAGGCTCCTCCCATGCAACTGACAAACGAAGTTCGCCAGTTGTGCCGGAAAGCATACGATCTCTTCATAGAAATGCTTCCCTTGCTAGACAAGCCAGCACCCTACAATGCCAATATCGAAAAAGACATTTACTATGTCTTTTGCCTCGGAATGCATGCGGATTTTGATTTGCTGAAAAAATACTTCGACATCATCAGTGCAGACCCGTTCAAAAATGGAACTTTACCGGGGATGTCACCTAACAAAGAGTCTTTCAGCCATCTTTTTTCCACAAACTGGCAACTCGTCCTCGATTGTGGTGCCGAATTTAACAGAGTTTTATGAACATAGCTCCCTTTTATAGCTCCAAGGAGGGCATTTTTAAGGCCATGACGGAAATATTTCCTCTTATGAAGCCATCCCCCCACCCCGACCCAATGCTGCTGTACAGCCCTCCTCTCACATTTCCTCTCCCCTACCGTTCATGCTGGGCTTGCCCAGACCCTTTGCCCCAAAAGGGGAGCCTAATACCCCCTTTCTACGAAAGTGTTGCGCAGGGGCTTATAAGAGGGGCAGCAAGCTGATTTGATTTTGTTGTATAATTCAAATAAAAAAACATGAAAAGTAAAGCGAATAAACAGGTGGCAGATATGCAGGCAACAACTGGTATCACCACAGCAGAAAGTAATGAGTTTCAGAGACGTTGGAAAGACGAGCGTTGGGATCGTGCTGGTAAAGAAGGTAACTACGACCGCACTCGTGATCATCTCAATTTCGAAGTAGCTAAGGGCGGTGTCATTCGCCCAATAGACAAAGGCCGCTCTGTCGGTGAAAAGATAACTGCTCGACTGACATCATGTGGTATTACCAACCCCAACTTGGGAAGAAAAGTACCCAATATACGAATCGCCGCTAAGTTTATATTCGGCGGTAGCCGTGAAAAGATGCACGAACTCGCATTTGGTAGCCAGAAAGTCGATCTCACCAAAGGATCTGACAACTCACACATCAAACGTTGTAAAGACATTGAGAAATGGGCAAAAGATATCTATAAATTTGCTTGCAATAAATGGGGCGAAGATAACATTGCAGGTTTTTATGTACATTTGGATGAGACGAATCCCCACATTCATTGTTGTGTACTACCCATCACTGAACAAAATAAGTTATCCTATAAGCAAGTATTCTCCGGAGCAACAAAATGGGATTACCGAGATAAGATGCTAGCTCTACATAACGAGCTGGCAGTGTACAACAACAAATGGGGGCTGAACCGTGGAACCAATATCTACGAAACTGGAGCCCGTCACCGTTCCAGCGAAGAATATAAAAGAGAACTAAGTGAGGAATGTACTACATTGGAAAAGAAGATTGCTGTACATCGTGAGATGCTATCCCAAATAAATGGTGATATACATAGGTCCAAAATCAAACACAAAGGTCTGACCACAATGATCAAGAACCTTGAAAAGAAACGAGAAGAATTGGCTAACAAAAAAACAGAATTGGAATTGACCCTTTCCAAAAGAAACGGTGATACTTCTTTATTATCCGCAGAATTAAAAAAATTGAATCATGACATAGCCAAAGTAAACGAAAAGCTGGAAGACAAAAAAAATAAGTTACAAAAAGCAGACAGTGAACTCAAGGAGCTACAAACTCTGGTAAACGACCTTAAAGAAAAAGAAAAAGAACTCAGACAAGAAGGGCGCCGAGCAGTAGATAGTATACAACAGCAAGTACAATACAGACTTTCCAATGCCATCCTTCCAGATATTCTCCAAGAATTCAAATCTAAATTTCACTTGCTCAATTTCCAATCGATGGACCTGTTCGAAAATACTATGCTTAAAGACCTTGCAGAACTAGGCGATAAAATTATGCATTGTGCATTACTCCTTTTCGCCGGTTATGTGGACCAAGCAACAACTTTTGCAGAAGGATGTGGAGGTGGAGGTGGCGGCAGCCAAATGAAATGGGGACGTGACGATGACGAAGACGACATAGCTTGGGCACGACGCTGTATAATGATGGCACACAATATGATAAAAAAATCTCCTAGTAGTAAAAAGAGTAAAAGATAAAATATAAGAACAGAATATTAACAAACCTATTTGATTAGGCATCCCAAAGAAGCCATTGTGTATGATATGGTACATAGTGGCTTCTCAAAACTGAGAAAAAGTATAACCATATAATATTTATATAAAGCAAAATGTTTTCATACCACCAAAGCATGATTAATCAATAATCATCGTTAATGTATATTTGACTATAGTATCATTTATAGCCGTTGCTTATACATAACCTCCAATCCTTGTCTTGTACCCAGGTTTATATTATTATCCCAGTGTAGTTGTAAACATTGGCAAAATGGGAAAATGGATTTTAAAGGCTTCATCAATCCATCATCCTGCCAACGATGAATATAATCTATAATAAAACGGCTCATTCCATGACCTCGTTTTCCAGTCAGTCCCCGCTGGATAAAAGCTAATAATATACTGTCCCGCGCTTGACTAAGTAATTTGTCTATATCTTCTGAAGAAGTCTTATTATAAAAGAAATCATATATGCTAATTTCCACCTGTTGTTTAAATTGATCAGAAAGTTTTTTATAAGCATATTCTATTACATCATCCACTTGATATGCTTCTTTCTTACTCCGAATACTTTCACGCCAATCTTCAAGATTCATAGCTTTTGAAGTTATACTGACGTTCATTACTTCATATATCAAATTTTGCAAAAAAGAACGAGCCGTCGTATTGTTTTTCTTCACTTTGGCGTGCTGTGTTTCCAACATATCCACAACTACCAAAAATATATTGCCAGCACGCATATATTCATTAAGAATCAATTCGCAGGGAATGGCATTCAACTTAGTTGAGATGCTAGTTTGAAGACTACTTTTAAAATCAATAGGCAACTCTTCCCATTTAATTTCAGAGTTTAAATCTATATGATATTTCTCGACTAAAGATACTATTTCTTCCAAGAGAGACTGACCTATACACATCATAGGCTCTATCTTTTTTATCAAATTGCTCCAAAAAGTAAAATGTTCTGCATCCATATATGTTCATCTTTGGAATAAAGATAAACAATAACGGAATAATACGAAAAGATAGAAAATATAATCACTATATTTTTAACCCTAATTTAATCAACAGTTTAAACAAGTTAATATTGCCAGTAAAATCAACTGATTATTTTATAGAAGATACAATAATTTCACCTTTATAATTCAATATGGTAATATCAGAAGCATAGTTCTTTTTAATAAGAAAGAAAATATTATCTGCACTCAAAGAATTATATAATCCAAGTTTATAATATGCATCAATCTTTTTCTTTATAGAAGTAATCTCTTGATTAATTATAATGTAAGCACCGATAGAATTTCTATTTTGTTCAGCAAGAAAATGAAGTATAAAGAATTCCCAATAGAAAATACCCCGGCGAAGTTTACAATCTGTATTCAATATAATCATAGCTTTTTGCGATGAAGATAGATTGATATTTTGCTCCATTAAAAGAGTAGACTTCAGATCACTATTTGAAGAAATCCCTGCATTCAGTTTTCTGACTAATATTTTTTTCTCTGGAGTAGATGCAAACTTCTGAATGATTTCAGATGAGGGAAGGTATACTTCTGTTTTACAATAACTACCAGTGATTTTTCTATAACGTACTGTCAACTGTGACACTAATCGATCGTATATTAATCCAGAAGAATTTTCATCGCCAACACTGGTATAGAACTGTCTAGGAATCATATTAATGGCTTCAACAAGCATTTGGATTGTTTTATTCATACTTCACTTTGTTTATTAAATGATATTTAATTTATATTTGTGGAAAGTTTAGGCACATAAGTCCTACTAAAACATATTACTCAAAAAATTATAAGCACCTCCTTTATTCCATTATAAAACAGTGGTTTTGCTCCATCTTGAAATACATTAAAAGCAAATATGAACTGGAGAATCTTCAAGAATCCTATACTCTGTCCGCTTATCTTATACCAATTGAATTTCCGTTTTCTCGCAGATATATCTGTTTCGCAAAAATAAAAAATAATCCCGACAACTCATCTTTTTTTTACTAAAACTACAAGTCTCTTAACTATTTAAACTACATTTGCGCCGAATCATATTATCACAGAACAAATTAACAAGAAAATTTTAAAAGTGCCAATCCCTATAATATTATCCCTACTGCTATTCATAATACTCTTGCTTTCATTCTATTACTATGCCCAATATTGGAAAAGGAAAGCCGCGTACGCCCTATTGCAATATGGTAGAAATGCTCAAAATCATGAAGAACGAAAATGGGCAGCACAGCAAGCGTTAATGGCCGGCCATAAAGATGCGGCTAAATTATATGCGCTAACCTGTCCCGAAGCGTTTGATAAAGAGCTTCCCTTAGTTCCTTTTTATCGAGATAACATTAAATGCGTTTTTGCCGATTACTACTATTCCAAAAGGTACCATAATTTCATCGACGAAGATCAATGGCAATTTGCAAATACAGTCTATCTGTTCAAAGAAGGCAAAGATGAATGTAGCCAATATTTTGCACAAACATTTAAAACCTTACGCCCAGCCTGTGATATAACAATCATGTTTATGCCATGTAGCACTCAGAAACATTACTATAACCGTTTTTCATCATTAGCCTATTTCTTTTTAAAATTCCGTGGTGTTCAATCCGGCATCGATTACATCTCTTTCACAGGCGAAAGAGAAAGCAAACATACTTCTCAACAACGCAATAAAATCGAAGAAAGCTCAAATTATATCATAAACACCAATCTTACTGGAAAGAAAATCATCATCGTAGACGACTTGCTGACCACCGGCAAAAGTCTTTCAAGCTATGCCAAGAAATTGAAAGATTCTGGTGCTGAAATAGCGGGAGCAATCTTTCTTGCAAAAACATTTCTTCTGCCAACAAATGCAAAAGTAAAATGGATTGTATGGAAACATTTCTTTCTCTCATAGACAGATGCATATCTAAGAAAACTTATCTAGAATTTTAGCTATAATTTGCAGTTGCTTAGTAATCTTGATTGCAATTCTGAAAATAAACTTGTGATCTAACCCTATCATCATCTTCTCCCCACTCCATAGATAACTTCATTGAACGAAACAACATCTCTTTACAGATCACTCGTGGAGCATCTTTATCCACTCTCATTCTTCTATAATATAACTGTTTATCAAACAAAAAAACACGCTGCGATAAAGCCAGGGGCGTTCCAACAACACACATATCCCTGGACGAAACATACAAACATCCTTTATATTCCACAACTGTTTCTAAATACAACATTTCTAATAAAGAGTTAACAACCGAGCAAACATTATTTTCTCCAACTGGTTGATACTCTTCGTACTCTTTGAAAGAAAAGGGAGAAAACATACAACAAACAACCTCTCCTGAAGGAAGTTTATAAGGACGAATTGCAAAAATCTCCCCAGTTTCTTTATCCGTACATATCTGAAACTCCCAAGCATACTCCTCACAATTTGCTTTCCATTCATTATACGTATGATACTTTATTTTTAATATCCATACATTCTTTCGACTAGTAACATATGAAAATCCTAGAGAAAGAGGAAAAGTAGAATTTTCAGTAATTATTCCAGCAAATTCCATTTTATCCCTAATCCTTGTTTTCAATTCATACAATGCCAAAACATCTGTTTCACGTTCATTTCCTGTGGCGATATGCACATGTTTTTCTTTTAATATAATCATTGGTAATCTCCTTTATCCTTTATTATTTTCAATTCACGACAAATATATGCACCAACTTAAGTATTATGACTAATCTTTTACATACTACCACACTGCATACTCTATTTCTTTTTATAAATGTATTTTGCATGCCCTAATTACAATAAAACTACAAAGAAATTCTTTAAAGTTAAATATGCCAGTATCTCAGCATCAGCATAATAAACACCTCCTCAAAAACGCATCATGCACACCTTCAACAACCTCACTACACATAATTATTAAGGTTCATTCAGCCACATGCATTTCTCTATAAATTAGATACCAAACCTGTATGAATATATAAATATTCACAAAACCGACAGTTATAATCAACTGCTCAACTTTCTGCTATATCCAATAATACTCTCTACATGATAATTACAAATTTATCCTTCTTACAAGAAAGTACATCTTTTCATAAAACATTACAGGTTAATCACAACTTCCACTGATTCATAAAGACCATTACAAATCATCTTTTTTGTTTTTCAACAACAAAATTAATCATATAGGCATTTTATTTGCTACACAAAAGTGTAGTAAATAAGATATTTATTTATATTTTGCACATTTGTGTAGTAAAATATTAGTTCCTCTAAAGAAAACAATTAAATTTGTATATTAACCAATTAATCATATAAATATGACACATATAGAAGATTTTTTTATAACTGCTAATTCTGTTTATAACATATCCGAAGAAGAATATCAACAGAAAGAACTATTAATCAAGTCGTTTGAAGCAATTTCACGAAGTACTTATCAAAGCATATATATTATTGATTATTATAAAAAGAATTTTTTATATGTCGCAGAAAATCCCTTATTTTTATGTGGACACACTTCAGAAGAAATAAAAAAACTAGGATTCATGTTTTATATAAAACATGTTCCACTCCAAGAACAAAAGATGCTTACTGAGATAAATAAAGTCGGATTCAAATTCTTTCTCGAAACCCCAATTAAAGAACGGAACATTTGCACTATTTCCTATGATTTCCATATAATAAATGGCAAAAAGCAAATACTTATTAATCAAAAGGTAACCCCACTCATGTTAACTAAAGATGGACGGATTTGGTTGGCATTATGTATTGTTTCTCTATCATCACACAACACTGCAGGACACATAGAATTACGCAAGCAAGGCATGACTCGGTATTGGCAGTATTCATTGGAGAATCATCATTGGATAGAGGACAAAGGCATAACATTAAGTGAGAAAGAAAAAGATATTCTATTATTATCTGCACAAGGTTTCACTATGAATGAAATGGCAAATAAATTATGTATAGCTATTGATACTATTAAATTCTATAAAAGAAAGCTTTTTGAAAAATTAGAAGTGAAAAATATCACTGAAGCCATAGCCTTTGTTACCAACTACAAACTACTCTAACACATCTATTATTATTGCCAATAAAAAACCGAAGACAATTTTTCCTAAAACATCTACTTTAGTACTTTTTCAAGTCACAATATTCTATACCTAATTTACACACAACACGTAACTACTCATAGAACAATTGACTATTGGGAAGGAGTTTTAATCTCCTTTCATTGTCAATTTATATCATTCTAATTACAATAAAAGTTTAAATATATTCCTAACACTACAGTTTCTAATAACTACGGCCATCTGATACACACCATTTATCAAGTAAACATCAGACGAATAAATTGAGATAATTACATATCAGAAAGGCAGACTATTCATTAAAAAAAATGTAAAATCTTTTTTGTTCATTCACACCTGATACAATAAAAACTACGGTATTACTGCAATAGTTTATGTTTGATTTTAAATAGCATATATTTGATTTTATAGGTTATCAGCCAATTAACACTAAATGCAGCAAGTCTTCATTCTTTTTCTTTTGACTGAGTTTATTAAGATCCTTATTTTGTTTTTTGATATTCAACATATATTTACTCAAAACATAAAAATAATGCAAAAATATTTATTATTAGGTATATTCCTATCATCAAAGGTATTCACTTATGGACAAGAGAACCCATCAACACATAAACCAATTAAAGAAATTCCTCAAATACAGACAGTAGATAACAACATCAAATATATACACTTTCAAAGAAAAAGGTATATAGTGAATGATACCCCTCTGAATTTCAGACATACTCCAGATTCTGAAGATATTATCAATGAATATGTTTCAAACGAATTTAGCTCTAGTTGGTTTTTCAATGCTTCTGGGGGAGCAAGTGCTTTTCTTGGAGATCCATTAGGATGCGAAGATTTGTTCGGGCGTATACGCCCAGTATTTCACCTGTCTATTGGAAAATGGTTCAGTCCTATTGTCGGAGGTAGAATCGCCTTCCAAGGATTTGATTTAAAAAATCATTTTATTGAGCGACAGAAGTATCATCATTTCCACACAGATTTCCTCTGGAATATCTCAAATCTATTTCAAAAAGACAGAATAAAAACGCGATGGCAGTTCATACCATATACCGGAACTGGTATTATTTACAGCAATGCTACAAATCGTCATCCATTTACTCTCAATTATGGAATTCTTAACCATCTCCATCTCACAAAACATCTCTCTCTATCATTGGAATTAGGTGGGTTAACAACTTTTGGTGACTTTGACGGCGCAGGCAAAAGAAATAAATTCACCGATCATCTTTTCCACTTCTCAACCGGAATCAGCATAACACTTTGGAAAAAAGATTGGAATACCACCAAAAATCGCATAAACAATCTTTTAAACACAAACAATAGTATTACCTATGGCAACGAACTGTTGGAAATAGAAAATAGGCAGAATAATTCAACTATAAATCAAATGAGAAAAATTATCAAAACCAAAGGATTATTGTCTGATATTCAGAACGATCAAAAAAACGTGGGACCGGCACAAGTCAATGATTCTGTTTCCGTAGCTAACTTTATCTTTTATCCTAAAAACGATTATAGTGGTTTAAACTCATTAAAGAAACGTTTATCAACAGCCACCCAAGATCAAAACAAAAATTTTCCGGACAAAAGCACCAAACATCTATCATCTAAAATTGAAAAAAATGAATATTCACACATCAATAAAGAGACATCTGCAACTATACCAGATTCCATTCACAACTGCTTCCCTAACCATACGCAAGAAAACGCCCAAGATTACATTACCAGCATTATTGACTACAATACCCATATAGGCTCACCAATACTCTTTTTCTTTCACATAGGCACTGCTACCTTAACTGATAGTTCACAGCTTGCCAACATTGATGAAATTGCAAGAATTTGTAAGAAGTATGATCTTCTATTAAAAGTTACAGGATATGCAGACAGTGCCACTGGAAATTCAGCTGATAATTCTGTATTAAGTAATCAAAGAGCAAACTATATAGTTTCCGAACTGAAGAAAAGGGAGATTTCTGAAAGAGCTATCAAACAGTATAGTGAAGGTGGGGTAGATACTTACACACCCAATAAAGTAAACCGCTGTGCCATAATCGAAATACACCTAAAGCATTAACGAGATGTCTTCATTAGCGCCAGTATTGAGGTTAAATAACCATTCAATAGTCCTTGTTTTGTCAACTGTAGGCAACATTCTTATTAGATAGAGATATTTTATATAAGAACATATAGACACAGAAACCAGCTATATGGCTTACTGTATGTAGTACTGGCCCCTATAATACAACAAAAGAATCTGCTACAAATGTAACAAAAAAGCCATCGGAGTTCACCGACAGCCTTAACACAACATAGCAAAGAAGCTATTACTTCTTGCTTTCTTCCAATGAAATCTTACGGAACTCCTTCATCAATTTCTCAATATCTAAAGAGGCCTTGCGAGCACGAGTACCAGCAGCTTTGTTACCTTTTTCACACTGCAAAGCAGCATCTACATTGAAAGCAGTAAAGCTTTCTTGAATCTTAGTCAAAATTTCGTTCATATTTTTATTTTTTTAAAGTTATCGCAAAAATAAGTATTTGAGCCTGAAATCACAATAAATCACTCTATTTTTTGCCCTGTTATCATTTGTTTTATTGATTACATTCGTATTCCACTTCGCATTCGTTCCTCCTGCGAGCGGCTTAGCTGGGGGGCAAAATGCATCATAGCTAGTTCTAATGCTGAAATCATTCCCCCTGTATATTGAATCCAATCAAAATCTGACATTTTCTCACTAACGACTGGCTTACCATCAACATTTGCCACGATCCATCGTTCACTATGCTTACCTCTTTCTTCAATCCGCACATTGGACAGACGAGAAAATTTATCAGCCATGGCCGCAAGCTCGTTTCCTTGAAAAGATAGAAAAGAAGAAGACAATTTTTCACCGTCCATGTTGACAAATGAATTAAACATAAGATTACCCTTCCCTTCTTGCATTTGGTAAGATTCCCAACGAGGGGGTACAGCAATTCGCCCCTCACCATCCTGCAATCCCCACAATCTATTATTGTCCCTAAAAGCAAATAATCCAGGATATACCTCTATCTTCCTCAGAGCAGGCTCTTCACTTACTCTATCCACCACTCTAACCTCATCATACAATGGTATTATGGCCTCAGACTTACTCAATGACTCTATATTCAAATAATCAGTTAAAGGCATATTAACATCATCATTTATAACACGTGCCGGGTAAAATCGATCTTTCTCTTTGAACAAATCATATAGGTTATTCACTTTAGTATAGTAAATATCACTATCTTTATCATACATTACATAATCAGGAGACAATTCTGAATGAAACTCGACTAGTTCATTTTTCTTCAGTTCAAGCATAAAATCAAGATCATAGATATCACCATTAGGGTTTATTACAAAAACAGCTGCCGCTTCTCCATCTATATAAACATCCCTCCTTATATTCCCTGAATCAGCATATCGAATCTGTGGAGCAGCAAAAGTTATTCTCCCCAAAGGATCTACCTTTTCATCATTTGACAAAAGCCGTCGACGTAACTCCGTCATATATCCTAAGTTCTTTTCCACATCAATCTTTTCTCCAACACTCACAAATGGGCGAAAAATATCACAATTGTGATCTACAGCACCCAACTTACATTGATTCCCCCAAACAGCCTTGACCAAATAATATCCATCAGTTGAAATAAAATTTAAGTCCCATTTCACATCTCCTTCTATCCCTTGTTCCTTCAACCAACCCGGTTCATTCCTTTTTTTCTCAAATTCTTTGGTGAATTTAAGATTTAGGACAGATGTATATTCTTCTATCGGATGTCCCTCTACAAAATTCCCGCAATCAACGATTTTACTCAAAGTTTCAGAATCCAGATTATCATATGCACACTCCAAAGCTTCATCAATATATTTACTTCCTACTCTGACAACCCTATCAACAGGTATAGAAATATCTCTTACTTTTAGACCATTATCTTTATCATAAAGATTATCAAGAAGCGTTTTATAAAGAGCATCTCGTGATTCATTATCCAACATATGAAACTCTGATACCGCTTCATTAGGAATACGAGTCACAGGTAATCTCTTTATATCCGAAACAGTCTCAGCCAAACGAAGATTAATAACCTCAATTCTTTCATTCACCATGGCTGTGGCTCGCTTCACCTGGAGCAATATTTTCTTAATGAAAGCTGGTGATTCCTTCAATTCTTTCAGCCAGTATTTAAGATAAGTACAACTCTCTTCCTTAATCATTTTTCGTAGTCCATATTTCTGCATTATTAACGCACTACCGAACTCCGCAATCAACTCCTCTTCTCCATACTCCTTTTCAAAACGGTCTAATCGCCCCTTTGCTCCGGTAGAATGGATCATTTCGTGAAGTCCTGTCCCGTAAAACGATTCCGGATCGTAGAATTGCTCCTTCTCAGGCAAAATTATTTCATCTTTAGAAACAGAGTAATAGGCTTCATTTTGATGTTTTAAATAAATAGGACATAGCCATTCATTATTCTTGATCATTTTATCGATGGCAGGAAAGCAGTAACCATCTGCTGATATTTCTGGAGGTAGCGGTATATTTTCCGCTTTAAGCTTTGCATACAACTCAGGACGTCTTTCCTGAATATTTGTCTGATTTATATTGAATACATTATAAACTTGGAGATTGGAATAAACCCTATATTTTTCCTGTTCATTATTCGATAGCTTTTTGTAATCATCAAATTTGATTTTTTCTTTCGTTTCATTATCAATCACTGTAAAAACAGTAAGAAAGACCGGGAAGCTTTTCTCACCTTTCAACACGGACACTTTTTCTAACGGATTCCCTTCCTCATCAGTCAATTGCTTCCTGTTCTTAATAGTTCCCTCGTAATTTAATCCCATCACCTGCTCAAAGGTCATAAACACAGGAATTTGATACCCTTTATTTTCACAATGCAAAAAGAATAGGCTCGACAAAAAGCGCCTTGTCACATTTCTGTGATAGGTTTCTCCTTGTCTGCCTCCGAACCGCACGTACATGTCTCCATGTATACGGCTCTCCACTAATAATGTCACTCTATTTTCCATAACTAATAATCTTTCTGTAACATTCGGGACATACAGCCAGCGTTTTCCTATTACGCTTAAGCATATTCTGCTCCCACGGTAAACCCATCTGCAGGTTGTTCAATGTCCTGACATGATGCATTGTCAATTCAGCTTCGTTTCTGCATAGCTCACACCGCCCCATTAGTAGTCTTTCGACCAATCTCGGGCGAGGTGTAAGAATTGAATTAGGCATCTTGTCGACTTTTGAGTCGCTTGCACAGAAAGTTTTTCTCTTGAACCCGCCATTATATAATACTCTTCTTTGCGCCATTCCATTTTTGTCGGTATATGGAATGGAAAAGACCTTATTCTTGCGATACTTGCGGTTGATTTTGCGTATTGAGCTATTCAACTTCTGCGCAAGTGTCTTGTATAAGCTGTATTCCATAATGTATCCAAAAGTTCCTCCAGCCTTGGCAATGTTATTTGCGATGCTATAATAATTATAGAATCCAACTATTTCAAGATTAAACTGATACAAGATATCTTCTGCTGTTTTTCCTATCATGTACCCTCTTTCTTTGGCTATCCATTTGTTGGTACCATCATGTGTATCTATTTTGATGGCATCGTAATGTTGTAGCTTCTTGAAAATGGCATCACTAGGAACTGATAACACGACATTCTTTGTAAAGCTTCTCACTGTATAGTCGTTTTCATTGCGTTTAGTGGAGTTTGAAACAGGTACATACATTTCAAATCCGAGAAATTTCGCTGATGTTTTGGCATTGGTTATGAGCGTTTTCTCTGCTGAGAGTTCCAATTTGAGATTCGCACTCATATATTGTGTTATATCAGCTTTGATTTGTTCACAATCAGCTTTGCTTCCGATAACTCCAATTAAGAAGTCATCGGCATAGCGAACATATCTCATTCTTTTAAATTGTTCATCCATAGCAAGACCCCATGAAATACTGAACATCTCTTTTTTGAGAGCATCAATTTTTTCCTTCAGTTCTTTAATTTTGGATGGTTCTGTTTCTCCTTTTAGCTTTCGTTTCAAACTATTCCTCTTGTTACATGGCTTGTTGTAGGCTGGATTGCATCTTCTTCTTTTGCCTTTGTCGAACATAGATATGTATTCTGCCATATACTTATCGAACTTGTCAAGGTATATATTAGCCAAAATTGGACTAATAATACCACCTTGTGGGGTTCCAGAGTATGTTTTATAGTACTTCCATTGTTCGAAATATCCTGCGTTTAGAAACTTTCTAATCAGTCTCAAAAACTTTTCATCTGAGATGCGTTCAGATAGGATGGCTATAAGAACATTGTGGTCAATATTGTCGAAAAAACCTTTTATGTCTCCTTCGATAAACCATTTAGTTCCTGTAAATCCCTTCTGAATGCTACTTAGTGCAGTATGGCAGCTACGAGTAGGTCGGAAGCCATGAGAGGTATTTTCAAAATATCCCTCATATATAGCTTCTAATATCATACGTACAACTTCTTGCACCAATTTATCATCAAACGATGGTATTCCCAAAGGTCTCATCTTTCCATTTTTCTTTGGAATATAGACTCTCTTTGCTGGCTGTGGTTTATAACTTTCATCCTTTAGAGTGTCGATGAGTTTTTGTACCCTCGAAATGTTCATATTGTCTACGGTCTTACTATCAGTTCCAGGGGTCATATTACCCTGTTTTGAATAGATATGTTGATAGGCAACAAAGAACATTTCTTCGTTGAATAGAATCCGATACAGCCTCTCAAACTTGTAGTTTGGAATATTGCTGTGTTTAGATAGAGTGTTTAAAATTATTGCTGGATTTCTCATACGTCTCTCACGTTATCCGTTAATTATTTTAAAATTATTAGCTACCTCCCTTTGCCATGTACGCGGCTTTCCCACGCTCAGACTACTACGGAGGTTCTGTTGCCATACCGAATATTCAGAGCCATTGCTCATAGCCTTACGGCATTTCGGGTTAGGCAATCCCAGTTTAGCAAATTTAGTAACTATTGGCTTGACAGATTGTCGGATGCGAATTACGTTCTTTTCTCTACTTATTGCAGTTGTGTCATGGTCAGTTTTACGCTTTGGTTCTAATGCTTTAAACCAAAGTACCATGATACGACGTATATAATTGTCTTCCGTCGTAGCCATGCGAAATGCCACTGAACTTTCGTTCAACCAATCAGGCTTCATCCTTATATCCATCTTTCTTCCTTGCGATTCAGTCGCTGCATGACAACTTGCAGACTTTCCGCTTTTCCGACATGCTACACTCCCCATTGGATTTCCCCTTTGGATAAGTCGGCTGGAAGTAGGTTTATTTACATTATTCATATTTAAAACTCTAACCTAATCTCTTGCCATAGAGATATTTACTAAATTACCATTACTGGCGCACGCATAAACGCATTCATACCATTATATCCTCTGCCCGACAAGTTTTTCGGCCAGCTTAACGTATTCTCCGTGAACCAAGGTGTCTTCCAGTCAGATTTAATAGTCTCAATTTTCTTAATAATCATCTCTGCAAAACGTTCGAGCGCTCGGTTTTCAGTACTACGCTCATCTAACGGAGCGTAGTACTTTTTATAGTTCTTAGCCATGGCACACAGGTCATTCGTTTTCCACCTTTTCCTTACTCCATCGTGTTACCTCCTTAAAGCGGCATCCCAAGCTCAGACGGTCATTATAGAAAAGGATATCCAACGTTCCTGTCAGATGAATACCATTACCTTTCTCCAAAAACTCTTCTTTTTCACCGGAAAAACGGATAAAGCGCATCCAAGTAAATACACATTCTTCACCTGACCTATCGCTACTAAACGCCGAGAAATACAGATATTTATTACCATGTTTATCATCCTTTACCTCGGGAACCGTACCTATTTTACCGTAAAATTCAACTTCTCCAGAAATAAACTCTGATTTATTTTCATCAACTATCTTAATAGATTCAGCAGTAAGATTCAGATAAACATCTTCTTTACTTTTACGAAAACTCAAAATTCCTGTTATTTCGACTATCGTTTCAACAAGGTATAGCTCCAGTTCTTCTGGAGTCCCACCTTTTTTCCGAATAGATACCACACAATCTTTTGTTTTTCCTACACCGGTTGGCAAACCGACTTTTACCGTAAAGTTCGTAAAGATTTCACCCTGTTTGTTTGGTCTCAACGTAGCGGTATGACTGATTCTACCGCATAAAGTTACATTTCCTTTAATCATTTCTTCTAATTTTAAGATAATAGCCAAACATCAGCTCTATCGAAAGATAGGCTGCTATGTCTGACTGAATCCTGCCCGAAGAAAAGACACAGAGATTATATTAAGAATTAAACGTTTATCAAAAATAACATATCTTTTTGAGTTAAACACTATTATCCATACTAATAAAATAAAAAAAGACGCTCACCACATCATACTTAAACAAGGTCTTCACTCTTCCCCATATAGTTACTTCAATGCGGGAGCGGTGAAAAGAATTGGCACAACACATACAACGTCTTTTGGAAATCCCTGAAGGGCCTATTCATAAACGTATAAATCGAACTGCTGAAAATAAGATTAAGAATACAACACAATTAAGATACTAACAATCAAAATCAAACAAATGCTTAACATCATTTGATATAGAAGTGTATCCATCATAAGATCAGTTCATCTTCAGCATTTCTGCCTGCAGTTCTCCCTGTCGCATCTCCTGATTATAGCTCATGGAAGCTTGCTCTCCAATTACTATATGTCCTACAATAGACGCTAGGCGTTGCTGTTTATCTGAACTTTTTAGTTCCTCATTTCCCAATATCTTTGTCAATGCATTCACTTCTGACTTTGTCAGTTCATGGCTGATACTCTGACCATTCACAACAGCTTTCAGTATAGGTACACCACCGGAAAGTTGGATATAGCACTGTTCTGCTGAAGGAATAAACGAATCGAGTTCTATCCTACGAGTAAGACACACTTCAGTAGCAGCCTTCATCCGTTCTTCCCTATTCACCGTCTGATCTTGCCCGTCAAATTGAGATATGAGAGCCATTAACCCGGAATATAAAGTAGTAATAATCTCCATAATAGGATCTCCACCGCTTAATCCAATACCGGAATCCTCGGAAGATAGTAGTTTTTTCATCCAATCATCCACTGACAGTGATTTTGTAGCCTTTTCAGTAGTCTGTTGTATCAAGTTCTTTTCTTTTCCGGATTCTGCAATATATTTAGCCATCAAATTTTCGCTGTTACAAAGCATTTCCATTTGCATATTACCACGTTCTGCAATCTCCGCTATATAAGCAACCGGATCCAAATCACGAAATTCCCCATTCATGGCTATTTGTTTCACACCGATGTGCAAATGTTCACCTGTAGTCCGCGTACCCGTATTACCTGTTACTCCCACTTGTTGACCGGCATATACAGTTTCCCCTAGCTTCACCTGAATAGAATCCAAATGCATGTAAGCTACTTCATATCGGCTACCATCTGCTCTGTTATACTCAATGTGCACAGACTTACCACCGGGCATTTGAATATTTTCATTAATAGCGGTTACCTTACCGCCGTTTTCTGTAGCCAGTACCGCTTCATGTCTGGTCTGTATGTCCACTCCTTTATGCATCTGTAGTTGGCTACCACCTATAGGATCCTTACGCATACCAAAAGCCGATGTCACCAACATAAAAGATTCTCTTTTTAATGGAAAAGCATATTGCATCGCATTCAGCCCCTGCCCTTGCACTTTTCGAGATGTAGCCCCTGATCCTATAGCTATTTCTTTCTCTTTCGCATCCTTCATCACCGCCTGGTCATATTTTGCCAGACCGTTTTTCTCAATAATCTGGAGCAAATGTTTTGCGTAATTATCACCTGACGCATATCCGGCGTTTTGCAATCCGATACACCAGCCACGATAATCATCCGGCGAAAGCGCAAAACAATCTCTGTAACGTAAATTTTCCTTTAAAAAGGATGAGTGGTGTTCATAAGAATCGCCAACAGTAGCATATGTACAAAATTTCTCATTCGGACGATCATCCGTATAAGTCAGATAACTACCACCGTTTTTCAGCCAGTTATCTGTGCATTTAATGCCGAAATGGGCATTGCCCTTTACTGATAATTCACTCTGCCCGTTACTACTTTCCAATATTCCTTGTGCAAGTGTAACTGATGCTGGAATTCCATAACGCATCATTTGCTCCATAGCAAATGTTGAGTATAAAGTTATGTAATCTTTATTGTTCATATTCTTGGTACTTAATTAGTTAATAATATTCTATACAACATAATTTTAACTACTGTCGCTATGAGAGCAACTAATAGAAGTCCGCCACTTAGGGCATCATAACAACATTTAAGGTGCACGTATGAACGTGTTATATCCATATAAATAATCGCTCTTTGACATTTTGCACAACATGATTTTTCAACTGGCTATAGACTATCTAAAAAAGCCATGAGTTTCTTGTCGTCTCCCCATTTTCGATTTGGATTCTTGACATTTGGGAACTCACACTTTTTTAAAGCTTTTATCTTCTGGTCCATACTTATCTCGGCATAGATGTTCGTGGTGTCAATGGATGCATGTCCAAGCCAATTTCTAACCGTATTAATGTCTGTTCCGGAATTAAGCAAGTGAGTAGCTGTTGTATGTCTGATAGTATGAGGTGATGGGCGTTTGTTCCTGAGGTTTGGATAATCCCGGCTGATAAAGTCAGCATATTTCTTAATGAGAGTATATATGCAGTAACGTGTCATGGGGCTATTGAAGCGATTCAAGAAAAGGAATTCATCTGGCTTTCTTCCTTCCATCATTGGCTTGAGCAAATCCCAGAATTCAGGCCAAAGAGGGCAAGTTCGCTCATGTCTGCCTTTTCCGTGCAAGGTAACAGTTCCCATCCCTCTCTTTTTAGGCATAACGATGTCACCGACATGTATATTTATTACTTCGGAAACCCTAGCACCAGTGTTATACATGAGTAGAATTATAACATGATCTCGTTCTGCGTATTTATGATTTCTGTTGCTTAGTGGAGCTTCTGTAAGTGCCTCTATCTCCTCTCTATCCATGTACGTGATTTGCCTCTGTGTGATTTTCTTTGTGGGTATTTGTCTGATTTGGTGGCACCAATCAATATAGTCAGGGCATTTCCATGCTATGAATTTCGCAAAGGACTTGATGGCCGTAAGTCGTTGATTCCGTGAGGAAACAGATGCATCTCTCGTTTTCTCAATAAACTCGTCCAAGAAAAGTAATACCATCTCCTTGGAAATGTCACTAATATTCAGTTTGTCAATTGCGATATTTGTCTTTCCAGAAACAAATCTAACAAGCATTCTGAATGTGTCTCGGTAACTCATTTGGGTATTGTGGGACATGTTACGTGTCACTGTCAGGAATTCGCCCAAGAATAGTTTGAGCCAATAGCCAAGGTTATCAATCTTTGTTGTCTGTGGCGTTTTCATTGTCTTGATTTTTATAGATGTAAAACAATTCGTTGGCTTTCTCTAATATTTCAGGAATCATACTTAGGTAAACAGATGTATGGGATACATTTGAATGGCCCAAATATATGGAGAGTTTCGGAAGTAAGGATTGTACGTCTTTTCCTTCTTTATACCAACTTTTAAGAACGTTTGTAGCAAAACTATGTCTGAGGTCATGGATCCTTGGTTGATGTCTTTTTAATTCGGGGAAATATAAATTGGCTTTCTTGCGAATTTTTGCGAATATGCAATGAAGGGTGACAAAGTTTACGGGTTTCCCCTGTTTTGACACGAAGACGTAATTATCTGGTTCCATTGGGTAGCTATCGGATTTTCTCCACTCAAAGACTTCGTTTATAAGTTTTGCAACTTGATGGTTATAGGTCACATATCTGGATTTGAAGAATTTACTATCTTCAATATGTATGATTTGCTGTTTACGATCAATGTGTTTAAAACGAAGAGCAAGGGTCTCGCTAATTCTTAATCCCATGGCATAGGTCGTCATCAATATAAAACGGATACATCGCGGATCGGTGACAAGAGATTCAGCTTTCATATAAGTCAATGATGCATCAAACAGGCGTTTTAACTCATCATTGCTATAAATGTAAGCTGGATGAGCATCAGGAAAAACTGGTAATTGTTTTGGGACAGGATTAATCGGGGTATATCCTCTTAGACATGCCCATTCGAATAATTTCTTTATAGCACAGTGGTCTTTCTTCCATGCGGTAGTAACGGTTGTGTTCCTTCTGTTTAAGAAGGAAGTACAGTCTTCTTCTGTAATTAGTTCCGTTTCTTTTGATACTCCTACAAATTTGGCAAACTCTCTTATGGTATGTTTAATCCTTGACTTTTTGTCAGATGAATCCCTATATTTGAGAGAATCCCGGAAGGCGATATATAATTCTGTAACTGTCTGAATATTCATAATACACCATCAAAATTTATGTTAGAAACTTCGCGTAAAGACTGAAAATCAACTTTTGCATAAATTCTTGTTGAATCAATGCTTTTATGCCCAAGCAAGTCACCTACTTCCTTCATCGTTTGTCCATTGTTTATTAAGAAAGTAGCATAACTATGGCGCAATGAATGTGGACCTTTATGCTTGATTGATACATCTTGCAATTCTCTACGCACAATATCATGAATTGCTTGACACGTAATAGCACGAAAAGGAGCCTTGGCACAGAAAAACAAACTATCATTGTGTGAATCATTTCGTCTTTCACACCGAAGATATTCAATGATTGCTTCACCAACAGAGTGTAAAAGGGGGAACGTTTGGCTTTTGCCACCTTTTGCATGTTGTATATGAATTTGTTCTTTACGCCAATTAATGTCTGATATTTTCAGATTTGCGACTTCACTACAGCGTAGCCCATAAGTCGCTAACAACAAAACGATTGTATAGTTTCTTCTTGCTGATTTCCCCTTGGCGTTTTTCATTCGTTGAAGTATTGCCTGAACCATATTCCAAGACATAAATGAAGGCAAGTTTTCCTCTTTATATATTCGCGGAAGTACAACGGCTTCACACACCCCAGGTTGACACCATCCTTGCTCTGCGGCATAGTGTAAGTAGGAACGAATACGCGCCATGTATGCTTTAATGGTTTGTCTGTTTGTATGGCATGACGTATACATTTCTATGCACTTGTCAATATCAGCCAAAGTGATGGGCTCTTCTGTGTTTTGCTTGCCTATCGTGTCATAAAAGCGATGTAGCGAGCGCAAGGACGAAGTTAACGTAGCGTATGAATATCCTCGATATTGCAAATCTTGAAGATATTTCTCTATGCGGATGTCACTTATAGATTTAGTTTCTTCCACTTTATACATATTCATGGCTGCCAGCCATTTCTTTGCAACAGTGACGAAAAATGTATCATTCCATTTTGACCCGGATTTCTTGTGCGAACTTGGATCCGAATAATCCTTCCATTTCTGTGCTGCTGCAAAAATCTCTTCGTCAGTAACCATTTGGGTATTTTTGAGTCGCAAAAATTCAATTAAATGAATCTGGTATTGGGCATAACGGCGTAATGTTTCCTTTTTGTGACCACTCAAACGATACCCGTTAAGGAAAGAGACCCGTTCTTGGAAGAAAGGAGCAACGATGAGTTTGACTTTATCAAACTTACGTTCTACAAGTAGATTCACCACGTTGTCATAGTAGCGGATATCCAACAAACCGATATACTCCAGAAAATCGATAGAACGAACTACAAATTTTTCTTCATCTAACACCATCTGATGAGTATTCTTTTTACGGGATTTTTTGGAAATTGATTTTGCCCATAACTCCGCTTTGCTTACGACTTCGTTTAATGAGATTCGTGTAGTGCTTCCATCTTGAAGATTGTAACAAGAAACAAACGCCAGAAGAATACGTGCCCAATCTTTCAGATGTTCTTGGCATAGACCTTGTTCGCTTTTCATAGAAAGAAAGCGAATACGCATCTGGAGTAAAGGAGCATCAAGATGTTTCCTTTGCGTTGGCTTGGATTTAAATAATTGCGTTATCATACATTAATAGTTTATAGTGAAACATATCTTCTGTCTGAAAACGAACGTACAAAAAATTATGTTGTGTAGAATCTCATTAAGCATAATAATATCAATAATATGAATAATAAAGATTACATAACTTTATACTCAACATTTGCCAAGTTATGTTATTTTCAACATAACATGGCATATTCAGCATAGGTAGCTACATATCCTTCGTTTTTAGTCATATATTATGAATCATAAAAAAGTTCCTTACCACAATTATCTTCTCACCCCTCCCGTTTGCATAGTCTCCTGTTTTTGTTCTGGCATTCGTGTGTTGTCTTGTTGAGGATGCAATACATCTGCAAAGACCGAAGCTGCCAGATTCTCTTTATACTCTCTATATTCTCCCAATAAGTAGAGCAATTGCCATTGTAATTTAGTAATTTCGCGGGCATCCACTGTCATCCCCTCAATAACCGGTTCACACATAAATTGTCCACTTTTGTTTTTATAAAGACTTACCCTTGAAATACGAGAAGCATCTTCCTCGGACGCCTTCTCCTGCTTTAGTTCAATCCGCAAAGTCGGATTGACTCGTGACATGGCATAATATTTTAGTCCCAATTCCTGCCGGATTTTCTCCGTAGCCACATTATTTCCTTGTTTCGAGGTAGAGAAAAACTGATTGACATCCGATTTGTCAGGGTGCATAAAGAAAGGAACTTCTCCTATGGGCGCAATATAGATTAACCAACGGTTACTATCATCTTGCACCATCTGTATCTTATTAAAATAAACAGAACGACTTCGTTCAACAGCTTCAGAAATATTCATTTCTCTCACATCAGCTAACTCCCATTGACTCAATTTTGCAATACCGACCCTTTTCCCATCAAAATAAGCATCATTTGGCTGGAAACTGGCAATTCCTCCGGTATTAAAAAACCTGACATATTTCACCCCCTGCTTCTGAAGGGCATATCCAATGCGTTGTTTCGACATACCAGGCAATTCATTATTCTGAACACGTGCACCCATGCCAGACCGTTCTTCTGCAGACATCACCTCATCCGGAGATAGATAAAAATTACGTATCTTTCCATCTGGCAGAATTACTTTACCACCAGTAAAAGCCCCCTCTGGGAGTATGACATCAGCTCTATTCTTTTTCGGGTCAGACACTATGACGAAATCACGGGCTATTTGGTCAGGAATCTCTTTCAGAGCATTATAAATGGTATACATTCCAGTATTCGTCCAATCTGAAGGCTTGTAACCACGTGCCAGTTCATCTATGTAAGATGAGCATCGCAATGCTTCAGAGAAAGCAACTTCAACCACCTCAGGATCTTCATCTTTAGTGAGAGCCATAGCATGATTAAATTGATTATAATGATAAGTCAAATCAAACTTCTCCAAAAAATTATTCTTATCTTCTTCTGTATCAAAGTTTCCGTCAGCAATAAGCATTCCCCGATTCCTGATTATATCTGTAAGAACAGCACTCTCTTCCGAGGAGACAGATGGTTTCTTCTTATCTTTCATTTCTTCTGTAGCCAGTCTGTTCACCTCCGAAAAATGCACAATTTTCTCACCCTTTTCCGCCCTGCGAATGACATCCACTGCATTATTGACGTCTGCCTCAATAGTATCTATAATTTGTAAATCTTCTTTCAGTTCCTTATTCCATTCCTCAACCAAATTCAATGAGGTAGGCAATAACCGGGCAGGCAATCCCAGTTCCAGCATCTTGATACCGGCTACCAGTTCCACGACTAATTCCTCATGCTTCACAGCCTCTTCAGAAGGTGCAACTCCCCCTCTCATTACCATTCCTTCACGAGCACATCGTTGCCGATGTCCCGTAGCACGGGCTAACTCCCTCATTAAATCCTGAACATAATCTATATATTGCGGATAGCATTTACGATCAGGTACATATATCACATCTTTCGCTACATTGTAATGTACCATAGCAGTACCGTCACGACGGATAGGAACCATATTATCCTTCATCGTTCTTATAAAGTTGTTAACCACAGTAATAAGCTCCCGTTCATTTGCATGCTCACGCCCTCGTTCCTGAAGAGTACCATAGCGGCCTATTACAGTACTATAAATATCAGGATCCACGAGCGGCATCATAGTCTGATCAATATTGAACAGTTTACGAATCTCCCTGCTATGTATCCCTTTATATTGTTTTTTATCATCAGGCTCAAGCAGCAAATATTCCTGTCGGGTAATCTTATCATTTGGATCATGACGGTTTATGTATTCCTTCCAGTTGTACCAGTTAAAGGATACCCCTTTCTCTCCTTCCTTTACCGGTTCGTTACGCATCTTCGCTTCCGGATAAAAAGTGTACAATCCCGTTTTGTATCCTTTCCGATCAGAAAACAAGCCCAAGGTTAATGCATTGAATGGACTGATTTCCGGCCCTTTAGGGTAAAAGCGTGGATAGTACCGTCCCGCCATATTCATCCAGTAACCGGAGCCATCAACAGCTCCGGTTAATGCTTCAGTAAGCAATTGTACCTGTTCTTCTGCGGCTCTTGCTTCATATTCATTCTTTGGAATCATAATTTATTCAAGTATTTATTATTAATCTTTCTTTTTCGTCACAGGGCGGTAAGCAATCCGTTTGCCAGTCGTTACATATTCCAGCTTCTGTTGGTATACCAATTCCTCCAAAACAAGCTTTACTGTTCCAAAGCGTTTATGTAAAATCAATTGCGCTTGTGTCACTGTAAATTTCTCCCAGTGTACTTGTTCAAGATATTCCATCAATACTGGAGCATATTTGGCATAAGGAGGCACTTGTTCTGCTTGCTTTCTTTTTGATGATAGCAGTGACCTTTCCTTCACTTTTTCTTCCGAAGCCATTTGTTGTAGCGTAGAGTCCGGCAGAATACAAGTTGTTTTCGCCAGCAGTTCATGGAGCCTTCTTTGCGACAATTCTATTTCCAGTGTTTTTCTCCGTTTCTCTGCTATAACAAGTTCCTGTTCTACCCCCAATCGTTGCGTTAGCAAATCCATTCCGGTAGTACATTTTTGCCAGATTATAATTCCCGGATGACCTATTGCTTTTATTAATATCCATCCGCCTTCTCTCAATTCCGTAAGTAATATTTCAAATGGTGAGCGATTATCATATATGAATTTTACAACAAACAAATACAATAAAAAAGAATGTATTATAATCAAAAAGGGAGAAATCAGTAACATGTCATGCCAGAAATAAATTCCTGTCCAGCACAACATGCAGATAATTGCCAATGTCAACCAATTCCTTCTCCAGAAACCAGGCGTATCATTTTTATTTTTCACCTCTTCCATACATTCGATTAATTAATTAATCCTTTCCTACCGTTCATCTACTCAGCATCATATTCCTCTCTCCTTCCCTGGCAAATGAATTTGCAAAATACCCTACCGCAAGTTCATTCAGGTCTGTTTTTTCATCTTTATACCTCATGGCATCAGTCTCCGACAACCGTTTTCCAGCCTGTTGTTCACCATCAACCAGACATCGTATATTCAAATCACCATTTCTCATAGAATAAATCTGTACGCCTGTTATTCTATTTTTCCGGAAAGCGGTATAAGGAATAAACTCTGCAGCTTCACCTGAGTATTTGCCAGCCAAGCCACTCCATTGCTTTTCACTCAGCAGATTTACAGGAAACTTTTCAGCAGGGTTGCTTATTTCTTTGTTAGGATAATAATAGCCTCCTACGACCTGTCCATATTCATCATCAGCTCCTATCGGGTCCCATTCAGCCTGCAAACGATGCGACAAAAAATAGCACATGCTGTTATACGCCATATCTGGAGTAGTTCTCTCAATCCCTCTTTGAACTTTCACATAATCAATCACATCATGACCGATCTTTCCTGATTGCTCCACTATTGGGAAAAAAGTCTCCGGAAGCTCCATTAGGTTTTTCTCCTCTTTTCTTTCTGCCCCTGACCAATCTGGTATCGTTTCAATCAAGCTGACAATATCCTCCTCTGCCAACTGTCCCGGACGTAAATCAGCAATATAATTGGTCAATTTGTCGAAAGCCCAGTTCTTTTGCATTTCAATAGGTTCCTCCTCTAATCCTAACATCATGTTATCCCAACAAAACGAGTCAATTTCCAGGTCTTGCGACGCTTTTAAAAGTACCATGTCCTGTTCATTCAATCCATATTTGTAAATATCTACCATACGGTCAACATAAGGCATAGACATACGTGTCAATGTTTTCTCATCGGCAACCATACGGTTTTCTTTTCTGTTCCTGTTCAGTACGTCAACATAATACTTAGCAGCCATCCCATGCCAGTTTTCCAGCCTGTCTAGTAATTCGGCATCTTTTGAGGATAATTCCATGGAGGGCTGATACCCTCCATCAATCAAACAACGAATACATTTATTTCCCCCCTCCTTTTCTGTGAATACCTCCACATTGCTCACTCTTAAGCCATCAATCTTATATTGGCAAAGAACATTCCGTAATTTTTCGACAGGTAAACCGACCTCTCTTAACATATGTTCTACTGATCCCTTATTCAAAAGACCTTTTGATTCCAACATTTCTCCAGCTTTCCACCTTAGTACCATCCTGTCATCATCTACATGATAGGCATCATACAAGTCAAACTTCTTAAGGAATCGCTGTTGTTCACCGGGATAATGATAAGGATATCGGTCAATATCTCTATTTAGTACAATATCAACCAGCAATCCTAATTCCTGTTCCTCTCCAAGCTTGTAATAAGCATTTTCATGCTCCGAGTTTAGATGCCTCTTAGCTAGTTGCGACAAACTATCGGCCTTTTGTTTACAAGTGGCATCATCTTGATAATATGACTGTAATGCGGATAAGAAACGCCGTTCATTCTCATTAACCGGTTTGACAAATGATTTATCATAATTCGCTAACAAATAATCCCCCCTGCCCGGGCGCTCCACTAGATACGCAAACGAATCCGGCAGAAAAGCCACTTTTCGTTTTAGTTCAAGTAATTCCATTAAATCATATGAAGAAATTCCCATCCGTAAGAACTCATCAGCATACTTGCGAACATCCGTACACATATCCTCAACAACCTGGCCATGCACAAGTTTCTTCAGTACATTTCTCACCTCCGGTGTCATTCTTTGTCTATTATCCATATTATAATAATTAATATATCTTCCTTCTCTCTTACAACCGAATGAAATCAGTATCACCTTTTCATCGAATGCTCCATTCCCCTGTTTCCTTGCAATTCATTCATAAAGTAATCCACGGCCAAAGCCCTTCTGTCCGTTTTATCATTAAAAGCCCGAAGAGTATCTGCCGACAGTCTTTTCCCTCCTTGTTGTATTCCATCAATTGTACAACGAATCGACATACCGCCTCCGTTCAAAGAATATATTTGAATATTTTTCACCCTTTTCCTCAAATCAGCCAGTTCATATTCATCCCCCTTCTGTTGAATAGCATACAATACAGACCTGACGTGCAGAGGTTCACCCATCATCATTCTCATCAACCTGTCAGGATGAATCCCTGCTATGTCACGGTGCAATCTCATTAGACCGTCCATTATTTTCTGTCCGTTATAGTTTATCCCCTTGCATTGAATTGCAAGATTACTAACATCCAGCTTCATTCTCATATCCTCTCCTTCAACAAAGTTCAGGTCAGCAATCAACTTTTTATCTTCCACCTCACATAGAGTAACTTCCTTTACACCTTCCGGACAAGAACGCAATTTATCCAGTATGGAATCTACTAGCAGTGCCGGAGGAGTATATCCAAAAAATTCCAACTCATTCTTTTCTGTTTTGTAATCCAGTTTCTCCGTACGCAGTAAAAAATCGCCTTCCATATTGACATTCCGAAGCCACGAATCGATTACATTTACATTCTTACGACATAAGCAATTATCTAAATGTGAATCTCCACTGACAGAACCATAGCCGGTGAAAACCGTCTTTTCAATAAAGGTAGAATCAGCTATTCGTACATATCCACTAATAAGCGATTCCTCAACCTCTGCAGCATCAATAATCTGCGAATTCCCCCAAATTGTGCTTTCTTTGACAACCGCCTCATCCTTCACAATGCTATTACCCAGAATAACAGAGTTAGTAACTCTTGCTTGTCCATATACTTCTGCATTATCCCCTACCCACGAATAGCCTATCAGATTTTTTTCACTCTCAATCCATCCTCCAAGAGTTCCTTCAGGAACATCCTTTTCATTGATGAAGGAAAGATCCCGGTTAGCTTGTATCCGATGCAATATCGTTACCTGATCAGAGGCAACTTTTTCTTCTCCGGAAAACGCAAAAAGACTTTTCAGCCTTATATCTGCCGGGCATATTTCCGCACGGACTTCTTGCTTAGTTTCCTTGCCCTGTTCTTCTTCATTAAACATCTTTTCTTTCAGTTCGTCTTCCTTATTCAGCGAGGGTTCATCCAGAATATCTTTCTCATGGAGATTATCCATTGTCTCAACTACACTCTCGGTCACATCCTCCATAATGAATCCTTCCCCTACTTGCCGAATGGCACAGATATACTCCCCCAATTGTTGAGGTTTTCCATCCATCATACCCATCAAATATTCCGGTCGTACATCCCCTATCGGATAATGCAATTCCTTCAGTTTATCCAAAATTTTCTGTCCATCGTAACATTTACCATCATAGCGAATAACAGGATGATTGGCAGACAGTTCCATACTCAGATATTTTCCTCTCACCAATGCTATGTCAGCAATAAATTCCAGCCCCTTGTCACTACATACCACTTCATTCTTCAATCCACTTTCCTGATGAGCGCGTAATTTCTTCAGCAAATCAACGTTCAGCAATGCCGGGGGAATATAATCAACATAGTCCCTTTCACCAGATCTGTCTCCATATCCATAGTCAGCACCTTCGATATAAATATCCCCCGCCATATCTACATTCTCAATCTGCGAATCCACAATATGAGTATTAATGGTACAAGTACTATCATACACGCGTGACGCACCTGAAATGCTACTGTAGCCATCTACAGCAGTATTGGTAACAACAGCAAAATCGCTTATTTGCGCATTATCCGTAACAATCGAATTATCGACAACAGTAGAACCCGTAATCAGTACATTTCCCGTGACGCAGCTATCATTGATAATATTCGCATCATCCCTTATAATAGCATTTTCCATCACAACAGAGTTGACGACTTTGGCACGTCCGAACACTTCGGCATTATCCCCCACCCATGAGTTACCTTCCAGATTTTTTTCATTTTCAATCCATCCGCCCAATTCGCCTTTAATCACATCAACGCCGAATACATTATTAATATCCTTATTCGCTTGTATGCGATATAACACTGTTGCCTGATCCGATGCCATTTTCTGTTCATCAGTCAGACTCCAAAGCTTGTAATTATCAGCCATAACTCTTCGGTCCACTGTATCTTCCAGCTCCGGCATGGCAATCTGCTCAATTATCGGTAATGCACCTTTCTCCGGCTCTCTTGCTTCATAGTCATTTTTCTCTTTTCTTTCAATCTTCGGGTCTGATAATTCAATCCCCTCTATTTCATTCTCCCTTAAAAAGAAGCCACGCACCTTCTCAAATCCCTTGACTATTTGAAACAAGGCTCCCCTCAAGCTGCTCAGCCCTTCCCGTTCCAAATTCTTTTGTTGCAGTTTCAACTCTTTAAATGCATTTGTCACTGTATTCGAAAGTTCATCCGCCTTTTGTTCATAATCAATCCTCCATGAATCGCAGTTGCGGACAGCGGCCATAAAACTCCTTTCATTATCGCCATACAGCTTAACCTCCGGGTCCGCAAGATGCTCATGTATATAGCTCGCCCTCCATTGATCATATACCTGGTAAAATTCAGGATTAGGGTAATCCTCTGCATTTTGTTTCATGTCCAGCAGGTCAGTCAGTTCCTCCAATGATATCCCCACATCCCCAAAAGCCTTTTCATTCTTCCAGACTACATTATACAAATTACCACTGATATTCTTTTGCTGAATCTGCTTCAAGGCCTCAAACACCTCCGGCTTCATCATTATTGGCTTTTCCATAACAATCAATTATAATAGTTAGCTGATCAATTCTCTTCTCCAAGTCATTTCATATGCTGACAAAAAATGTTCAGTACCTTTGATACAACGGATAATGCTACGTTTTCCGCTGCGATACTTCTTTACAAGTTCATCCGATGTATATCTCTCTTCACTACCATCCCGCCGTGTCCCAACATAAATATACTTGGGTTGAAACCGTTTCTCTTCCCCTGCCCTTCCAATATTTCGTGTACGTAACCTGCCATGGCGATAAGCTAAAAGGCGTTCATTCGATTTACTTTCAATGGATATATTACACATACGGTTGTCCGTCTTTATCATATTCAGATGACAATAGACTTCATTCTTACTACGATCGCATTCGCCGATAAACGTAGTCCCGACAATCACTGATACATACCTTTTCTTTTTCTCTCCATTCCCACATAACACTACCTGAAGTTGCTCATTACCACCGAAATATTGTTTAAGGATACGATTTGAAAGAAAAGATCTTACACGTCCCAAATTACTAACCTGGTACATTGCCTCATACCCCTTTATGTCGCACCATATCTCCCCCTCCAGACTTTTCATGGACAAGTCTTTATAGATATCCGAATATATTCTCTCCATCAGCCAATTCCCCTTGATTTTACATTTCTGGATTCCGTAGCCTCATAATTATCTTGAGCCATAGTCCGCAACTCATCATTCTTTACAAGTACTGCATTAACCAAAGTATTCAATGGCAATGCTCCTGCGCGGAAAGCAGCCACTGCCACATCCGGCAAGTGAATGGAACAAGGTACCTGGTCTATCATAGCCAAAAGATACTCTCCCTTTATTTCCGGGTTTACCACACGAGAATTCAGCGGTTCATCAGCATAAGCCTTATATTCCCTTTTATGCACTGCGGTAGTATTCTGTTCAGCGGTTGCTTTCTTATCCAGCGATTCATGCCCCGCCTTATTTATCAGGTTCATCCCACCTAGTCCGACAAATAGCATTCTCACTAGTGGATTTTTAGAAAACAGTCCCATTAGAATAGAAGCTATTGGAAACAGATTATCCATCAATTTCAGCGATTTCGTTTTACCGGTAAAAAGCCCGACAAGTAAATCAGGCAACATTGATATTACGTATCCTATATTCCGCCCCACACTACCCACATCAGATAGTCCTATACTACTTAGCAAACTCCCCCATCCATTTTGTCCGGAAGACGTTTCCACCTTCTGCTCATCGACTAAAGTCTTTTCGTTGGACGGCACCACTCTATCGCCCTCCCTTGTGTCTTCATCAGCGGTTCCCACCTGCATTTTTTGCTCCTGTTGCAAAGACAAATATCCCTCCTCTTTGCCTGGCAGCACAACAGACGGGATATCCGGACGAGCATTCTTCGCTTCCTGTTCCTCTTTATTGTCCGAAAGTAAAGTGACAGAAGTATCGGCAGTCTCATTTTTCATCATTTGTTGTAAATCAAGTTTAAATTCCGGTTGCCAACTACATTTTTTCATCCAGGCAAGGTTTTCCTCAGGTATTAGCCGCATACGTCCCTGCATTTTATCATTCAGTCCTCGAATATATTCATTCTCATGCGGATCAATACGTTTTGATTCGCGACAGAACGTGTCTACGATATTACTTTCGCTTCCGAAAACACCTCGACTGATAAGCTCTTCCACATTAGGTTCTTCTTTACCCTTTTTTCTACTTATATCATAAATAGCACTTACTCCTTCTATCCCCGCCTCAAACAAAGCTAATTTTCCCAAACTGGCCCAGGAAGAAAAGCCACCCGTTACTATCGTATCCATACCGAATCCCAGTACCCTACCAGCTCCCTTTTCCATTATCGACGGTTCATAAGCTTTCTCACCTGCCACCGCTATTGCACGGTCAAGAGGAGACATATTCAGCTGGGCAGGCAATCCCAACAGACTATTTTCTGCAGCCATCCTCATCACGTATTCCAAGGACGATTTAGGCATATTCTGACGAACAAGCCGGTCAATCATTAGCTGTTCCATACGAAAACCAGCGTAAGCATAAGACAAGTCCGACTCCATTTCTTCACTCATCACATCATAACGTTCTCGTCCTATCGTGCTGACCAGTTCATTACGCCATTCATCCGCAATCAGTTTAAGGTCAGCAGTGATTTTTTCTGATTTTCCAATGCGCTCATGACACATAGAGATGTACTCTTCCGTATTCATCCGGCTCCAAGTACCGGTTTGTGCAATCATATCGATAGAAGCCCTTGATCCCCCACCTATAGGATTTGATGCAGCCATCGACATCATTCCTGCAAAACTGTTGGAGTAATCTTTCAGCTCCTTCAGTTGTTTATCATTTATATCCTTGCGCACCTGTTCCATAACCGGTACCACCGAACCATAGAAATACTGGCTGTAGCAACGTTCCAGCTCCGCAAATTTATGAATCTGCCCTTCTGATAATTCCATATTCTACAGATTAATTTGTTCTGGTATAGATTGGTTCACAGGTTCTTCCAATGAAGACAGGAACTGTTCCCTCGTCTGTTCAATAGCCTGATGGTAAATCTGCATCTGTTTTGGGAAATACTTTTCCAACATTGCATCTTTTGCTATTTCACCGGCCATAAAGCTAAATGATTTCTCGCGTGTGATCTCTACAGCCGGTTCACCGTCCGAACGATTGTTAAACCATGCCTTCGTCCACCAGCGAATACCAGCCTGATCAGGATAGACTGTTACCAACCTTGCGATATCAAAACTCTGAATATCAACATCCAGTTTAGCCAGTGGATCGATAATGCCACAGTCAAGAATCGCCTGTTGTTCTACTTTTTTTTTTCGTTCTCAGTCAATCCGGGCAAAAACACATGATGCTTCAAAGCCAGATAGTTTACAAAGTCCGCAATCAACAGATTCTGCACCTTAGTTGCCACCGGTATTGCTTTAGCACTTATACCTAATGGATTCGCCAGCGAAGGAATCGTCTCAAAAAAATAGTTCTTCACAGCCGAAACAGTAAATATATTCCGTAGCGACTGCTCTGTATGTTTACCTACGGTATACCCCCCTTGCCTTATATCTTCCATATACTCAGGATAAAACCGAAGCATCATCTCTTCAATAGCATTCTTGTGAGCATCGTAATCCGTTATCACATCAGCCTCTATAGAAACGAATTCCGGGGTAAAAGAGCCACCATTCTGCATCCCACTGGTTTTCATGTTCGAATACAACATAGTGATAAAATCTATCGGATTTATCTCTTCTTCATTGTAATGCACCTCCAAGTGTAGCAATTCCGAACTCACTCCAACCATCCGGCCAGCAACCACCAGTTCTCCAAACGTCGCAATACAAGACGACAAGTGTGCATACCTTACCGTATATCCCCCGTATTGAATGTTTACGTACAGTCCATGCCTTGCATCCGATCCAATTCCTATTACCTTCCCGTCTGCAAGCGCTGATAGTAGAAAATACTCTGTTTTGAAGTCTACTCCGTGATGAAAAAATGTCTCTCCCGATTTAGGATGGATTTGTTCGCCATACGGAAGTATCAGTTCTACAGTTCCATTCCGATCATCAAAAGGCATACAATATCCACTATCAGAAATCAAGTTCATGTCATTAGTATAAGTCATAATCATATATTTTAACGTGCAATACCTGTTCCCCTCTTTTCCTCTTCCTGCCGCATTTGAACCACCTCTTGATAAATCTGCGCATTCGTATATCCCGTTCGTATAAAGGAATCATATTGTTCTCGTGGTAATTCCACCGCAGGCAAATCTTTTCCCGTAGTATCCCAGACTTTCACAAACACCCGTTGTTGATCTTCTTTGGGTGAATAAGCAGAAGCTCTGGCACGTGATTCCTCCTCAACATTTTTCCCTGCGACTGGCCCTCCTGTTGCATTTTTTAAATTGAAGTTATTTCCGATTACAAACATTCCCAGTAAAGCCCCGGCGATCTTACCAAACCATCCAAAGCGTCCGAATACCAACAAAGCAGCACCTACAAGACCTGTAATACCTAAACCGGACACTTTACCGGAGGTTAAGTTCGAAATGAAATCACCTAACATATTTCCACCATTGGAAAGTCCCCGGAAAAACTTTGTTATGCCATTCAAACCGCCATCCACATCAGTCAAAGTATTATTCACTTTGCCAAGAGTATCACCTACATCCTCACGTAAATCATCCAAACCACTGCCGATAGAAACAACACCGTCCACTACCGATTTTCCTACCACCGCCTCTCCGGCAATGCGTGCCAGAGATTTATCAGTAGTCAACTTCTCCCAGCCTAGATATCCCGCAGTGCCGTACAAAGCTCCGGTCTTTGCAACATTCATGGTAGCTTTCAAAAGACGTTGCGGATGTAAGGCCGGATAAGAAACTACTTTAGCCAATCCTTTCCAATATCCCATAAATAATAAATCCTAATATTATACATCTCGTCCTTTTTTTTTAAAATTGCGGACGTTTTACCTCTCAAAAAAATGACTCAAAAGCCAATATGAGCCTTTTGTTTCCACCGCTTCATACAATCGCGTGTAATAGTCATCTTATCTATTTTTTCCCTCTGCAACAGTTCAATATCCGCCCAAATATCACCAAAAGTAGTATATTTCACAGCCAGAGTCAGTTTTCGAAGCTGGCGGTTCATTTTCACCAATTTAGGCCGAATATTGAAAACAATATCAATACGCTGTTTCTCTGTCATTTTCGCCTTACTCAAGCAAACCTGCCGGATATCATTTACAATCTCTACACTACTAAGTGTCAGGTTTCGGTAAATCACATTTTTTTGTGTGGATAGAGCTGTCGCAAAAGCACCACTGGGATGTAGCCGCAGAACATTATTCATATCAGACATTTGATTAAGTAGTCTATCTATTTCCACGTAAAATCCATAGATTTGCGCAACATAACAAACTACATCCCTGAAAGAATCCAGATAATCATTGTACGCCCTTTGTATATCCATTGTCCCCTCCACCTCAGACGCAATCCACACGTGTCCAGTCGTTTCCAGCGCCATAGCCGCCTGTTGACTTTTCAGCTGCTTCTCTGCCTTATCTGTATATGTAAGAATCAATCCCGTCAGAGTAGGGTCAACTTGGGCAGCAGATTTACAAATTACCATAAACAAGAATACAAAAAACAGGATATATTTTATTACTCTGTCAGTAAACAGACAATACACACAATCATAAATTATTCCTTCTCTCCCTTTCATTAAAGTTTTGATTATCATTTCAGGACAAAGAAATACAGTTTATCAATCAAGGAAAAAAGGAAAAGAAAAAAGATACTTTTTTTTAATTTTAATTTCGTATCAAACAAGCATCATACATAGAAATCAAACATTACAAAGAAGCTTATCCGGTATACTGGAAACTAAAAAACACAGAAAGTCAAGTTGCAACTGTACAAAGAATTAGGATAAGCCGTATTTCCCTTTCCGCAATATTTACTAACTTTGGAGACGATATAAAATACTTAATTCCAAAGCAATGTACAGAAACAATATACAAAAGGCGGAAATTGAAGATTTAGTAGAGATCCTAAGCTTGCAAAAGAAAGCATTTACAGAAGTTGCAAAGTTGATGAATAAATTTGATCTACCGCCGCTTTTGCAAACGATTGAAGAGGTGCGAAGTGAATACAAACAAGGTATTATTTTAAAATACCTTTCAAAAGAAAACAAAATAATCGGATCTGTCAGAGGCTTTTCTGACGAAAATAATATCTGTCATATCGGTAAACTGGTTGTTGATCCTGATTATCAGAATCAAGGAATAGGCAAAATTCTCATGAGTGAGATTGAAAAACGATTTCTCTCATGTGACACATTTGCTCTTTTTACAGGAGATGAAACACCGAACACCCTTTTTCTCTACAAAAAAATAGGGTATCGAGTTATTGGGAAACAAAATAAGGGAACTATTAATATGTTCTTGATGGAAAAAAATAATAGTCGAAAGAATTTTGCGACTCCTCCTGATCATGTAAATTTTCTAGCGAAAAAATTGTTTGACAACAGTGGCGACATAGTCAACGGTTCAATTGCCTATTTAGAACCTGACGGAGGCGGTCCATTAGAATTGCATACACACGAATACGACCATTTGTTTATTGTCGTAAAAGGTGAAGCGAGAGTAAAGTTTGAGAATCACGTCGAAATCATATCAGAAAATCAATCCTGTTTAGTAAAAGGAAGCATACCTCATTCTGTTTGGAATAATATCACCGAAACGACTACAATGATTGGTATTACCATAAAAAGAAAATAAATTCCACCTTATTCAATAGGCAATCGCCCGTGCCATCCTCTTCCATCGTTCATGCGCCTGTCGTGCTATGTCTCCCGGATTCCGGTCAATTACTCCAGCCGACATATTGTACCACACGTCAAGCAGTGTATAATAATGAATACTCAAATAAAGCCGGCGAATCTTCTTATTGAACTCCGATAGCTTATCATCAATGGCCCATAATACCTCCGAGCGTTCCGCCCCAGTCAACATGTTTGTCGTACCTCCATTTGCTACAGCATTCCGTATCAAAGTAAAAGCTGATACGAGCTCTGTGGCAGATTCAAGATACAATGTATTCATAGATAGGGTCGCCACTATCCCTTGTGGATTATCCTCACATGCTTTTTTCAGATTACCCAGTGTAATAAAGATACGTAATGCATCATCATAGATGCCACTGGCCGCTTTCAACGACGAAGCATAACCACTGACAGTTTTCGTATAATCACTATACTTCCTTTCCCATTCATGAATTTTCTTAAACTCTGCTGCAATAGTATTTTGCAGCACGGCCGTTTCTGTTTGTCCTTTTATTTGAGACGAAATTTCCTTATTGATAGCATCATTCCCCTCTGCTGTAGCCATCCACTCCAACGGATTCTGATACACTTGGGCAAACAGACTCTCTGCGCAAGCTATAAAGCTTGTTACCATCAACAGTCTAGCGGTTCGTAATTTCATAAATCCCTTTCCTTTGCTTGTTAAACTCCACCCTATCACGAATTATTGTTACCAGTGGTAGACGATTATGTACCCCTGGCATCACTAAATGCGGATGAGTACGATCACCAGAATAGACTACCACCGTCTTTAGTCCCACAAATCGTTGAAGAAACGAACGGCTCTCTTTAAAGTCCACTACCCTGTACAGCTCGATAAAATCTGACCTTTTCGAAAGCACTCCCCGCTCATAAATCAGCTGTTCCCCAGTTATTGTGAAACGGCAGCTTACCAAAAACAGACAACTATACCCCAAATACAGAGCCAATAACAGACAAATAACCTTCGGTAAATCTCCCCAAGGCATATCGTCCAATCCACAACAAAGAACCCCTATAGCCAGCAATACAATCAAATATAATTCATTTATCACAAATTGCCTTATATCCGGTCGAACCACCTTTATCATTGAATTCTTCATAATCAATCATTATTCACATCAGTTATTACTTCTCCACCTATCGTCCGAAACGATAGCCCCGTCTCTCTTCTTCCGGCAAAGTCCCTTCAGATATTTCCTCCCCCTCAGGTCTCTCGCTCACCTTTCTCTTCTCCGTATCTTCAATGTTCATACGTTTATTTAATAACTGATCATTCCAGTCCTTAAATTCTTTTGCTGCAGGCAGATAAACTGTCCGAGGATCAACTACATTAAATTTATCGCAAAAAAACGTATAAGAGAAATCCTTAGGCGAAAACTCATACCGCAAATAACCGTCCGTTTTATCCACAAATACAAGCGTACCATTTTTCATCGAATAGCAACTGAACACTTTACCTGCTTTCATTGCAGCAAATATACAGGCGTACATCTCCCCCGCACGGTCGCGGTCAAAGCCTAAATAATGTGTAGCTTCCGGGCAAGCAGCTATCATACCTGTAAATTGTCTTTCACTAGGATTTCCTCCTGTCGAAGCGTATACACCTCTTGTGTCTTCTCCTTTCTCGCGATGAATCTGGTAATGCGCCATCGCATCATAGGCACTTTCAAACCAAAACACCCGTTTGGCCTCCGCCAAAGGCTTTCCACTTAAGTTTGCAAACCACAGCCCATCTATGGAATTCGTACCGGAAGCTTTTCCCTTATGAGTCTTTCCAGACGGGTAATCCAGCCTGGGGCGTCCACGCTCCTCAAAACCAACAATCTTTCCCTCATCACTAGGAATTCGAAACAAAAACGATAAATTCGTATATTGCTTGCCATCCTCGCGTCCCATATTTTTAGCGAGAACAAAATGATTGGCAAAAGCAGCTTGTGTATTCAGATCCAGTCCCCGTTCTTTGAAGTAAGGATAAAACTTTTTTCTGGAATCCCAGTTATACTTCTGCATCTCATAAGTAGATTCATCAAATACCTTCTCCGGAAGACTCTCTTTGATATCATATTGTGTATAAACTGTAGGATTATTTAATAACCGATTACAGACCAAATTTACTAACCGATTCAAATCCATCCCCGGTTTATAGTCAGAGAAAAACTCCGGATGTTCCTTTATAAAAGAAATCACGTTATAGTTCCGTCTTTCAGGCGGCTTCCAGCAGCAAAGTCCATTGCTTGTCACAATGAATTTATCTCCTCGTACATGCCTGCCATCACTACCTAGCCTCACGAAAGCAGGACATCGCAATCCATCCCTCCGATTAAAATGATAACCTGCATCCTCAAGTACTGTCTTGATACTGAGGCGATTTTTGAAATCTTCATAAGTCAGTTCACTCATACCCTCTATTTTCTTAATCCGTTTTGTATATTGGCCGTATTGGCCGCCGCTTCAAAATTGCGCATAGCAATCTCTTCCGGCGTATCGACACCCGATTTATAATATGCTCTCACAGAATTTTCCACCCCATGAGACCTGTAATGTCTCATATCCGGTTCCCCACCTAAAGCCAATTCCCCCATAACTGTCACACCCGCAGCCAATGCAGCCGTTATACGAGCCCCCACTCCCAGCCTTTCTTTCATGTCAACCTCTTCAAAAAGCTTTGAGAACATACGCATCCGGTGGTAATCATCCATTGCCAGAAATTTATCATATTCCTTTTTACTGATATCACGGCTAATCATTTCCCCGTCAATCAAACCTTTCATCACATATTTCCCATTGTCGAGTGTCTGCACTCCGATATGCCCGACACTTACCTCACGTCCGTTTTTCCCTTCCCGAAACCAGCCCTTACTATCCTTTATTTCAGATAGTCGTGAAGCATCCGTTCCAAGGGCATTCACTACCTCACCCTTATAATCCCCGTTTTTGAACGAAATCTTATCCAGTATCTTATCCACTATCTCAATACGTACCTCATCTGTCCGGTAACGCAATTCCTTGAATTGTTCTTCGGTAAGTGGATGTTCAGTCCGTTCACCATTCACTTCCGCATAAAGGAAATGCTTTCCACCATTCTCATAAGCCATCACATTTTTCAGCACCACATCACGTCCACCTCGAACATCCTGTTCCCAATGATGTCCCTCCATTTCCGTTACGATCGATATAACCCTTCCATCAGGTTCCACCCGTATCTTGTCCTTATTAGCCAGTTCCCCCGTCCTAGTACTAAAATCTGCAAGATTGGGCATGCTCTTTACTACTCTTACATCGTTCTCCATAATTTCCTCTTTACAGATAACCTCTTCAGTCGTATCCGGTTTGAGAGCGATATCCACACGCTTGTCACTCTCCAGCATTTCCATGGTCAGTGGCTGTTCAAAATCTGCGGCAATAACATTGTTAATAATAGCAAGCCTATCTTCCAGCTTTACTTCTTTCAGCGAATTCGATGTCAACATTCCAATCTCTCTATCCGTCAGATCATATTTCAGGTCAAATCTCAAACGTTCCGGCTGCATGGTCAACGTCTTAGCCTCCTTATCTATGGCAATACCATGAGACGATAAGCATTTCCTGAACTTCTCTTCAGTAAAATAAACTGGTGATGAAATCATTTCCTTGTAAGGTAGTACAGGCTCTTTTGCCCTCTCCACCTTTTCTGATATAGGAATAAACGCCTCACCCAACTCCTTCAAAGGATCTTTTACTCGATTAGGATTCTCATCCTTTCCGCTGTCTGTAGACTGTTCCTTATAGTAAAAGCCGTATCCACCCGACTGCAATTCACCCGGTTTCATTCGTCCATCCGGTCGGTCAGGAGTCATAGGAGCACCGTTAGGTGCATACAGCCCTCCTCCCATGCGTCTCAAGTGAAAACCCTCTTGTTGGCGTGGAGTCCATCCCAACCAACCAGTCAATCTCCCCAGAAAACCACGCGGACGCTCCATACCATCATAATACCTGGGAGCTAAAGGCATTCCGGCATATATTGCCTGTCGTGTAGTTATCGGCGCGGAGCGTCCGTATTCTCCTACCCCTATACGATATCCATGCAACCCCATGGCCACCCTTCCATTCGCATTCCTGGCATGTACAAAATCCTTCGGCATATCAAAATCCTTCTCCACGATAGACGTGAAAGTAGTATAAGCCGCCTTATTGGCAGAGTTGCTTCCCCAATCCGTCAGTTTTTTCACTTGATCCATGGTCAGATCATAAGAAAGTACTGGCGAATCATGCCCACGTACCAACAGACGGGGATTCATACGAGTCATTTCAATGCTTGCTTCCATTCCGTTACGGACAAGCAGGTCCCGCAACTCCGCATGCATCTGCATCGGAGTTGGACTATAATTATTCCTAAGTGCCATTAATTATTTATTGTAGATTTATTCTCATTTATAGAGCAAAAACGATTGAGTCTTTCCCAGCCCCCATCTTCCTCACCTCATTGGTATTACTACGCAATACAGGTCTTTCATACACCTTATCCCCCTATTATCACGGGGCTTATATATCCCCTGCCTCAAATCCCTGCTCCATTTCTTCCTTTTTATGTACAAGAAAACGCTCGGCAGATTCATCAGAAGCCTCCAATCCATTTTCTTCAATGAAAGCGGCAAATTCCTCATCCCACTCCTTTGAAAAGCTGGTAACATACTCCAGCCACCCAATTTCTGATTTTTGCATCTTCTCAATCAAGACCTCTTCTGATAAATATTTTTTCTTCATGCCATTATAATTTATGTGATTGTTGATTTTTCATTCGATTATTGCGTTGACGTTCGATTTCATCCCAAATATCTTCAGTATAGTCCTCTTCTTCAATGTAAGACAGTTCCCCATCGTCCATCCTCCAGCAGCCAAATACCCCTACGGAATACTTATTCCATTGGCGTACTCCCGCTTCCTTCCAACGCTTCTCTGGTCCCTTCTCGAATCGTAATCCGGTTGGTGAATTCAAGTCCAGCCCCACAGAAATCGGCTCATCTCCCTGCATTATAGTCAGTATGTCCCCATTTTCTATACAATACGTTTCGGGCAAGGTCAAACCGAATTCCCCTACCAGCGTCTGAATATTACGTCCGATAACCGATGTCGGAACACTAAGTATCTCATTTGTCTCCGGATCCAGTTGCAGGAAAGCTTTTACCTTCCTACCATCAGAAGCCATAGTATAATCCATTACCACCTTTCCGGCATTCAACCCTTTCACCACTTCATCCGAATACATAGTTTTCGTATCAACCTCAGTCAAAGCTTCTTTTCCGGTCAACGGATCGCACACCACTACACACATCTTCTCGCCAATAGGATGGACAACCGGGTGAAACACCACATCTACATTACCATCCGGTGCATATACCAGCGAAAACCTTGCTCTGGATTGTACTACTTCCCCTTTCGGATCCTTCACAGCTACAGGCAAAACCGGTGATCGCTGACCTGCCAAAATCCGTGAAAGTACATCTATCGGCAAATCGTCAATCATGTTGCGCGTAAGCCCGAATGTTTCTAATACATGATAAGGAATTTCCACATTATTAATTTTATTAACATTCATATATTACACATCTGTTATATTTATATCTACCTTTGTTACAAATTTAGACTCAAATATTCACTATATAGATATTCTATGAATAAATCAAGAAGTATTTTTGCTTTTTTAATGCTTTGTACATCAATATCAGTCTTTGGACAATTTAATACGATCACTCAGCAATCAAAGTTCTATAACATAGACCGGGTTTCCAGACAGTCCATGTCTCAAACGTCCAATGACGTTACGGAAAAAGCCTCTATGAATCAAATTTCAAATGATAATAGCGCAGCAGCTCCTATCTCGGTACAATCGTTATCAGACAGTCTTCGTCAGCAATACATCGATCACTATCTGAGTGTTTCATTTCCACTGAAACATATCATTGTCAACTCCCCATTTGGTCAGCGAAAGGATCCTTTCACGGGAAAGAAACAGAATCATAACGGTCTTGATCTCCGTGCTTCAAGCGACGAAGTATATGCCATGTTAGATGGTACGGTAAAAAAGACTGGAGAGGATAAACGTTCCGGAAAATATATCATAATACAACATGGTGATTTTCAAGTCAGTTACTGCCATTTATCCCACATTTGGATAGAACGCGGAGTTCAAGTCAAACCCGGCGAAGTAGTTGGCATTACAGGTAACACAGGTAGAAGTACTGGTGAGCATCTTCATTTAGCGGTCCGCAAAGACGGTAAATACCTGAATCCTTTAGAGTTTATACAACATGTAAATAAAGTCCGTCAAGACGCAGTCAGTGAGTACTTAAAACTGGAAGAAAGGAGATTATTTCCCTAAACTTATATTAGTTGATTATAGCGGTATCAGTTGAACAATATTCATTTTTGCAGAATGCCTCGTAATACATTGATAAATAAAGGTCTGATCTTAGAAATCATTTTTCATTACCTCTTGAGAGTAAAAAACAGATTATCTCTTCTTTACATAAGCCTTAAATTCGGTCTTAGAATCTGTCCTATGTCCAAGTATACCAATAACCTCTAAAGCATTGATAAATGATTCGGCTTCTTCCCCTTTTCTTATAGTAAAGGTTTCACCTGGAGTAGTCAAACTCTCGAAACCGTCTCCCATCAAAGCAAAATACATATTGTAGTTCTCTTGCAATAAGAATCCCCGTTTAATGTATTCTGTTGATGCAATCATCTTTTTTATCCGGTTATCAGATAGTTCAAGAGCCTTATAATATAGATTATGCTCAAACACAGAATCAGTTGAAGCATAATAATCTAGCAACTTGTTTGCTTGCATAGCTGTTGTCAATGCCTCAGGAGTAATGACACTTACCAAATTATGCTTATATGGCAAATACTCCGGATAATTGAGCAGTATCAGTAGATTATCTGTTGAAAATGCATATTCCTCCAAATTATCTATTACTTCTCTTGCGTATTCTTTTAACAATTGAGTATATAAGTCTTCATGTGCAGTTCCTATGCTTTTAAATCGCTCAACAGAGAAATCAATATTTTTCTTACCTATAAGATAACCTACCAAATCCCCCTTTAAACTACCAAGTTCATCCATCCAAAGATTCTTGTACTTTTCATTATCCAGAATTGCCTTTGCAATATCTTCATTAATTATAGGTGCAAACAATATTTGTTTTATAATTTGTAAATCATCTGCATTATACTCGTCACCTAATACTTTTATGAAAGCATCCTCATTCGCATTTATAAACTTACAAAGGAGTTCATCCATTCCTGCCAACCCCCTTTCTTGATAATAATAGCGAATATTCTTGAATGAAGCTTCCACTTTAATATTCCTATAAAGCATATCCTGCAAGTCTCCATCATTCACTTCCTCTATGGATTTAATCACTGATGCATTATGCAAAATAAGTTTTTGCTTTGCTTCTAAAGTTATTTTTTCATTATTCAATAACATAATAAATGCATCTTCATGCTCATTCACATTACCATCAGCTAACACTAATGTATCAACAAAGTAAGCGATGCTAGCCTCTACTTGTTGATTCAATATAGTAATATTTGAGTCCTTTATTGCAGAATAAATTGCCCCCTCATATTCATCCACACTATTTTCTCCAAAGATATTTAATATCAACACCACATTAGGCTTATTCAATTTATAGTATCCATTTTCATAGACAAAGTTAAATAATCCGGTTGATTGGCGATCATCTTGCAATATATCAAAACAAGGATTGAGAGCCTTAATAATATCCCTAGCTTTAGCCGTTGGCATACCTTTAAATGTATATTCATAATATTGTTGACTCAAAAACTCTTCCATTTGACCATCTGAGTTCATATTCTCAATGTCTTTTAAATCTGCAAAATGCATCAACCGAGTAAAAAGATTCAGACGTGCTTCATTTGAGAATAACGTTTCGTCAACAACATCTATCCACAAATTAGGATAACTAGCAGCTACAGACCTAAGCAAGCCGTCATCAACATATCCTGTAACAGCATACCTACTTATAAAGTCTAGATTTAAAGTACCTCCCTCTGCCAACTTCCCAATCAATAACTTCTTCTGGCTTTCATCATTTCCTGTGATAATAGCATGGACAAGCTCAAAATTCAAAATCTTATCACTTTTGAAATCTGAAGATATTAAGAAGCGAAGCAATGAATTAGGATCATCTATAGGTTTTCCAAACTCATCATCTTCAGAAGCACCAAGGCTTTTTATTGCCATCAGGTAATCATTATCCTCCGAAGACAATAGCCCTTCTTTGAAAATGGTAATATAATAAAAATACTTTTCGTCTATGTAGCCCTTACGAATCAAAAATTCCAATAGATTATTGTCTTTGCACAGCCCACTTTTCTGAAGCAAATATGGATTATCAAGACACAGCTCACAAACCGATTTCTGCAATAGTGCATCCAGTCGTTTTTGAAGACTTTCCCTGTGCGTTTTGAGTTTTCTGCCGGTTACACTCGTCTTATGTTCAATTTGTTTCTTCCGTTTGTTATAATCGAAGCCTTCTCCTAATATATTGAGCATATCATCTTTTGTTATGTTCGCTCTATAATTATAGTAAGGCTGTTTTGAACGATAATGACCTTGCAATAGCTCAGTTATCTCTTCATCCGTATTTATCTCAGCAAAGGTTACAAAATTATTACTTGAATTGCAGAGAGAGTAACCATTGGGAATACAACGGGCAGCAGCAGCCAATACCACAGCTCTCAACTCTTCGACGGAACGAAGGTTTTCTAATTCTGAAGCTCTTATTTCTTTTTCAATATTGGAGATTTCTTCCTGAATACGTTTACGTTCATCCTCGATAAGTTTATTCTTACCATCGAAAATTTCTTTTATTGGTCCTTTGCCTTCATGTAATTTTTCACAATCTTGTGGATACAGATTTTTATAAATAACCATTGCCAACAGATTATTCAAATCCAGATCTTCATCCAAGAAATGTCTAACAACATCGAACTCAGAAACTATCGCTTTAATTACTCTGAAATCCCCTATAAAAGGAGCAACATCGGCCAAAAAACTCTTGTCTAAACCCGGTTCATTATTATTTTCACGTATCAGCCCCTCAAACTTCTCCACAAAGCTGCTTGCCGAATTAGATACGTTTACATGAGGTATTACAGGAATAATATAATCAAAGAACTTGGTTCTATCCGACGCAGTTCTGAATACATCATCTCTAAGTGCATATACAAATACAATACGACGATCAATATCTTTCGCTTGGTTCAATAGCAGATTGAGTTCTCTTAGTTTAGTAAAAATGCTAGTATTCTTAAATCTGTCTAGATCTTCCAACACAACCACTTCATAGCCTGTTCGTTGAAACATATATACCAATTCATCTAGATACCTGTTAAATATAGAAATCTCCATATCTTTTTGAAGCCCTATCTCGTAGTTCATTAATTTGATTTGCCCTGAATTTAGGTTACAGACATAACCTACAGCCTTATAAAAGACAAATAATAAGCCTGATACAAGAGCCGTAACCGACAGATATTTTGATATAGCAGATTCAAGAAAAGTCCTCAGTCCTGGAAACATTACTACAAGTTGTTCATGTTTAAGTAGAATACATGTAGATACTAATATTATTACTATGCATAGTGCAATAATTATCTTCGAAACTCTACTGATTCGCAGTATGCGTCCAAAGCGAGAGTCTGGAATTCTATTGGCTTTAACATGGTAGAAAAATTGTTGAACAAGACTATATTCCAGCTTCTCAATATCTACCTTTGCTTCCGGATTTGGTATTGTTTCAGTTGTTTTCACTCCATCCTTTTCAGTTACGACAATTCTAGGCTGTAGTTCCTGTTCTTCCGCAAATGAAGCCAGTGAAAGATTGAGACATTTATATTCAGGATAGAGATATTGAAAAGTATTAATTATGGAACTTTTCCCCGAACCATAGGAACCTGTTATTGCAATATTACTTACTCTTTCATTATCTAATGCCGACTTCAACAACTCCACATATTTTGAATCTTTCAAAATAGTTGGAGATAACAAATCCAGTTCTTGTGGCTTTACAAGTTTTGCCTCTATCCTATCTCCAATACTTATACATTTAGTAGATATTATTCTTAAGATATATTCCACCTTTTTATGGTACCACTTTGAGAAGTACGAAAATAAGTGCACGCAGTAATGCAGTAAAATAGATATAAAGAAAATCAGAACACAAAATATAGAAAAATAGACTCTTATGCTTTGCATTTTTTCATTTGGATAAATACAAAAAATCATTAGTCCTATTAATGATAAAGCTAATATCATCCATGATATATATTCTATATTTTTTCTCATTATTGATCCAATTCTTTAGTTAATACTGTTTTATAATTCAACAGATATACATAATAATTTGAGCCAACTATCGAGACTATTCTAAGGAGATTCCAAACATCAATAGGTTATCTATTTTTTGAGATAACCAAATGATTTAATCCTACCATAGATGAAACCATAATGATAAGGATTATGCATTGAAAAGATTTCATTCAAATGGTCATCAGCCATAATTTACATCTTTCAATAATTACTTAACATAGAATAATACTTAATCGTAATCAGGTCAGACTCACAGCCATGTACATCAGATTACAAATATAGTAATATTTCAATATACCGTAATACTAACGATACAAATCTCTTGCTAAATATTTTGATATATAGCTTCAAAAACGCTCTATGAAGATATTGATCCGGTTTATATTACTATTTATCCGCATAGAGCCATTCTCAATCAGGCTTTTTATCAATTAGCCAAAATCAGTTTTTCGAATTCGATTTCAGATGTTGCTCATAATCATAAGCATCCAGTTCATAGGATTTCTTACTATATTTGCTGCGTTTATCATAGCAGAGAATCCGAAGGATAAGTATCGGCCAAAACAACGGAATCAAACACATTAATAAGTAAGTCAAATTAACTCCACCTTTTTCCGCTCTTTTTCTTTTCTTATAACGAGCGTTTTTGTTTTTATTTCCCTTTATCTTTTTACGGGATGAGAAAAAAACTTCATCTTTATAATCATCTTCATAACAATCATCTTTACAGGTATCTTTGCTCTCATCCTCCAAAGACCCGGCAATCACAATGCCAGTTACCAAGGCCAACCAGCCCAGGTCTTTATGATCGGTAAAAAACAAAAAATAAATAGCCGCTAAAAAGGCAGTTATAATAAAAAACGCTTGTATAAATTTATACAACCATATAAATATTGCCAAAATAATATAACCCAAAAACAAATATCCGATAACTGCCATAACTCCCATAACATTCTAGTTTAGTATAGTAATATCCACCTGATTGGTGTAAAATTCCCCTTCCTCTTACATTAAAAATCAGAGGAAATATACAAAGATAATAAATAGAAATAATAAAAATACGTCAAACTTCATATTTTTAATCATTTCACTTCATCCAGCGCATCCATCTTCAGATTAAATAGCTTCACGATCTCATCGATATGAGCATCCTGTTCCTTTCTAAAAGTTTCGAATAGTCCATTCACTAATTCACGAACCAAAGCAGCACGATTTTTCATCAGGTCACTTGTTGGAGATACAAGTTCCTCTTGAATACATTCCAGAATAGATATATTCTCATTTAGCAGCCTATCGAGACTAATATATTGACTATAAAATTCTAAAACTCTGATTAGAAAATCTGATTTCACACTTCCATTCTCCATACGTGAAATATACACCTGAGTCACTCCTATTTCTTTCGCCACATCAAATTGGCTCAGGTTGAATATCTCTCGTACCTTCTTTAGCCGCTGCCCTAATTGTTCACTATTCATTTACTTAATATTATTCGAATTATAAACTTCAGAAAGAAATTACGTATTAATACATATACTATAGAATAAAGACAACCTGTCAATATCTTACATTCTTAGTATACAAAGATAGTGAAAGACTCCCGAAAAGTAGGCAAAATTAAGTAGATTTAGTAAATAGCTGTAAATTAGAGACATTTGCCTTATTTCACCTCATTTTGCAAACCAGAAAAAAAGTAGAATAAAGCAGGGTTAAGCGAAAAATTTGCTGCTTATCCGTTGCCCTTTTTGTTTCCAAAACAGCATCGGAAAATCTCTTAAAATACATTTCGGGTACCGCCTACCCCTCAAAGAACACTTTGTTTTATCTTTATTTCAGTCAAAGATAGCCTCTTTTTTTCATAGCTAAGATGAAAAGATGATATTTAGATTGAATATAGGAGTTTTCTTCCCCGTTAGGAACAATTCTTCATAGCTTCAAATCACTCTATATCAGGTAATTTTAAAATTAATGAATAGAGTTATGAAACAAGAAGATGTAAAGGTGCCGTTCTACCTGAAAAAGAATTATTAGATGGCAATCCCTAAATTAACAGACTATTAGGCGAATTTTGAAAGGGCTTGGATAACGATTTGGAAACCGTTCTTATTTCAGCGTTTTGCGATGCAATACTATCAAATAACTCGGCTGTAAAAGTAAGTAATTTCTTGGGAACTTCAAAATATCTATTTTTCCTTTTTTATCTGATAAACACCTCTCTTATAGAAAGAATAAAAGAGACAAGGCTTTTATCGGAAATACTCTTTTGAGAAAGGAAGATTTCCGATAAAATTCATTCCAACCTTGACGTTTTATTCTTGGAATATATCTTTATGCTCAGATTAATAAAGGATTGTTTAAGTATAACTCCTGTTCGTTTCATTAAATATTAAACAATTGATATTCAAAAAAAAAACAACAACTCGTTAGGTTATAGAGTTACCGTTTCCCTTTACGAGAAAGTTTGTTTGAAGATAAAAGCCGTTTACTGTATTCTGCATAGCTACCAATGAGCGAGATGCCTCTCCAATAGTATTTTATATTATTTGACTTATATGATACTATTTGCTGTCGCAGTGCTATTTCATCTAGTCTTTTAATTTCCTCTGTAAAATCTTGAGTTCGAGAAATCCAATCACCTCCTATTGTAGAGTTTATGAATGCGTTACGTGAAATTTCTGCAACTCTAGCATACTCCCCGAACTGTGGAAATAGACAATACAAACTATCTCGTATACTTTCTAGGTCGTTCACTGTTCCGTCACCTCGAAAATCAAAGATAACGGGTACTGAACTTCCAAGCCAAGCAGACGGAAAGCACCAATCTATAAGGTCAACTCGAAAGTTTTTTGGATTTTCTGTGCTATAGAAAATTTGATTTTCAAAACCATTCTTTTTCCCTTTAAGAAAACGAGGATAATCTTTTTTAAGACGTGTACCATCAACTACCCAAACCATATTTTCATAGAATTTTTCTCGTGAGGTACGTTCTAACGAGCCAATATGCGAATGTTGAAATTCTATGGTAAGATTATGAACCATGCGAACATCTGCGATATGTTTTTCGCCTGTTTCTTTATCAAACAAAGATATTTATTGACATTCTACAGGATAATTATTTTTCCTATTGCGATGACATTCTGTCTCTGGTTCCCACCAATTATCACAACTTACTTTACTTCGGTGCGCCCAATGCCAAACTTTGCGTATTCCATATTTTGAAACGACAGGCTGTGAACAACAAGAGCATAATCCTTGAAGTTGTGGTTGAGCTTCTACTCGTTGGTTATTTATTAAAGCAAAGTGCACTATTTTTAATACCTTGCAATATCCTCTAAATTAGTAAAGAAAGCAATTGATTTATCTTATCTATATTTTAAAAATCTATGGTATATGAAGTTGATTGACCTGTTTTAGTTGTTTTCAAAGCAAATGGCTCTTGATTTTTTGCAACATATATTGCAATAGTTGGTTCTCCATTTTTAACTTGAACATTACAATTAAATCCTTTTTTTACAGGACCATATGTTTCTTCCCAATGCCTTGTTTGATAATTGTTTTTAGTATAATTTCCCTGTGGTGTAGTCACAGACCAATTGCTGAAAATTCTGGGATAGCTAGCCGATATAACATACTTTACATAATAATTATCGCTTACAGCTGTTTCTTCTTCTGTATCCAATTCATCTTTACCACAAGATGAGAGGGTCATCAAAATTCCCAAAAGTACGCTCAAGAGCGCGAGTGTTGTTAATCTTTTCATTCTCGTATCATTTAAATATCTACTTTAATATTTTTTATTTTCTACTTTCTGCAATACCTTCATCCGCAAATATAGCAATTATTTGAGTTCCAGTTGTAACTATTGTCTAAATCCTTTTTCCTTTATTTTCAAGTGGTTTGACATAAGTTCGTACAGATTGCTTCACTTCTTGATACTTCTGTTTGAACCAATCAATAATATTTTGACCGTTGAGTTTCAGCAGTAGCTTATCCGAATCATCTCGTTCTTTAAATATCTGCAATTTGGCATCCTGCACATTAAAATAGTGGTCGTGTTCTGAAGAATGAAGTTTGCCTGTATAAGGGACGGGACCACCATTGAAAAGCTGTTTAATAGTCTCTATCGCCAATCCAATACCTTTGCATAGTTGTGCTATTCGTAGACGTTCATTCAGGGTCGGGAGCACTTCAAGCAACAGATTTATATCGCCCTGTGGCTTGTATGGCTCATAATCCTGCAGAAGTTGTTCCAGCCGTGATTCCTGGGTGTATATTTCCAGTTCTTTCTGCTGCGTATACTCGTGCATATTGAGAAACTTCTCCCGCACCTCGTCTTTGCGGTCATACATATCCCGCACTTTCTCGTAAACCTCCTGCTTCTGCTCCACCAACTCGGCTATATCCTTTTTCAGGTCTTCGTTCTTGGCATACAAATCTCTGTAATACTGCGGGGTAGCCATATGCCTTGCCTGTGAACCATCTATGCCACGTTGCAATCCGTATTTTGTCATTGCTTCGGCGTATGGTCCTGAAACAGCTTAAGGTTGTCTTTTGTCATTATATCATCGGCACATAATCGGGAGGCATTTGTATCTTTTTTATGATACTTTTTCTTGCCCTGTTCGTTCTCCTGTTTGTATTTTTCTTTGTCTTTTCTTCTTTCACCGGTAACAATAGATACTACAGTAGCATGGATATGAGGTGTTTTCTCGTCGAGATGTAACACAGCAGAAACAACATCTCTTTTCCAAAAGTATCTTGTAGCCATTTTATGTTGTCATTGTTCCATTCGCTTAGCTTCCCTTCTGCCTGTATGTGGAGCATATCTTCGGGGGTACCTGACAACATAATCTGTAACGCTCAAACTTGGTTGTGGTTTATCTTTAGTTTTATCCCTGCGGTTTCTATCCGATGCTGTATGGCGCGTGTCTGTCTTTGACTCCATCGGGGTACGGAATAAGTTTTTCATTGAGGTGAGTACGCGACTGATCTGCATTTGCAGGGTTTACCGTCCGCTCTATGTGGGCGGTAGTTCTCGCATCGTTGCCTTTAGTTTTTTGTATATGTAATACGATAAATCCTATAATTTTCAGCTTTTAAAATTGATACTAATTTTAGAGAAGTCGCCTAAAGCGACTGCGGTCTTCAGGCCGCTAAGGGGTGTCCAGAGGGGTGAAACTCATCGGCTTATTGGGGCCTTTTTAGTGTGGATTTATCGGAGCGTTAAGAAAATGCCTTAATAAGCTACGGCTATAACCAATAGCCCATTGGATCGCTGTGGTTAAACACTATCGGCACTATTGATACTCCAGGGCGGCATATTTTCGCTTCAGAACTGTGCCTATCGCAAGGCGTACCCATCGAAAGTGTTAACCGGATGATTGGACACAAGAATATAAACACCACTCAACGGTATGCACGTGTTAATAACGAGAAGATAAGCAACGACATGAAGCAATTATCTCTCCGCATCTCTGATAAATTCACCTATAACGAACAGTAAACCATGAAAACGAACAGAAGTACATTTTCTATATTTTTCTATCCAAACACAAGTAAGACCAAGAAATCAGGCACTTGTCCGATAGTTGGACGTATTACTGTGGATGGTAAGAACACTACATTCAGCACTGGATTGGAAATAATGCCCGATGATTGTGATAACCAATCAGGAACAGCAAGGGGACAATCTAAGGAGTCAAGTTCTATCAATAAGCAGATAGATAAGTTCCGTAACGAAATATCTTCCCACTATAACAACATGGTGAATAACAATGGCTACATTACCGCTGAAGCCCTTAAAAACGCATTACGTGGTATCGGCACAAACCGTAATACCTTGATGCAGGAGTTTGCCGAATTGTTGGATGAAAAGCGAAGAAGTATTGGAATACGAATAACCGAAAATACCTTTCCTGTATATACCAATGCCTACGGCCACATGAAAGAGTTTCTACAAGAAAAGTATAACCTTACCGATATTCCATTCGGTAAGATTGATACCCCATTTGTTGAAGCCTACTTTCATTATCTGAAAATTGACTTAAAGATGACGGTACGGTTGGTTAAAACCAATATGAACCCGTTCCGTCAAGCTGTTGTGAGGGCTTGCAATAAAGGAGTCCTACGGCAGAACCCATTTTTTGATTTTGTTCCTGAACTGGTTATCCCTAAACGTCCGTGGCTTTCCAACGATGAGATACAACGCATTATGCAAACGAAATTAAAACTTGCCACATGGCGTTTTACCCGTGATATGTTTATTTTCTCGACCTTTACAGGAATAGTGATTATTGACCTCCAAAATCTAAAACATTCTAACATTCAGGAAATGGAAGACGGTAGCCAATGGGATATTCTAAACAGGCAAAAGACCGGAATGACTTCTTATATTCCTCTGCTGGATATTCCCAAACAGATTCTTGAAAGATACAGAGATTCGGAGTTTGCAGGAACAGACGGGAAAGTTTTCACGCTTCAAACTCATGTAAACATGAACTGGCAACTAAAACGGATTGCCAAAGCTGCCGATATAGATAAACGGCTGAAATTCCACATGAGCCGTTTCTCGTTCGCAACGACTGTTTGCCTGACACAAGGTGTTCCGATAGAGAGTCTTAGCCAAATGATGGGACACCTATCCATCAAAACTACTCAAATCTATGCAGAGGTTACCCGTACAAAGATCAATGAGGATATGACGCATTTATCCGATAAGATTCAGGGGAAATATGAGTTCTCGGAATTTGTTCCCGCAAAGAAGCGTGTTCAAAAGACCGTATTCAAAACGGTATGATGTTGCTGCAAATTGATAGGTAGGAAATAATATCATTCCGATAAATACTATATATCTGGCTTTTAGCATTATCTAAAAATGTCCCAAACGTTTATTTGCGATTTTTGGGACATTTGATATAGACTTAATATAGAGGTTTTAAGCAGATTAAATTTCCTTAGTAATACTAATAATTTTGTTTTCTTTTAATATAAAATTCAGTCTCTTATATTGTTGTATTCTATTTTCATTGTCTGATGATATTGGAAAGTATTTAACCCATATATTTACTGTTGGCAACTTAATACTCCATTGAGATCTAATTTTATAATCATATCCGCATAAGTCATTTTTGGTAGATTCAATATATTCTCTAAAAGCCTTAATTCCTTCATATTTTGAAGTAACATTCCAATGGGTAGTTATCTCAAAAATAACATTTTCATCAAGGTTAATCAACATTCCTTTTATATCTGATTTATTGCAAGCGGAAATGAAGTCTCTAATAATTTTTCGTGGTAATTTTTGTTCCTCCTTTATGGCTTTTTTCTTCTTCTCAAGGTATTTCTTAAAGTCATTTTGCACCAACGGTCTCATTTTATCACACCCCCAACAAAATGCTTCGTGGCGTGAAGTGTAAAGTTTATCTTTAAAAATTTCTGTATTTGAATCGCACTCCATTGACTGAAAGTTATTTAGAAGCAAGAATCCTCTTTCTCCTGTTGCTCTATTTATACCGTCTACTGTGTGAACGTAATAATAAGATTCTTCATCTTCGAACATAACGGTTACACGAGGATTAAAATCTTCAGGATTATTATTTGATTTCTTAATGAGATATTTGGTTTCATCTAAGGGATTATCTATTGGTCTACCCCAGTCATCAGTTGATAATTCTGATTGGTATCTTGATAGTTGCAATCTTATTTCTTTCTTCCCGTTAGACAGTTCTGAAGTAAATTCATATTCTGGAAAGCACTCCAGTATAGCAGAATCTAACTCCCATTGTTCATAGTCGCTTGTTAATGCCAAGTTAAAATGACTTTCATATTCATAGATATAAATGGGAGATGATATGTTTGCATCAATTATTATTTTCTTAATCACATCAATATCTGATTTTCTGTTTATTGATATGGAAATCTCTGTTTCTATCATAAGTACACAATTCACTGGTTATCAGCCACAAACATAATAAATATTTAAAAAGAATCCTTCTAAAACTAACGTATAGGTAATTTGCGCAGAAACTCATCTACTTTTGTTTTAGTTTCTACATATACATCATAAGACTTATCAAACATACCGTCTTTAATAGGTTGCCAATTATCCTTTTCAATATCTGCTTCGCTGAAAAAAGCTTTATACATTGTATCTTCGTTTAAATTCCATAACCTACCTCTCCACATAAATTCACCCCAAGGCGTCCAAACATCTCCATATTTTTCACCTACAATATTTAGATAATTCAAAGATAAAAGATATTCAAATATTTTAAACATATCATTAAAATCAGCTTTAGAATAAATTATATGACTAAGTAGAGGTTGCAATTTTTGATTTATGTAGGTGCTTATTGAAGTCTTGTAGTTTTGCTCAATGATTTTATTGAATTTATCATTATCAATGAGACAAGAATTTACTTTGTCAATAAAAAACAACTTTGCAGAATGTTCACTGTCATGTTCGGATATTTTCATTCTAAATAATTTATTTAACAATGAAAACTTATTGGTCTTAATGGCAATTATACCCATTGCATAAAAAAGCAATAATGCGGGATAGTAATGACAATTACGTACTGTATCATTAAATGAACCACTAATTTTTGGAGGTTCAGACAATCTACTTAATAAATTTATAAAATACTGTTCATGTTTAGGACTGCACCAATAAACCCCATTAACTACTAATGCTAAAACCATATCTATGGAGTGTTCGTAATAATTCAATCTTTGCAATAATTGGGAATACAAACTAATGTTAAAATCCTTAATAGAAAATATAGATTTATACGCATTCTCTTGCTCACTTACAAGTAAGTCGTGAAGTAGTATCTTCCCTTCATCTTTGGCAATATATTTTTTAAGCCTTGTTACAGCAATATCTTTATTTAAAGGATGTGTGTCATTAACATTCTCTAAAGCATCCACTTTCTCAAGAATTTCAGAGAACAAGTTATCTGCTCCTACTATCTCTAAAGTCTTACCTTTCCTATAAGAAGCTATTTCTTGCAGTTCTTCTTCGCAGCATTTAATATAAGTCCAATAACTACAGAATCTAAAGTTCTCAGTTTGTTTAAGAATATTCCTTAAGGCTATATCCCATTTTCCTGACCACCCACATGAAATTATTCCGTATTCATTAACTATACGAAGTAAATAACTCTTTAATTTTTCAGGGTAATTTTCTAACTCTGTTTTTGTATTCAAAAATCTGCAATCCAAATAATCTCCATTCATTTTTATCAATGTAAACTGACTGTGCACCAATGGTAATGCTCCTTCTATATCATCTGGATGTCTAATCACTATTGGCTCGATACCTTCCTCGTGTAATGCAACTTCAAGTAGGCGATCAAAGTTCGTTGTTATAACAACTTTAATTATCCCCTTTTTCGCTAACTTTGCAATAGACCGATGTGCAATAGTTGGACGTTTTAAGCCTTGTTCTTTTTCCTCCTCTGTTGCTTCAAAATAACTTTTCAACAAATTCAGACGTTCTGATGGAGTATTCACTATTTTGGATAATATTGTAGAATAGTCAGGCTCTTCATTGTATTTTTTCACAAACCAAGACACAGGGTCTTTGCCACAATCTTCTTTATTCACAACTGCCAATTTTCTAATTAAATCAATTACGACATCCCAGCCTGTCGGAATGCCTGAATTTCGAGAAATTCCAGAGCCTAATAATAAAGCATAAACACCTTTATTAGAATAAAGTGAAAAAGCTATTGATGTTAATATGTTATTCATATTTCCTTTTTACATTGATTAGGCTACAAAAATAATCATTATCTGGCATATATTGCTCTTTCTTTTGATATTAAGTCGTTTAATACTATCTCAGATTCCTTATAGAGAATCTTCCCTTTCAGTTGAATAAACGGTATTTTCTCCGTATCTCTCCAATTTTGGAGAGTACAAGAAGAAATACGCAAGAGTTGGCAGACCTCTCGGTTTGTGAGATACTTTTCGCCATTGAGGTGCGGAGTACGGTTTTGTAAGGCTTCTTGAATGGTATTTGATAGTTCATCCAAAGCCGCAAAGAGCGAAACCATTTGCTGGGATTTATTGTCAAGTATATCCATGATTCATTGATTGTTAGTTTCTCATATAATCGCCCAGTGTGGTGATGGTTAGCATATCCAACCTTTGGCAATAGTTAATAGAAGTTCGTTTTCCATTGAGGTACATAAAATATCCGTCCTCGTCCTCCTGAATCTCGTAAGTTGAGGGACTTGCCTGTTTGGTTGTTTCGTTCATATAGATGATGCTTAATCGGTGGCTCTCACCGTTCCGATGAATCATCACGGTGGGGGCTCAGGTTAATACTCTCCCAATTCCCAACCAATCTATCTAAATCAAAAAAATCTCTTTCCATAGTTGTTATTTCTTTGATTTGTTGCTGATTGATAAACAGTTGAATGTCGGCAGCTTTGTAATAACACCTACGTCCGATTTGAGAATAGGGTAAAACTCCGGTGTCTCGGTAAGTTAGCAGGGTACGGGATGAGATTTTCAGCAATTCGCAAACCTGCTTGTTATCTAACCAGTCTCCATTACTTCGGTTCTGTCCGCAAAGTGCGTTCACTTCTTTGGCAAAATCCTCGAACCTCTGTATCATCTGTTCAAAGGTTCGTTTTTCCATGGCTACAATTTCCATATTAGTGTTGTTTTAGATTGTTATAAACTCCTGCCATTGCAATGATTCGCTGCAAAGAAAGAGATAAAAAGCACTGATTTCGGAAATTGTGTATGCAGTGGACTGAACTGGCTGCTATTGGCTTCATCCCACACCGCAACAACATATTTTTCCTTTTTTTCTTTGATAAGCATTAACTATATGGAGAGAATAAATAAGGCAACACTATTGGTAAATTTACTTTTTTGAGGAACGAAAAAGGAAGAAATTTTCAAAAACCCGAAGGACTCGGCGTTGCCGTTTTATTCTCGGAATATACCTTTGTATCCAGAGAAAGAAAGGAGTTATTAAACCATTCTATAAAAAAAATAGGACATTAGATTACTTACGGCTATTGCAAAGTTTTCGCCATCTATGGAATAAAAGCCTAACTTCTTAGCAAAAGCACCGCTTTTAACATTGGCACATTCAATTCCTATATACCTGAATCCATAAGGGCTATCCCTAGCAAGAACCGGAGAAAGTGCGTACCGTACCCTATTCGCTCTTTGCTGAATCCCAATCGGGCTATGATAAGACAATCAGGTGGAAATAGGCTTTCAACCTTTCTGATACGCAAATACAGATCTATACGGCTATTTCTTCGGGTGGCGATAACAATAACTTCTTCTATATAGAGAACCGTATAAAAAAAACATCGTTTCTATTTTGCTATTTCAAATATTGTTCGTAGTTTTACGAACAACAAATAAAAAAAGAGAAATATAAAGTGAAAACCAAACAATACACAGCAGAGCAGGAACAGATTGCTCGCTTTGCAAAAGCACTGGGACACCCTGCAAGAATGGCTATCCTCAATTTTTTAGCCAGGCAGGAAAGTTGCTACTTCGGAGACATTCACGAAGAGCTGCCAATAGCCAAGGCGACAGTTTCCCAGCACCTGAAAGAACTAAAAGATGCCGGACTGATTCAAGGTGAAATAGAAACGCCGAAAGTCAAGTATTGCATTAACCGTGAAAACTGGGAACTTGCCCGTAAGTTGTTTACCGGATTCTTCGGTGAATGTAAATGTACTTCGTGCTGTGAATAAACAGCACCTTTTTTTACAAATAATGTTCGTTGTTCTACGAACTACGATTATGTATATTATTCATTTAAAAGCTATCTGATAATGGAAATTAAAGTATTAGGTACAGGTTGCCCCAGTTGCAAAACTTTGTACGAAACCACCCAACAAGCTATTGCAGAATTAGGAAGTGATGCCACTTTGGTAAAAGAGGAAGATTTATTGAGAATCATCGAATATAATATATTAAGTCTTCCGGCTTTGGTTATAGACGGGAAAGTCGTTTCGGCAGGTAAACGGTTGTCATTGAAAGAAGTAAAAGAATTACTAACCCAATAATTACATGCCATGAAAAAGTTATTCCATGTATTTATTGCAGGTCTTATTTTAGTTTCCTGCGGAAACGGAGGCAAAGAGAAAACAGAAACAGCAAATAGCGAAGCTATGCAGAATGACCGTGTGGAAGTGCTTTATTTTCATGGAGCACAACGATGCATAACCTGTCGGGCTATTGAAACTAACACAAAAGCACTTTTAGACAATCTTTATTCAAAGGAAATAGCATCGGGAAGAATCGTCTATAGGATAATTGATATTTCTCAAAAGAAGAATGGGCCGATTGCAGATAAGTACGAAGTGACATGGTCATCCTTGTTTGTAAATGGATGGAAGAGCGGTCAGGAGAAGGTCAATAATATGACAGAGTTTAGTTTTGCCAATGCAAAAAGTCATCCCGACAAATTTAAGAACGGCATAAAAGATAAAATTGATGAATTGCTAAAATAAGATATCAATGGACTTTCTTCAATCAATATTAGACAATACTTCCATTCCTGCCATAACAGCTTTTATACTTGGAATATTAACAGCTATAAGCCCATGCCCGTTAGCTACCAATATAACGGCGATAGGATTTATCGGCAAGGATATTGAAAACCATCACCGGATATTTATTAATGGTTTGCTTTATACTTTAGGCCGAATAATTACTTATACGATTCTTGGGTTTATCCTTATTCCCATTCTCCGCGAAGGTGCAAGTATGTTTTCCGTACAAAAGGCTGTAAGCAAGTATGGAGAAATGCTAATTGCCCCGCTATTAATAGTAATTGGTATTTATATGCTCGACATCATCAAGCTCAATTTACCTAAAATCAACTTTAGCGGGAATAATCTGAAGAGAAAAACAAAAGGAAGCTGGGGTGCACTATTCTTAGGAATCTTATTTTCCCTTGCTTTCTGCCCTACAAGTGGAATATTCTATTTCGGTATGCTTATGCCAATGTCAGCAGCAGAAACAGGCGGCTATCTTTTGCCAGTGGTTTATGCGATTGCAACCGGATTACCTGTTATCCTCGTAGCTTGGGTATTGGCATATAGTGTTGCCGGATTAGGCAAACTCTATAACAGAATACAAGTATTCGAAAAATGGTTTCGTAAAGTGGTCGCCATCCTCTTTATTGCGGTGGGGATTTATTATGCAGTCATGCATTATCTATAAAGTAAGTTTTAACAATCAAAATCAACAGTAAAGATGAAAAAGATAGAAATTTTCGACCCGGCAATGTGTTGTCCTACGGGTTTGTGCGGAACAAACATCAATCCTGAATTAATGCGGATTGCTGTCGCTATAGAAACATTAAAAAGACAAGGGGTAACAGTTATCCGTCATAATCTGAGGGACGAGCCCCAGATATATGTTAGCAATCAGACCGTAAACAATTATCTTCAAAAACACGGTGCGGAAGCATTACCCATCACCCTGGTGGATGGTGAAGTGGCGGTATCTAAAACCTACCCCACCACCCGGCAGATGAGTGAATGGACCGGCATAAATTTAGACTTCATGCCCACAAAATGATATTTGAAACAAAAAAGCATTACAGCACAATGAAAGCATTTAATTTATCAGACATTGACCTTACAAAATATCTCTTTTTCACAGGAAAAGGAGGGGTTGGAAAAACATCTATCGCTTGCGCTACGGCTGTGGGATTAGCAGACAAGGGCAAGAAAATACTTCTTATCAGTACCGACCCTGCTTCCAACTTGCAGGACGTCTTCAACCAATCGCTTAACGGACACGGTTCAGAGATTGCAGAAATTCCGGGGCTGACGGTTGTCAATCTTGATCCTGAACAAGCAGCGGCAGAATATCGGGAAAGGGTGATCGCACCTTTCAGAGGAAAGTTGCCTGAAAGCGTGATCCAAAACATGGAAGAACAACTGTCAGGATCATGTACGGTTGAGATTGCCGCTTTCAATGAGTTCTCGGACTTCATTACCGATGTTCAAAAGCAATCAGAGTTCGACCATATAATCTTTGATACTGCCCCCACAGGGCATACTTTACGGATGTTGCAACTACCATCAGCGTGGAGCACATTCATCAATGAAAGTACCCATGGCGCATCTTGTTTAGGTCAGCTGTCAGGATTGGAAGAACGAAAAGAAATATACAAAAAGGCTGTTGAAACACTTTCCGATACGGGCGCAACCCGGCTAATGCTGGTGAGCCGTCCTGAAACCGCGCCATTGAAAGAAGCTGCCCGTTCTTCTCATGAACTGCAATTATTAGGAATTAAAAATCAGATACTAATAATAAACGGTGTCTTGCAACAGTTGGATAAAAACGACAGCGTTTCCAGTCAGCTGCATGAGAGGCAACAGAAAGCCCTGCAAAGTATGCCTGCGGAACTATCCGGTTATCCGTTGTATCATGTTCCCTTACGGTCATACAATTTATCCAGTATAGCGAATATCCGGCGGATGCTGTATAGCGACAGCCTTTCCAGTGAAGTAAATTATAAACCTGTGGCATCCCCCAAAGGTGTGGACGAGATGGTGGACGATCTTTATACATCTGGCAAAAGGGTTATTTTCACAATGGGGAAAGGTGGTGTAGGCAAAACTACATTAGCTACTGAGATTGCTTTAAAATTAACCAAGCTCGGCGCCAAAGTGCATTTGACAACTACCGATCCGGCAAACCATCTGAATTATGAACTTGCCGTAAAAGCCGGTATCACGGTAAGCCGGATTGATGAAGCGGAGGTTTTAGAGAAGTACAAAAACGAAGTCCGCAACAAAGCAGCCGAAGCAGTCACTGCTGAAGACATGGAGTACATAGAGGAAGATTTACGTTCTCCCTGCACACAAGAGATTGCAGTATTCAAAGCTTTTGCCGAGATTGTGGATAAGGCTGAAACCGAGATTGTTGTGATTGATACCGCACCAACAGGGCATACTTTATTGCTTTTGGACGCCACTCAAAGTTATCATAAAGAGGTTGAGCGTACCCAAGGAGAAGTCACGGGAGCAGTAGCCAACCTGTTACCTCGCCTGCGTAATTCAAAGGAGACGGAAGTAGTGATTGTTACTTTACCCGAAGCAACCCCCGTCTTTGAAGCGGAACGCCTTCAAATGGATTTACAACGTGCCGGGATAAACAATAAATGGTGGGTGGTAAATGCTTGCCTCTCATTGACAGATACTCAAAATTCGTTCCTGAAAGCGAAAGCGCAAAACGAATTAGTTTGGATCAAGAAAGTAGAACAATTATCACAGGGAAATACAGCCCTGATAGAATGGAGAAACATATAATGAAAAAGAAGCAAGGAATTGGATTTTTTGAACGATATCTTACCCTATGGGTTGCCTTGTGTATTATTGCCGGAATTGCCGTGGGACAATGGCTTCCGGCAATACCGCAAACCTTGAGCAAATTTGAATACGCCAATGTTTCTATACCCGTGGCAATTCTAATATGGTTGATGATCTATCCTATGATGCTGAAAGTAGATTTTCAAAGCGTTAAGAATGTGGGTAAACGCCCTAAAGGAATAATCGTTACTTGCGTTACGAACTGGCTTATAAAGCCTTTTACGATGTTTGGAATAGCCTATCTATTCTTTTATGTCATCTTCAAGGTATTTATACCCGAAGATTTGGCTAAGGAATATCTGGCAGGTGCGGTCTTGCTTGGTGCAGCTCCTTGTACGGCGATGGTCTTTGTATGGAGTCACTTAACGAAAGGTGACGCCGCCTACACGCTGGTTCAGGTAGCTGTAAACGACTTGATAATATTAGTTGCTTTTGCTCCTATTGTTGCCTTATTATTAGGTGTCGGCGGTGTCACAATTCCGTGGGATACACTGTTTCTGTCAGTATTGTTGTTCGTTGTCATTCCGCTTTCTGCGGGAGTGATAACACGGACATGGGTTATCAGGCAAAAAGGGATAGAATACTTCAACCATGTATTTATCCGTAAATTTGATAACTATACGGTCGGAGGATTACTTTTGACACTTATTATCCTGTTCTCTTTTCAAGGAGAAACAATATTGAATAACCCCTTACATATTCTTTTGATAGCCGTCCCGCTTGTCCTGCAAACAGTCCTGATTTTCTTTGTAGCTTATGGATGGGCAAAATGGTGGAAATTACCTCACTGTGTGGCTGCTCCGGCCGGAATGATCGGTGCAAGTAATTTCTTTGAACTGGCTGTGGCTGTGGCTATCTCTCTTTTTGGCTTACAATCCGGTGCTGCATTGGCCACTGTTGTGGGTGTACTTGTGGAGGTTCCGGTAATGCTTATGCTGGTACGGATAGCAAATAATACAAGGAAATGGTTCCAAGAATGATAAAGTTGCACTAAGATACTTTGAACAATTAGATTCGAGCTTTTTATTATGGGGGGAATAGGACATTACCCATCTACTCACAAGCATCATAGCCTATTCCTTTCCAATATAGTTTCTGTACACATACAACAGCACGTACTCCGGCTTCCGGATATTTTTCCTGATAATACTTAGTCCAGTCTTTGTATAACCACATACGGTCCGCACACATTGCTCCATCAGTCTTGGTTGTGCAGCAGTCATAAGCAAAAACCATTTCATTCGAAGTATCAGCCTCAAAGGTAAATACCCATTCCAAATTCCAGTTGACAACCGCTTCGTCCGGTGGTAACAGTCGATAAGTATCAGGATGTCCGGATTTGATTTTCCTTTCCGCCTTACCTTCCGCCAGCAGTTTTCCCGTAGCGTCCACCAGTTTCACCTTGTTCATTTCTCCATCAAACAGATATGAACAGTGCCAGGGAATAAGCGCATTCCTTTCAATGTCATGCGACACGGCTTCCTCCCAGTCAGCATCCACCAAATAGCTAACCCCTATCTTATAAAGACCATTCCCGGGTTCTTTTGAAACGACGTCCAACAGTTTGTAAGTGATACCGTTCCTATCGGCAGGAGGATTTGCCAGCGTTACTTTCTCCACGGAAAGCATATATTCATATCCACGCTCATATTCAAAGCCATTAATGTCGAAAAAGCCAAGGGGCGAGTATTCCGTCTGTTCTTTTTCTTCTTTAACCATCATACAATCAACAGATGCAGATGAATACCAGGGTTTGTAACTTCCTGTCTCATCCGAAACATAGAGAGTTACTTTTTCCACCTTATCATGGCTATCTTCATTATTATCATAGCAAGCAGTCTGTCCTATAACAGTAAAGAATGCCACAATCACCATTTTAAATAAATTCTTTGGCTCCATAAGCTTATTTTATATGTCATTAAAAGAAATCTTCCAACCATTATTTATGGTTGTATCTGTTTTATAAAATCTTCAGCGTATTCATTATTGAGGATAAGCATGGCACTTCAATAGATATAGTCTGTTTTTTCAGGGGGGGGAACTATCATATTAAGACTTATCTTACTATAATACAGACAATCAAAAAAAGAACGGTTTCGCAACGTACTTCTACCTCTATGTTCTTGATTCTACACCACTTCAAATAACTGATACAAAAATAAAACTTTTTTTTATACTTCCAAATTACATATCTCCCGGCAATGCCATTATTTGAGAAGTATTCAGCACAATAAAGTTTACAAAAGCACACCACTTTAGGATTAGTCATTTTTTTACCTCCCTCAATCATACCAACGTTGTAGCAATAAAAAAAATTATGGATGATCGAGGAGAGATAATCAACGATAATTAATCAAAATACCGTAGCCACCAGATAAATTTCCTATAGTGTGATTTGCACCACAGGCAAAGCCTCTTCTCGCGCATTCGCCAGGCCCCCACATAAAACAGCCAGTGCTCCCTTCCTTTACATCCGAAAATATGCAGTACACCATTATCACAAAGTAAAAAAGCATAGTCCCGTGTCAGCAGCGAGCCATAAACCGCATCTTCAGAGATAGAATAATCTGTATATGGATTATCATCCGGAAGAATAATACAGAATTTAGTAATTATAAAATCCAAATGATCACTCACCGGACCAAGAGTTTGGCAGATACCATAAATACTCTGTTTATGAATCCGATGGAGAGCTTGAGTAATCGTTTTTTTATCAGGAAACCTCATAATTAATCAGTATTTCAGTTATGCCACCCCATATTCATCAAGCGACAGTCAATACATATGTTTCAATACAGAAATAATAGTAACCGGCCATTCATTCACAGAACAGACAGCTACCAATAAAATATCACAGATTCCATGTACCTTTATTCTCTACAATTTTTTATTTCCCTCTATTCCTTCTTCTCATCTCTATCACCAAACAAGACAGGATGAAGAAACGACAGCAGTTCCTCTTTGCTGTACAATATCCGCATGTAGATAAACAGGATATCATATAAAGACGGGTACATACTCTCCGATACCGGATAATACTCAAAATCAGTAAGCACCTTCATAAAACGTCCACGAATAGGCAGTTGACGGCAAGGAACAATTCCCTTGCTACTTTCCTTCCTTAGTTCCGTTAAATAAGCACGATTGCTGCCAATTTTTATACGGTTGCAGTTAATTATTACGTACCCCGAAGACATGAGTGCAGAACATACGACGCAACATCCCGGAGGCAACAAAGTGAACTCCTTATCGTTAAGCACATACTCATCATCACTGCCAATATTCAAGCGAATTTGCCCCTTCAAAAGAAAAAGCAAACGATAATTCTCACTAACAGATAGTTCATCAGCGCACTCCTTTTTCAACTTGTGATATAACAACATCACTTTTCTGCCAAATTGCTCACTGTAAGTCCACATATCATCCATACCTGTACCGGAAGGAGAATCCTGATCATTCGTTATTCTTTTCATACATATATCATTTTATAAAGACGCAGACAGAGGCCCATTCAGCCATGCATCTAGTTTATTATAGTCCGTATCTTTCAGTATAACACGCTTCTCACTATCCAGCAGATAAAGAGAAGGAACCGCACGGATAGCATATAGCTTCTCTCTCACAACCAGCTCTTCAGTACCATCACAGGTATTGAGCCAAGTGTCGGGTATAATATTCCGACAAGCCTCCCATGCCTCGGCTTCACCGTCGGGATAAAAGGCTACGATTTGCAGCCTGCCGCTTTGCACGAGTGCGACGACCGTGGGTAGTTCCGCAAGCATCTCCCTTGTATGTCGGCAGTCCGGGCAGTCTGGATCATAAAAATACAGCAGCGTGTATTCCGAACGAATCCCGTGCAGTCGGCCTTTGCGACCGTCGTGCAGCATATATACAAAATCAGAGGCGATAGTGCCCTGCCTGTTTTTTAGTACGTTTCCCAGTTGAAAGAGATAGCGCGACTTCCGTACCTCATCCAGTGCAGGACAAGTCTCGATAAACCGCAATGCAAGCAGATAATACTCCTCGTTGCGAAAGGGTGAGTTGGGGTCATAGAGATACTTCTCCAGCAATCCTGCAAAGAACAAGAGCATATCCTGATGTTCTTCGGCCTTGGAGAGCAATCTTATTACCGAGTTCTCTACGATTGGACGAGTCACATACGGAAGGATAGCGATATAGTCAGACAATACCTGCTCGGTATCTTCTGGAGGGTGGACGCTTGCCGTATCCGTAAAATTGTAGTGATCCCAGTAATGCAAGGCAAGATATTCCGCCCGTTGCTGCGATTCCTTCAGAGTAACGGGAATTTCCGGCAGACGGAACAGCGCCACTCGGGTTTCTGATGAGTATTGTGACTCATCACCAAGCTTTTGCACCTTATCGTTGACCTCCTGCATCTGTGTAGTAGATTCCGCCTTATGCGAACAATAATAAACAGATACCATCACAATGCTGCCCCAGAACAGAACGGGAAGGAAGGCCCATATCAGTATCTTCTTAAAGTCTATTTGGTTGAATTTCATCTTCTTTTTTCGGATAAATAGTTTTCAATATTTCTACGGGATTCATACTTTCTCACACTGACGGTATGACGTTCTCACTACTCGGGAAAATATAGTTGTATATCGGGCTGGATGGCGGCAAGTCCTTTTTGAGGAGAAGTTTGTTCTCCGTTGACGAATAGACGAAATACCTGAAAATGGGAGCATTGTCCAGAATCTCCCGGATGATCCGGCGACTACGAAAGTTGCCCAGATAACCCAAGTAAGAGTTTAAGGTGCCACGTATTCCACATAGCACGTCGTCGGAGAGGTCATCCAAACGCAACAAACGGCGGGCCAGCCTCATCGCCTTACGAAACTGGCTGACCGACCGCCGTACAGGATAACGCCTGTATGGCATAATAAAGGCGCCAAGATAAGGTACTCCCTTATGGCACGGTTGCAAATAGATCTTGTGAGGGTGTAAAATCAGACTGAGCTTTTCTTCCAGAAAGCGGTGAAAAATCTGAATCAAGTCAGTAAGATAGCCCTTGCACGCATGTACCACATAGAAATCATCAACATAACGACCATAGTGCCTGATATGCAGGATACGCTTGACATACTCATCAAAGACGCCCATATAGATATTACTAAACAGCTGTGAGGTAAGATCACCGATAGGTAATCCGTTACCGGTACACGAATACAATAAGCTCTTCGATAAGGGTAGCCCCTCCCATTTATCCATAGGAGTACGGATAATCACGTTCTCTTTGGGATCCTTGAATATGATACCACGCAGCAGATAGTCAATAAAATCCGGATCAGTGACAGGCGTGGATGCTACCGGAGGATTTTGGTTCCAATGCTTGCGCAGTGTCTCAGATACGATTTCATAAAGCCTCTTCTTGTCTATGCTCATGAAGTACCCTTGCAAATCCAGTTTCAGTATCCAGGCATGAGTCGTGTAATTCTGCGTACAGGATCGGATATGATGTTCCAAACGTTCAATCCCCGCCAAAGTCCCCTTCCCCAAACGACACGAATAGCTGTCGAAGATAAAACGCTTCTCAAAGACGGGATTGATATAATCAAATAGTAGGTGATGCACGACCCGGTCACGGAACTGTGAGGCGAAAACTTCCCGCTTGACGGGTTTGTCAACGATAAAGCAATAAGACGGACCCGGCTTGTACTTTCTTTGGTAGAGTTCTTCGTACAATCCTATCAGGTTGGACTCCAGATCCATTTCAAATTCCAGTTGGCTGGCGGTGTTCCTCTTGTGCTTTCTCGCTTTGAAGTAAGCGGAGAAAACATCTTCTAGCAATTGGTCGGCATACGCCTCGTTATTCGTTGTTGACATAGTGCATTTATAAAAAAATCAAACGGTTTCGTAAGTGCTCGGATACAACGCACGGTGAACCCGTTGTTGCGGTTGTTGTTGTTCCAGTTCGCATTGCCCGAATTGACGTTCAGGTTGTACGCGTTCGTGGTATTGTTGGACGAACCCGACCACGAGTAACCGTTGTTGCCTGCGTTGTTCGTGTTCCCATTGGAGTTGTTACGATAGCCCCCCGCAGGGAACATAGCAGCCGCTCAATAAATGGCCGATGGAAAATCGTAAGATTAGCCACCGGACAGATTGGTATACGATAACTACCTGGAACGCCCCCGATTCGGATGACGGGATAACGTCCCTTTTACCCAGGCAGTGGGCTGCTGAATTTACGGGATACACTCCGGGAAGCCTTGGCGTTCCCAGACTCTGATCCTTCCAACCGTTTGATTTTAGTTCTTTTATGTTATTATTATCTTCCTTTTTCTCAAAGCATAAGCGATTCAAGTTTGTTTGTTCTTTTGCGATTTGCTCCATGCGGCCAGTTGTTTGGAGACAGACTCACTCATCTGGCTCAATCCGGCATACTGCTTGATAGAGAGTTGTTTGAGATCATGCAATAGCCTGATTTCTATCTTGACCCGGGTAATTCCTAACCGGGCCTGTTCTATAAGCATGGACTTCTCAAACGTCGCATTAGCCTGATAGATAAAAAGTAGCACATCATACAATTCGTTTTTCAGCCGTTCACCCAGCGTAAACTTGATGTCACGTGCCCAATGTTGTCCCAAACCATAGACACGTAGCAAGAGGTCGTATGCAGCTTTGTACACGGGGAGGTTGTCATAATTAGCCATATTGTACCTATTTTAGCCATATCGCATCTGTTCGATTCCCGTGGCTATGGATCGTAGATGTGACAGGCACATCATACACTCCAGTGGTGTGTGGCTCTCTATATTGAATCCACGCAGGATGGCTACTATCTGTTCGGTTTCCGACATAGCAACGGATTCTTCGCCCTGCCCACCTTCTGTGGCTTCCCCCATCACGTTTTGTTCACGTGTGGTGACGTGTATGGCAACCGCATCTTTCCATATCTGGAAGCCCTCAGGATCGTTGTTCGATTTGGCTTTGATCATGATTGCCTTCTCTTCCCGTTGGAGAATATCTTCGGCATCAATGTGTCCGTTTTCGACTGCGCAAGGAAATCCCACGGATATGATGGAATCACCTACGGACTTGATAAACTTCTTTGTAGGTTTGAGCTTGCCTCCCGGACCGCTAAGATAGAAAGCAGAACGTTCGTAAGCTTTCCAGAAAATACCTTCACGATACAGGTAAATCCTGTCTTTATTGGTCTTTTCCAGGTCATATATTTCTTTTTGAGTCATATTTATTGGTTTTTAAATAGTTATATCATCAAAAAAAGAAAATTTCAACCGGCTTCGCCGGTAAGAGAGTCTGTGGGCTTTAAATGCCCACAGACTAATGAAACAAATGAATCAAATAAATCGAATTTATTCTCGGATACAACGCACGGTGAACCCGTAGCAGCGGGTGTAGTTGCCCCAGTACGCAGTGCCCGAATAGACGTACAGGTAGTACGCGTTCGGGGTATTGCCGGACGAACCCGACCACGAGTAACCGCTGCTGCCTGCGCCGTTCGTGTACCCATTGGAGCTGTAACGATAGCCCCCCGCAGGGAAATAGACCGAAGAAGAACCCGGAACGGCCTCCGTACCGCGAGTGTTGACATTTGCAGCACCGGCACCCAACCAACGACCCGATGGAACCTGCCAAAAACCGTGGGCGTTATTACCAGTGTTAGGAGCACCCGTGATATTGCCAAATCCACCGTTATTGCTAACCGAAGTAACCTCGTTTATCAAAGCCTGCTGTTCGGCTGAAGTAGGCAGACGCCATTTGCCGTGCTGCCAACCCGGCTGAGACGAAATATAACGGCAAATATCACCTTTATTGGTCGAAGCATTAAAGCCGGGACCGTTGGTATTTGACCCCCCGTCGTAACCCGCGAAATCGTCCTCATCCGTACCATGAGTGCCGAACTTACCGGTCGTTTCGCTGGCGTAAGGGATATTTGCCCATGTGTAATTGGTCGTACCGTTGGGGCTGAACAAGATCTGGTTCGATGCGTAAGTATTCCCCACAGGACTGACAGCCACAAGTGAACCCCATTTGAAGAACACGCCCTGAACGTTGGCAGGAATCGTAGCGTTATCAGCCGCGGTGACGGCGAAAGTTAGTTTATTGTTCGTCGCGTCCCAAACGATGTTGCTGCGAGCGAACTGACGAGCGATGGATTGACTGACCTTGACGATCTTGGTCAGATTACCGGCCGTAATGTGCACCTCACCCGTTCGTGCAGTGCTGGTCGGGGTAGCCGTGATGACGAAAGAGCGCGTCAGGTCGCCAGGCGAACCCGAAGCCGCAACGCTCAACCAACTGCCGTACTGCGACGGAACCTCCACCGAGAGCCCCGCCGGATAACCCTGCGAGGAAATGTCGTAATTGGTCTCGGCATGGACGGTTTCCGAACCGCCGCCCATGCTCAGAACCAGATCGTCCTCTTCCACATACATCCACCACTGACCGTCCTCGATGACCCCGATAGCGTTGTCGTTCCAGTCGGCAGAGAATCTGGCAACGAGCCTCATGCCGCTGCCGGAGATGGTGATTTCATACGTGACAATCTGATTCATCACCCAGTCAGGCGTATCCTTGAGCGGGAAAGTGAACGTTTCGGGGGAACCGTCGATCATAGCCTCGACCACTACCTCCATACCCTGCACCGACTGCGGAATAACGAGCAGGTCGCCCGCCGTTTCACTCGTGCTGCCCGGCTGGCTCACCCAACTGAGCGTCGATGTGAGGATCGGGTTCGCAACAAGTCCGTTGCCGGGGGTAAGCACCATGTTGGTATCGATGTTTGGTGCGGTCCAATACGTATTGCTCGAACCAAAAATGGTCATGAGCGCCGCTTTTGACTTCACTTTTTTAACGGTGATTGAGGTAATCTGCACCGGCACCGTGTAATCCTCGACCTTACCCTTGAAGTTTACGCGCGTCAAGGCGTGGTGGAACTCCATATTCACGGGAGCGAACCCTCCGGTAAACGGAGTATAGGCATACATCAGGTCGACATGCTTCGCAGGGTCGGCAGGCGTGGTGTAGGAAAGACTGATTGCATTTGCGGCTATGGGAGTTGCCGCGATCACCGGATCGCCCGCCACAGGAGTAGTGCTCGGATCCTGCCACGGGTAGTAACCGTAGAACGCCAGCTGCTCACCCGCCTGACCGGGCCACTTGGCAATGGGGCTATAGGTGAACGCCGTGCCACTGTTCGTGACCTTCGTATTGTTCGCAAGCTCGGCAGCGTAAGAGGATGCGGTACTCCCTGAGTTGAGACGGTAATACGCATACACCCCGAACGAACCGCCCGAAGGTATGTTCTTGCCATTCTCAATGGGATGGCCTGCAGCGGCGCGTGTGCCGGGTACGCCGGAACTTTTTACCGCCGGGGTGAACCGGATCGTCCGGCTGTTATCGACTCCGTCGGGATCGGTAACATGGTCGGTCGAACAGCCGCCCAGCCCCACTGCC